>JGI12709J13192_1000073_pt1 | contig 16679 bp, 19 predicted proteins | sample BlaSpr_A8_OM3_M3_FD_13192 | JGI IMG/M metagenome (IMG submission 13192)
GCGGCGCCTGCACCAGCGTGCGGCCGTAGGGATCGGAGACGAACGACGAGCCGTAAAATTCGATCGGGCCTTCGCGTCCGATGCGATTGATCGCCACCATGAAAGTTGCATTGGCAAGACCGTTGGCGCAGATCATCTGTTGCCACAAGGGCTGCGTGTCGAATCCGGCGAGATGCGGTTCGCTGCCGATTGCCGTTGGATACACGATCACATCAGCGCCTTTGAGCGAATAACAGCGCGCGAGCTCCGGGAACCACTGATCCCAGCAGGTCGGAAATGCGCACTGTGCGCCCGCGATCTCAACGATGGGGAATCCGCTGTCGCCTTCGCGGAAATATTTGTCTTCATGGTAGCCGGGGAAGCGGGGTATGTGCATTTTTCGGGTCCGCGCGATAAGCGCGCCGTCGCTGTTGACGCAGATCGCGGTGTTGTAGCCAAGCCCAGCATCGCTCTTTTCATACAGCGATGCATGAATGGCAGCGCCCGTCTCGCGCGCGAGCTTTATGACGAATTCTGTCGTTGGCCCATCAGGGATAGCCTCGACACGAGAGGATGCCTCTTCGAGGCGGTCGGGCTGCGTCGCGAAGTATGGCGACAAGGTCAACTCCTGGAGACAGACGAGCTGTGCGCCGTTGGCAGCCGCAAGGCGAACGCCTTCCGCAAGGACCTCGCGGTGCTCGCGCGCGTCGGGATGCCAACTCGTTTGTACCGCCCCTACCCGGATCGCGGACCGCTGTGGAGGTTTACTTCGCCCGGGCGACGGCAGCGCAGAGCCCACCAGAACTTGATATCCGCTCATCCTGCCGCCGGGATCTGCTGCGTGATGCAGTGCAGGCCGCCGCCACCGTAGCCTATCGCCCTAGCCGGAACGCCGACGACTTCTCGATCGGGACAGACCCGCGCGAAGATTTTGAGCGCTCTCTCTTCTTCTGATACGCCTGCCAGCGGTACGATGAGACCGCCGTTGACCAGGTAAGCGTTTGCGTTGCTTACCATGATTTTACCGCCGCCAAAGTCCACCAGCGGCAAAAGAGGCAGCTCGATGATGTCCAGCGGTCTGCCAGCAGCGTCTCGCGCCGCTCGAAGCGCCTTCAAGTTTGCTTGCATGCGTGGGTAGTTCGGATTCGAAGCGTCCTCGCAGCCCTGCGCGATGACCACTCCGGGGCGGATGAACATGCACACCACGTCCACGTGGCCGTCGGTATGATGATCTTCTTCACGACCCCAGCGCAGCCAGATGATTTTTTCCACTCCCAGCTGCAGCATCAGCTCGCGCTCGATGTCTTCGCGCGTCCAGCCGGGATTTCGGTTGACGTTCATGAGACATTGCTCGGTGGTGATGAGCGTGCCCTCCCCGTCGACGATGATTGACCCACCTTCGAGCACGAGCTCGGAGCGGCGTACCGGGATCTTCAAATGTTCCAGAACTCGTGCACCTACGAGCGCATCCTTGTCGTAAGGCGCAAAACGCTCGCCGTACGCGTTGAAGCGAAAATGGATGCCTTCCCTGCGACCTTCCGTGTCGCGCACGATGATCGGTCCCGAATCGCGCATCCACGAATCGTCGATCGGCAAGCCAACGACGTCTACGTCTGCGCCGCAGCGTTTGGCTGCATCCGCTTCGTCACCGGGGTTCGCGACCATGAGCACCGGCTCGAAGCGCGCGATCGCACGCGCGGTGGCAGCGTACTCTTCTTTAGCTAGCTCGAGCGCATCACCCCAGAGGCTGACGTTGGCGGGCCAGGACATGACCGTCCGCTCGTGACGATCCCACTCCGCCGGCATGCGAAAACGCGTCGCTTGCATCATAAAGCCCACATGCATTCCTTGGAGGTGGCGCGCTGTCATTTGCGAGAGTGATTGGCCATGCCGCATCGTTCCTTTTGGCTTCAACAGTCATTGGCGGGTGAAACCGGCGTCGACGCCACACGCAAAATTGCGACTCCCTCACTAACCGGCGACACCCGTGCGGATGTGGCTATCATCGGCGGCGGGTACGTGGGCCTGTGGACCGCGCTGCGCATCAAGGAGCTCAGTCCCTCCTGCGACGTCGTGATTCTGGAGCGCGACATCTGCGGCGGCGGTGCATCTGGGCGCAATGGCGGTTTTGTGCTGTCGTGGTGGCCAAAGTTTTCCTCGATGCTCAAAGCGTTCGGCGACGACGAGGCGCTGCGACTGGTGCGCATGTCCGAAACTGCAATCAGCGAGATCGGAGATTTCTGCGCCTACAATTTTATCGAGGCGGAGTTCGTGCAGCGCGGCTGGCTGTGGACTGCGACGAGCCAAGCGCAGATCGGCGCCTGGGATGCTGTCGTGGAGCTGTCCGAACGCCTGGGTGAGAATGCTTTCGAACGCCTCCAGCCGGCTGAGGTCGCCAAGAGGACTGGTTCGCCTGCGCATCTGGCCGGCGTGCTGGAGCGTTGTGCCGCGACCGTGCAGCCGGCCGCGCTCGCGCGCGGCATGCGTCGCGTGGCGTTGCAGCGCGGCGTACGCATCTACGAGCAATCAGAAGTCACGCGCTTCACACGCGAAACTCCGGCAGTCTTCCAAACGGCCCAAGGAGGATTGACCGCCGAACGAGCCGTTATCGCCACAAACGCGTGGGCCGTCGCGCTGCCGGAACTGCGTCGATCGCTTGCCGTGATTTCAAGCGATATCGTGGCAACCGGACCGATACCGGACAGACTCGCGCAAATCGGATGGACCGGTCGAGAAGCCATCGCAGACGCGCAGACGATGGTTTGCTATTATCGCACCACTGCGGACGGTAGGATCGCCTTCGGTAAAGGCGGTTGGGGAATTGTGTTCGGCGGGAATATCGGGCCCAACATGGACCGCGATGCCGCTCGCGCAAAGCTCGTCGAGGATGACTTCCGTCGCTACTATCCGATGCTGGCCGATGTGCCCATCGAACAGGATTGGTGTGGTCCCATCGATCGCTCCCCCGACGGCCTCCCCCTGATCGGCAAACTTGGCGGTCACCCAAACATCTTCTATGGAGTTGGGTGGAGCGGGAACGGTGTCGGACCCAGTTTTGTCGGCGGCCGCATCCTTGCGAGTCTGGCGTTAGGACGCAAAGACAAATGGTCGCAGTGTGGCTTGGTGGACAGGTCGCACAAACTTTTTCCGCCCGAGCCCATTCGTTATGTTGGAGCTCACCTCGTTCGCGAGGCGGTGTTACGCAAGGAGCGTTCACAAATGGCTGGGCGACGACCGCCTTGGCTCGCGGTGCAAATCGCAAAACTCGCTCCCGCCGGCATTGAAGACAAGGAGTGAAATTCAGGCAGCCCATGATGATCAAAAGAACCGTACTGCTCGTCATCTTCATCGGGGGATCTTTCGTGCAACCTCCCGCGCAGGCCGTGTCGATGGTCGCGCCGCGAACCCCGCACTACGCGCTAGTTCACCATCAGGTAAGCACGTCCAGCGCGGCCGCTCAAGCCTTTTTCGACCAGGGCCTTACCTTGCTGTACGCTTTCAGTCGAAGCGCCGCGCGGCGCTCTTTTCAAAGCGCCGCTGACGCGGATCCCCGACTTGCAATGGCATACTGGGGCGTAGCCATGTCATTTGGTTCAAACATCAATGAGGCGCAAGATGCTGCGACTGAGCGCGCCGCGTATTCGGCGATGCAGCGCGCGCTCAAACTAAGCAGCGATGCGAGTCCCTCTGAGCGAGCGTACATTAAAACCCTGGTGGCTCGCTTTTCGCGCGCTTCGAACCCCGATTTCAGCTCCCTTGCGATCGCCTATCACGACGCAATGCGGACGCTCTCGCAAAGGTACCCTGGAGACCTTGACGCGGCGACGCTCTATGCCGAGAGCGGCATGGACTTGCGCCCGTGGGATTGGTATTCAAGCGATGGCACGCCCCGGGCCGGCACTGCGGAGATCGTGGCGACACTTGAATCGGTGCTCAGCCGCGACCCTGGCCACATCGGCGCGAATCACTTCCTTATCCACGCGACCGAAGCGTCTTTGCGGCCGGAACGCGCGCTGCCGTCAGCTCGCCGATTGGCATCGATGAATTTCGAACCGTCTGCGGCGCATCTGACGCATATGCCGGCGCACACCTTTGCGCGAACCGGTTACTACGATGCTGCCGTCCAAAGCAACGTCACCGCTACACAGCACGATCGGATGTACCTAGCTTCCGAAGGACACAGCGACCGTGAAGCCTCGACGTACTATGACCACAATCTCACGTTTCTTGCATTTGCAGCGGAAATGGAAGGAAACTTTGCGGCCGCTCGTGGGACGCTCCCTCAATTGCGGCGCGAGGGCGCACAAGTGCCGGCGTTGTTTGTGCTGCTCCGCTTCGAGCGTTGGGGTGACATTCTCGCGCTTCATCAGCCGAAAGCCGATCCGGCTGAGCCCATGCGCATCGTATTCTGGCGCTATGCGCGCGGAACAGCCTTCGCCGCAGCCGGAGATGTTCGTGCCGCAGATCGCGAGCGCAAAGCGATGAATGCTGTCGGCAGGGCGTTGCACGTGCCGAGTTTGGCCGGTTGGTACAATGGGTCCGATGCTCTCGTGGACGTGGCCGATGATGTGCTTCAGGCAAAGATTGCAGACGCCCAGCGCGACCACAATTCTGCGGTCAGTCTGCTGCGATCGGCCATTCGGAAGCAAGACGAGCTAAACTATATAGAGCCACCCGACTGGTACTACCCGGTGCGCGAATCGCTCGGCGGTATACTGCTTCGTCAGGCCCGCTTTGGAGAGGCGGCACAAGTATTTCGCGACGATCTAGCGCGCAATCCCCGAAATCCTCGGTCGCTCTTCGGGCTCGCGAAAGCTCTGGCGGGCTCGGCTCAAGTCGCCGACGCTCGACGCGTGCAAGCACGGTTCGAAGAAGCCTGGAAACACGCGGACATCCGGCTAACGCCGCAGGATCTCTGACGCTTAAAGAGCGACCAATTGAATTTGAAGCAAACTTGGGCGAAGTAGGGTTCGAACCTACGACCCCTCGCGTGTGAAGCGGAAACGACGTTCTTTTGGCAAGCTACGCAAACCTTGAAATGACAGCCTAAATCCGATGGAGTAAGGCATAGATCAAATCCGACCGCTTTGAGAGCTACTCGGAATAATGCGTTCTCATACGTCCTGTTGAGGGTACTTTGAGGGTACTTTCCAAGTCGCGCGGGATTCGCCCATCCTTCTCCCTCCCCAGGCGGCGCCGGCCGAAGCAAGACGATAGGACTTGTAGTACTTTGATCTTGCGCGCGCCCGGAGCATAACATCACCTTCATCAATCTCGGAAGCGGCCTCCGCGAGTCGTGCGAATGGGAAATCTGCATCTAGCAACGCTCTATGAGCGTTTTCTTCCATGGTGTCGACGGCGCAACGCAATTGAGCACTGGCGTCATGCGCGCGAAGTCGAGCAGCAACGCGCGCCCGTGCTAACTCGACGCAATCGTTCCATCCGATGGTTCCTTGAGCAAATGTGGATTCATTTAAGGTGGTGGTCAGATCGTGCGCAGTCCTACAGCGTCCGCGGCGCAATCAAACATAACCAATGGATCATGCGCGGAGTTTCTGCTTGTTACAATTGTTCGAGTTTGCCGTGCCAAACTGGCTCGTGCGGTCTTTGCGCGGTCCTCACAATGGCCTGGGTCATTCCACCGAAGACAGCGTTGTGCACCGGCCCCAAAGCATACCAATAGATGTAACCGAACAATCCGCGCGGTTCAAAGAAAGCTGTGAGTCGCAATTGCGATCCTGTGGGATGCGGTTGTACCAAGAATTCGAGCCACGCGCGCCCAGGTAACTTCATCTCAGCGCGTAACCGAAGCAAGCGTCCTGGTTCGAATGCGTCGACGCGCCAAAAATCGATCGCATCGCCAACGTGGAGTCGTGTCGCAGAGCGCCGCCCGCGGCGCAGACCGATACCGCCGCTCAGCGTGTCGATAAGTCCGCGAATTTCCCACAACCAATCTGCGTACAGCCAGCCACGCTGACCGCCAAGGCTTTGCGCAACATCAAAGAGCGCTTGTGCCGATGCGGCGCAATCCACCTCGCGTCGATCGATTAACATTCCCTGCGAAAGGCCTTGGAAGTTCCCAGGCATCGAAATGACGTCATAAGCGTCAAACCACGTGCTTTCACGCTCTTGGAACTCGCTTTGGTTGCGGTCGAGCGCCTGTCGCAGTGCGGATGCGAATCCGATTGGTTGCACCGCAAAATCGTGCAGCGCGATATGATCGCGCACGACAGTTTCACTTCGCAAGCCCTCAATGAGCGGACGTGCGATGCCGGCAGGAACTGGCGTGACAAGATGAATCCAATACGAAGAGAGGCGCGGGGTAAAGAAGGGGACCACGACGATCGCGCGCCGCAGGCCGCGCATCTTCGCGTATCCCAACATCAAGTCGCGGTAGGTCAGGATGTCCGAGCCGCCGATCTCGTATGTTTTGCCGGATGTGTTAGGTCGTTCCAACGTTTGGATCAAGTATGCCAACACGTCGCTTATGGCAATGGGTTGGCAGCGCGTGGCCACCCACTTTGGTGCGATCATAAAAGGCAAGCGTTCGGTGAGATAGCGGATCATTTCGAAAGAAGCGCTGCCTGAACCGATAATCATGGCCGCCCGAAATTCAGTGACCGGCGGACCCTGCTGCCGTAGGATCTCGCCCACTTCTTGTCGGCTTCGCAAATGCGGGGATAAGCGTGCGCTCGGGTCTCCAAGTCCGCCAAGGTAGATCAACCGCCGTACGCCGGCGGTCCGGGCCGCTTGCGCAAAGTTCATTGCTGCAGTGCGATCTGATTTGGCGAAATCGCCACGGCCTGAAATCATAGAATGAATCAGATAGTAAGCAACCTCGACGCCGGCGAGCGCCGCTGTCAAGCTAGCCGCGTCCAACGCATCACCCCGCACAACTTCACTCCCGGGGAATCTGCCCTCGAGGCGTCGCGGATCACGTGCCATGCAACGTACTGTATGGCCAACGGACTGCAAGCGAGGAACGAGGCGTGCGCCGATGTACCCGGTACAGCCGGTGACTAATATTTTCATACGGCTTTCTTCGGAGCCGCTTACAGAACGCCGCTTATGTTTGGCAGGTCGTCCATGCTTTGTCCAAGTCATGTCCCGGCATGGTTCTGCCTAAAGGCGACTTTAGACGTGCTTAGTCACCGTGATCGCGTTGGCGACGGCAGCCAAGGTTGCTACAGTCGAGTCGTGCGTCGGATTTTTCCGACCAGCTGGATACGTAAGGAGTGCTATGGCTACCAATCTTCAAGTAAAGGATATCATTGACACGGCGATCGGCTCCGGTTCGTTTTCAACGCTCGCTGCCGCGCTGCAAGCAGCTGGCTTGGTCGACCCGCTGAAGGGGATAGGCCCATTTACCGTGTTCGCTCCAAACGATGATGCCTTCGCAAAGCTGCCTGCTGGCACAATGGATACTCTGCTGAAAGACATTCCCAAGCTGACCAAAATTCTGAAGTATCATGTGGTCTCTGGCAGACTTTCCGCCAAGGACGTCACGGCTGCAAAGGCGCTACGGACCTTAGAGGGCAGTTCGCTCGCCATCGACGCCACGAATGGCGTAAAGGTGGATGGCGCCAACGTGATCGCGACCGACATCCAGGCGTTGAATGGCACGATCCACGTGGTTGACCGGGTAATGTTGCCCGCTTAGGACACAAGGGGAGGCGCGATTTGCCAAAATCGCGCCTCCCAGCAGGGTCGGCGCCGGAACTCGGGCCGCAAACCAGAATTTACGTTACGAAGATATGAGTGACTATCGCATCCTCAGCGTTTATCGTCTTACCGGCGTTTCCCCGGACACCATCCGCAAATGGGAGCAGCGATACGGGGTCGTCAAACCGCGCCGAGACAAGCGCGGCGTGCGTCGCTATTCGGATGCCGACGTCGAGCGCTTGCGGGCGCTGCGCCACGTCACCGAGCTCGGATATCCTATAAGCGAGGCCGCAGCGCTACAGCCGCGAAAACTAGCCAAGCTGTTGGAAGCGCCACGCCCTGTCGTCAGACCGTTGAGTCACACCAAAGGGAAAAGTGCCGATTCTCTCGTGCGCGCTGCGATGAAGGGTTTAGAAAAATACGATGCGGAGCAGATTGACCGCATGCTCAACGCCGCATCCCACTTACTTGCGCCGCATGAGTTTGTTTTCGACGTCATGTCGCCGGCGTTTCGCGAGATTGGCGAAGCGTGGAGCCGCGGTACCCTTGCCGTCGCTCAAGAGCACTTATTTTCTGCGGTCGCGCGCTCCGTGCTTGGGAGTTTGCTCAAACGCTACGGCAGCACGAGCGATGCGCGAGCCATCTTGCTCACTACGCCGCAGGGCGAGCTCCACGAATTTGGTATTTTGCTCGCCGCGATGCTGGCGGCTTCTGAGGGGCATAAAGTCCATTATCTCGGCCCCAATATGGCCCCACGTGCGATTGCCCAAGCCGCGAGCGATACGAAAGCGTCGGTCGTTGTGTTAGGAACGGCCCGGCGGGGAGTGAAGAGTTTGGCAGGCACGCTCGCCTCGCTCGACGGTACATTGCCCAAAGCGACCGAGCTGTGGCTGGGCGGCAGAGGCATTAAGTCACAAAGCAACGTGCATCTGGATCGGTCTTTAGTGGCTCTTGCAACCCTTCCTGAATTTTACGATCGCATTCGCAACGGTTGGTCTTAATGGGTGATTTCATGAGACGTTTGCATCGCGTAGCTCCTATGAGAAGGTACACGCCCGCGGAGCGCAACCGCCTGCTGCACGATTTTTATGCCGTGGTAAACGTGACCAAGCGCCAACTCATGGCATGGCTGGATACCGACGAGTCGCACGAAGTGGGCTGGCGCTACGCACCTAACGAGGAATCGGTGGGGCACCATTCGGGGCGGCGAATCGTCGAAATCTTAGGAAAGAAAAAAGTTGAACTTTCTGATCTTGACATCGCGCACGCCCGAAAAGTGGTCGGTTATGTCCGGCGACACCTCGCTCAGCGGCCCCATAAGGACCTCGCCAATACGCGCTGGGCATATTCATTGAAAAACTGGGGTCACGACCCTACAAAGGATTGACGTTCACGACCGGACAGCAAGATTTGTGAAGCTCGTCGCCCTTGCGATCGCGTTTTTCGCATGCTTCGGCGCCGCTGCCCTAGGGTCGCTTTTCACGATTCCGTCGATCCCGCTTTGGTATTCATCTCTGAGGAAGCCGCCATGGACTCCGCCTTCGTGGCTCTTTGGGCCCGTGTGGAGCCTCCTGTATGCTATGATGGCCTTTGCGGTTTGGTTGGTTTGGTTGCGCGCTGGAATTATAGGTGGACGAGTCGCGCTTATTGTTTTCGCGATTCAATTGGTTTTCAACGTCGCGTGGTCGTGGCTTTTCTTCGGACGGCGTAATCCCAAGGCGGCGCTGGTTGATATCGTTCTACTAGCGCTGAGCATCGGACTCACAACGCTGTTGTTTGTCCGCATTGAACCCCTTGCGGCCTATCTGTTGCTGCCCTATCTTGCGTGGGTCTTGTTTGCCGGGCTGCTTAACGCTCGCATCTCGCAATTGAACTAAGCGAACCCGTGCCTCCGCGGCAACGGCAACCAAACAAACGTCGCCAAACGATGAGGGTCGCCCAATAATTCCAGCTATGCAAGCGTCGGCCAAAAGGAGCGTTCGGGTCTAGATTCCAGATCGGAGAATTTCGGGCGACAAAAGAGAGCCGCATGTGCGGCTCCTCTCTCGTCCCTTCCGAGATTTTTGTCTATTTGGCGGTGACGCCGTGCGCCAAGCCCCAACGGGCTTGGATGCCCTTAAAGGAAACTATTTGATACAGAGCAGACAGAGCAACAAGGCCGTACACGATCGAGCTAAGTACGTTCGTTTCGCCGAATTTCATGCCGAAAATCGCCGCGACCAAGTCAAAGTGAGCAACAGCTACCAGACCCCAATTTAGACCGCCCACGATCAGCAATACTGCCGCGATTATGTCGAGATTCTTCATTTCTTTCCCCCTTGAGCAATGATGGCAAACATCACGCTCAGCTACTTTCTGTTGTACTCGACCGCGCGAACCCTGGCCAAGGTGCCGGCAAGGAGCGGCCTAATGTTCTGAATCCTGCAAGGCGGGCAGTATTTGCTTTGCCAATGGTTGGACAAGCTCGGCTTTCGAGCGTAACTCGTGCGCGCGGATTTATATGGAGCGTTGGCTCGAAACATGACGATTACTAAATTGCTTTCCGGCGGCGATCCACGCTCAATTCGCAACGTTGATCGGGTTGTCGCAAGGATTCTGCGTGAGCCCAACAACTGAGTGCGCTCGTCGCTGCCATGTCGGTTGATGATGCGGTCGTACGAATGCGAGCCGCCGATGTCCTAGAGAAGGTGACCCGCGGACGGCCCGAGTTACTCGCACCATTCCGCGATCGCGTGATCTTTTCCGCAGAGCGGGCCAACGAGAGCTTCCAAGCCTAGACGCCATGCCGTTTAGAGCACACGTGGATTGATACGCTATCTTCACCTAACTCGTCGCCGAGTTCAATGGACCTAACGACATAATCGGGGCTGCCAGCACCAAACCCAGAGTGAACTATCTCGCCACTGCATATCCCGTTGATGAGTTCGGTTCCGTCCTCGTCCACCGCAAGTACGTGATAATGCTTCGCCATAATTCACCTCCAACCAATCGTTGTGCGAAGAGTGACCGTCCGTGTTGCACTAGTAGCACCATCAGCACCGCCGCCAAAAACCCAGGAGTGGTGATGGCGCAGTGAACCTCTCGGCAGCGAACAAAGTGATCTGCTCGCTTCTAGTGTGCTGTGTTGCATGCTACTGGTTAGTTGACGCCGTGAACGCGTTTGATTTAGCAAATGGGTTTGCATCTGACACCTCTGGCAACATGCTTTTAAGGGTACTTGTAATGCTTTGCCGTTCCCATCAGAAGTGGAACGTGCGCGCAAAGTCAGTCGGCAATTGGGTTTGAAGGATGGTGGGCGAAGTAGGGTTCGAACCTACGACCCCTCGCGTGTGAAGCGAGTGCTCTACCGCTGAGCTATTCGCCCTTCTAAGTGACGAGAAACCGAGGTTCGCCGCGTCAGCTTTTACCGCCTTGCCGCGATGGGTACATCCAAACAATGAATACACCAAACGCGCTCAAAGGCGTCCTCCTCGATATCGATGGCACTCTTGTCCTCAGCAATGATGCGCATGCGCACGCATGGGTTGAGGCTTTTCAGCAACACGGTATCGTTGTCCGATTTGAACACGTCCGTCCGCTCATCGGCATGGGCGGCGACAAAATAGTTCCGGCGCTTGCACCCACTTTGGATATTGACACCGGAATCGGCAGAGAAATCAACGAGTTGCGCAAGCAGATTTTTCTATCAAAGTACGCTCCAAACTTGAAACCCGCTCCCGGAGCACGGGCGTTATGTGAACGCATGCGCGCGCAAGGCCTCGCGCTCGTCCTTGCCAGTTCAGCGCAAAAAGAAGAATTGCAAGTGCTCCTAAGGATCGCGGACATCCAAGACTTGGTTGACAACGCCGATGCGGGGAGTAACGGCAAAAAGTCCAAGCCTTCGCCGGATATCATCGAAGCGGCATTGAATACCGCTAAATTGAAGCCTGACGAAGCGATCATGCTCGGCGACACGCCCTACGACATTCTAGCTGCATTGAAGTTAGGGGTAGGCACTATTGCCTTTCGCTGCGGCGGTTGGGATGATAGCAGGCTCAGCGATGCAATCGCGATCTATGATGATCCGGCGGATTTGTTGGCTCACTATGTAGAGTCGCCGCTCTACTCAGCCGTAGCAGTCTCAAGGAAACATGGACCCGGATAAGCGTCTCACACGCACGCTCAAGATTCTGGGGGTTACTGCCCTAAGCATTGCCCTGTTGTGGGCGGCGTTGATGATAATGGGCAAGATAAGAATTGTGCTGCTCATTTTATTAGGAGCAGTATTTTTCGCCTATTTAGTCTATCCGGCTGTGCGCATGCTGCAAGCGCGTCGTTTTCCGCGTTGGCTTGCTATCGCGACCGTCTATGTCTTTATCATCATCGTTGTCGGCACGACGGTGGGATTTGGCGGACCAGCGATAGCTTCCGAAGCTAAGACTTTTTCACACAATCTTCCCAGCATCGTTCGTCAGCTTCACGACTCTCTGGTGAATGCGAACATTAGCGCCTTGGCAGCGGTCCCGATCGAAACTCGACAAACTGCAGCAAATTATGTCAACCAGATCATCGCCGACCTGCAGACTACTGCCGGGGCGTATACGGGTGAAGCATTGCGAATTGTTCTAAGCGTGGTATCGGTGATCAGTGGCCTTGTGATCGTGCCCATCTTGGCGTTTTACATTCTGCTTGATGCCGATCGTCTTTCACGAGGCTTCATTAGTCTGTTTCCGCCGACTAGCAGAACCCATGTAACACTGCTGATGCAAGACATCGACCAAGTACTGGCGGGATTCATCCGCGGTCAGATCATCGTTGCCGCGTGCATCGGCGTCTCGGTGACGATCGCGCTGCTTCTTCTGCACATTCCTTACGCGATCTTGATAGGTTTGTTCGCAGGCATTATGGACATGATTCCTTATGTTGGCGCGTTTTCGGGTGCCATACCGGCGGTGCTTATCGCGCTCTTGACACAAGGGGTTGGGAAAGCGGTCGTGGTCGCGCTTGCTTTTCTGCTCATTTATGAGCTCGAGGGCCATTTTGTGGCGCCCGGCATCGTCGGCAAGCGTGTCGGTCTTTCTGCGTTGTTGGTGCTGGTCGCGATTTTGATGGGCGCCGAGTTCGGCGGAATTGTGGGCATGTTTGTCGCGGTCCCAATTGCGGCGATCATTCGCGTTGTGTGGAAGCGGGTCGCCTATCCACTCGAAGTTTTGGAAGCGACCGCGCCGCTACCAACCAGTCCCGAGCCAAAAACCATTGTAGTTGCAGACAAGTGATGACGAGGTCGCATTCATGAAGTTGTGGACCGATATCGAGACCGATGTCTTGGCGGGCTCCAAGTGCTTGGCGGAATCCGATGAGTTCGCCGTGTACGACGTTGGTCACGACACTTATGCGCTGGTGCTACGTCATAGCGGCATGCCGTGGCAGGGCGTCACGCTTTCTGGGGACGCCATTTTTCGCGTATCGGAATTGCTGATAAAGGCCGGCCGGTCGTTGTATCGAGATGTGGCGTCGCGATTGTCGCCGGACGCTAGGGGTCAACGAAGCTCTTAGTTAAATCTTCCCGCATATTTTGCCGATGATTTGCAAAGGAAAATGCTGACCCGCTCCGCTTGCGTTTTCCCAGCAAATATCAATCAAATTCGGTTGGGAGAGACATCATATGAGTTTAAAGCCGCGTCATTTTTTATTTGGAATCGTGTTGGTACTCAGTCTTCTGGCAGTCAACGCCCAAAAGAGCCTGGCTGACAAACGCGATTTCACCGTCGTCAACGAAACAAGTTTCATCATAACGCACCTGTACGTTTCACCGCACAGCGCTGACAATTGGGAAGATGATGTGCTGGGTTCGGACGTGCTCAAGCCCGGTCACCATGTGAAGATCACGTTTTCCGATAGTCTTGATGCCTGCTACTACGATATCAAGGCCATCTATGAAGATGGGGACAAGTCGATCAAATACAACGTCGATCTCTGTAATATTTCAACGTTTAGATTTCACGAGTAACACAACAGGTTGGCATTTGTGCGCGCCCGAATAGTTCTGCTTTCGGGCGCGTAGCTCAGCGGTAGAGCGCTACATTGACACTGTAGAGGTCAGAGGTTCGAGACCTCTCGCGCCCACCATCGGATAACTCAAGCTTTGCGAGAATCCACAGAAAGTGTAGGGTTCTCTTTTTATGTCAATGTTGGGTTCACTTCAGTCGGCCGCTCAGGCATTTCAAAACATGCGGGCATAACGGTCGAAAAAATCTATTTTGAAACTTTTTGTTTTTCAAAAATCTTCCGCGCACACGCAGGGCAGGCGATGAACTCATTCACCCTTACGACGATTGAAACATAGTCCTCGCAGTAGTGACACTGGGTTTTCGGTTCGTCCATTTTCCCTTTTTCCGATTTTAGATCCATTGTGCAATAGTTGGCTTCGTTCTTTCGTAACAGGTGTAGGATACCTTTCAGAATGAGCTTGGGTTGCTCTCAGTGTGATGTGCCACAGACCCACTCTAGTGGAGAGGACGTAGAAGAGTAACCCACGCTAGAAAAGCTGCGGTGAGCAACGGGTAATTAAAGCTGCTTTGCATCCAAGTGAAGGGTCGGTTGTCCTCAGGTTTTTCGCGCGATCGGGTCTGCTGATTCCGACCCTCGAAAATCTTGAAGTCGCACCCGGTGAGGTGTAAACTTGTGGTCACCCTCGATCCGTGATATTGGAAGGAGAGGAAAATGCCAAATAGCCTTAATGTTGTGTTGGTCCACGGCGGGTTTGTGGACGGCTCCGGCTGGCTGGGTGTCTACAATATCCTCAAGAAGGACGGGTTCAATGTCGCTGTAGTACAGAACCCCACCCTGTCGCTCATCGGTGACGTTGCCGCTACAAAATTGGTGATCGACGAGCAGCCCGGTCCCGTTATTCTGGTAGGTCATTCGTACGGAGGTGCGGTGATTACGGAAGCCGGCATCGATCCGAAAGTCAAAGGGCTTGTCTACATCACGGCGTTTGCTCCTGACAAGGGCGAGTCGGTGAACACGCTGATCGCGAATCCGCCGCCAGGTGCGCCGGTGCCGCCGATCTTGCCACCAAAAGACGGGTTCCTTTTTCTGGACAAGGTCAAATTTCCAGCATCATTCGCGGGCGACGTGGATGCCAGCATGGCCCAGTTCATGGCGGATTCCCAGGTTCCGTGGGGACTGGACGCGCTTAGCGGCCAGATTACGAATCCGGCATGGAAGACGAAGCCGAGTTGGTATCTGCTCGTAACCGACGACCGGATGATCCCGCTTCCCGCGCAACAATTCATGTCCCAGCGTGCAGGCTCGACCACGATGCAGGTTCCCGGTAGTCACGCAATTTACGTGTCGAACCCACGTGCGGTCGCAAACCTAATTGAAACGGCAGCCAAGGGCGTGCTGGTCGCAAGCTAGCACGACTGATCGAGTTCCAAATAGCAAGGACGGCTTCTTCGGAGGCCGCTTCCTTTAATTGCTGACCAAATGCTGACCAACTACCTGATATGGGTAGTAATTGGTTGATACAAGATGACATGAGAAGCACCGTAACCACTCGGGTCCGCACTTTTTTCACTCTTTGACACTGTAGAGGTCAGAGGTTCGAGACCTCTCGCCTACCATCAGATCCTTTACGCCGCAAACGCTTGCGGCTCTTTCGTTTGGCTCAGCGCTTCGAGCCTTTTCTGAAAATGCTGCTCCCACGACGACTGTCTAATCGGGCGACCTAATCACCACTTCAACGCTGACCAACTATTTGATATGGGTTGCACTTGGATGCTACCCACAGACCCACCCCAATGTGAACCGATGAATGCTTATGCCTGATAGTAAGGTTGGTAGGTCGCTGGCCGACCCTACCGGAAGATGAGCGCCAACGTATCGAACTACCCCCTAAAAAGGAGGACTGAATGACTGTTCGATGGTTTCATATGCTCGGCGCGCTCGCACTTGTTGTCTGCGCAACAACAGCAAACGCTCTCGCAGCGAGCTCGCCGACAATCGAAAGTACGCCCATCCCCAATCCCGCGAAGCCGAATTTCTCAGCAATGAATTTCCAACTGGGCACTTGGAACTGTAGCTCGCAGAGTAGCCGCAGGCCGGCCCCGTACATCACAACCTCCGTGACCACGATCGATCCCAGCGGTTACTGGATGGTAACCAAGTCTGAGACTGCGAAGACGTCTTGGGCTCCAGCGGCGCTAGCAACGGACTGGGTGACCTACGACGCGGACACTCATCGTTGGCTTGACATTAACACGGGTAACTACGGCGCATACGGTGCAACGACATCGCCGGGGTGGAACGGAAACACAATCGTCTGGACAGACCCCCTTTTCAAGGCAGGCATGGATGCGATCGCAGTGACCCCGACAACTACCACAAAGGTCAGCGATACGAAGACCACTTCTCACACGACCTTTCAAGAGAAAAAGAGCGGCAGATGGATAAGCGTGGACACGATCTGCACTAAGAACGGCTAACGGCACGAATCGATTTGTGCAATCTTTGGAGGTCGTCAGGAGCTGGCGACCTCCCGCGTCTGCGAAGCCAACCCAATTTTTGGATTCTGGGATCTGATGCCGCGGAACCGGTTTTGAGGGGCGATTATCCGCTGACTGCGATGTCGCCGACGGCGTACGCCGGCTTAACCAAGGTCTAGCGCATAGTGTGGATCGAATGTCAGCCATTCTTTCGCTTCCCAACTTTATCACTTTGGAAAGGCAGCTGTTTATGTTCGTAACCGTTATCCATCGCATCAGCAATCCCGACCAATTCGAGTCGGCCGCCAAAAGCGCAACTGAGGTGATTCCGTCGCACCTCAAATTGCACCAATACTTAACTGCCACAGATCGCAAAACAGCAACGTGCTTGTGGGAAGCCCGTCTAGCCGATGACGTGAAAGAATTCCTAGAACCCGTTGTCGGCCACGTTAGCCAAAATGAGTACATACCGCTGAACGCCGAAGCTGCGTTCGGCTTGCCAGTCGCATCGGCGGCCTCGGGGCCCGGCTAAAGAAAGCGAGGCCGGTTGTCGCGTTGCGCCACAAATAG
>JGI12709J13192_1000086_pt1 | contig 16186 bp, 15 predicted proteins | sample BlaSpr_A8_OM3_M3_FD_13192 | JGI IMG/M metagenome (IMG submission 13192)
CCACAACGTGGCTCAAATCGGCATGCAGTCGGCCAATGAGAACGTGCTCACAGTCACGTCCTGCAGCGTGCTGGCGGACCGCGCCGTCGTCGTCCAGGTCAACCCAAGCCCAGGTCCCGATGGAAATGCGCCCCACCAGTACTGGGTGGTGCAGCTGTCGAGCGGCCGCGTCCTGTGGACGCATGACCTCTCGGGCAGCGGTGTCGCCAGGGTGGTCGCATCGAGGGACGGCCGTTACGTCGCCGAGATCCAGCCGAACGGCAACACCACGATCATCGGCCCCAGCGGTACCTCAGTCGGACGCGTCAACGGCTCCGTCGAGGCTTTCTCATGGGATGGCACGCTGGCCGTCGCCGTGTCAGGTGACGGTCAGGCGAGCGTGGTCAGGTGGAGTGACGGCACCACAATCTGGACGGTGCCCGCCGGTGAGGGCATGTCGGGCTTCCAGCCCGAGCCGGGGGGAACGAGCTTCGCCATCCAAACAGTCAACGGCGCCCTGTACGTGGTGTCGTCCGACGGAAGGGTCATCGCGCAGCGGGATGCACCTGGCCTGTTGGGATGTCTTCCCGCGCGGTGCGCGTCGACGTCGAGCGCAAACCAGAACCAGGTACTCCCCACGGTTCTGGCCGGAAATATTGGTTGGGGGGGCGGCACCGAGCGCACCACTGACGGCGGGCTCCATTGGAGGGACGCCTCACCGCCAAGCCCAACGAATCGGACCAAGGGCGGGTACAGCGACTTCCTCCTCGATGTGAACCACGCGTGGGTCACGGAGGCGACGGCCCCGCCCGGGGAGGGTGGTGCGTCCAGCCTCGCGGTCTTCGCCACCGCCGACGGTGGAAAGACCTGGAGTCAAAGCAGTGTTCCGATCAGCGGAGCGGCCTTCACCAGCGCGCGCATGGACTTCATCGACGCGCAGCACGGTTGGTTGATCACAGACTCTGGGCTCACCGCGTTCGACAAGGCCACCTCCTCGTTGGTTTCCCAGCCGCTGACTCGGGCGGTTTACCAAACCTCTGACGGAGGGATCACCTGGACCCTGCTGACGACCGCTCATCAGGCTGACGGATCGACGCTGGGTACGCTGGCCGTCGGCTGCCAGCTGAACGGACTGACGTTCACAGGTCCAAATGACGGTTGGCTGACTGTGGGAGGCAACTGTTCCATCGGCGCCGGCGCCAAGCAACCCGTTTCATCAGCCCCATCTGTCGGAAGCGTGGTCGCTGTCACGCACGACGGAGGCCGGACCTGGCACGCCGTCGACCTGCCTTCCTTGCAGTCCAGCATCGACTACACGTGCGTGCACTCGCCTGTGTTCACGTCGAATCGGGGAGTCATTGCCGTGGACTGCGCAGGCAATGGCCGGCCAGGCGGGAGCGCCGTCTACGCCACCAATGACGCGGGCCGCAGCTGGAGCTTTCGCAAGCTGCCGTTTTCGAGCCAGCAGCTGGATTTTGTCGACGCGAACAACGGATGGACGTTCGCCGGTACGCCTCTATCCCTGTATCGGACGACCGATGGAGGCAGCAGCTGGGCGGTCGTCAAGCAGTTCGCCTCGGAGCAATTCGTCGGCGGCCTGAGCTTCGTCGACCCGAAAGTCGGCTTCGCGCTGACCTCGCGATATTCGCCGGACGGCAAATCCGGCTACTCGACGATGTGGAAGACGACCGACGGTGGTCAGTCGTGGTCGGTCATGAGCACCGTGCCGACGGGCGGGAGGTGCTGTTGATGCCGATGACCAGCTGCCGGCTCGCATCGCTTGCGTGCGTGTTGCTGACTTTCGGCGCGGCCTGCGGTGGCTCGGCCGCGACGCCGGCCCACAGCCCCACGCCTGCGGCGAGCAACTGGCAGGTGGTACTGACCGTCAAGACCTCCGCCGCTTGTTTCGGCCCACTCAGCGGCTGCGCATTCGGCATCTCGGGAGTAGCTCTCGACGGCAAGGGCAACCTTTACCTGACCGAGATGGATGACAACCTGATCTATGAGTACACCGTCTCCGGAGTGTTGGTCAGGCAGTGGGGCGGGGCAGGCTCCGCCCCCGGCCAGCTGACCTATCCCGAGAAGCTGGCCTTGGATGCGCAAGGCAACGTGTACGTCACCGAGTTTGGATCACCTTCCTTCGGCGGATCGCAGGGAGAGAACGACCGAGTCCAGAAGTTCTCTGCCAGTGGGGCGCCCCTGGCGCACTGGGGCACGCTGGGGTCGGGGCCAGGGCAGTTCAACGGTCCGGTGGGGATCGCTGTAGACGCGCAGGGCGACATCTACGTCGCGGAGGCTGGAAATCATCGGATCCAGAAGTTGTCTTCTTCCGGCCAACCTCTCATCCAGTGGCACACGGTCGGGAGTGGTATCGGCGAATACACCGAGACGGGGTTCGACATCGCCCTCGATGCGAGCGGGAACCTTTACGTCTCAGAGCCGCATCCTGTCGGTCCCGGAGCCGAACGGATCGAGAAGTTCTCGCCTGCTGGAGAGAGCCTCCTTCACTGGGGAACCTCAGGCGTCGGCCCCGGGCAGTTCGATAAACCGTTCTGCTTGACGCTGGACCGCAACGGCAACGTCTTCGTCGTCGACTCAGGCAACAATCGCGTCCAGGAGTTCTCGCCCACCGGCAAATACATGGCGCAGTGGAAAGGTCCACAAAAGGACGGCTTCATCGCCACCAGCAAGATCGCGGTGGACGATCAGGAAAACCTCTACGTCTCGAGGGGCAACGAGGTCTTGAAGCTCGCCGCCATGTAATGGCTAGAGCGCGTCGACCACCCACATCCGCCGGATGGCCGCGACGCCCGCTCCATCGGTGGTCATCGAAACCGTCGAGCCGTCCAGGTCGAAGTTGATCCACTGGCAGCAGTCGCGCTCGACCTCGACCAGCTGCCGCAGGGCGACCGCGCTGCCCTCGTTGACGACAAGACGGATCCCACCGGGAACCTCGTCTCGTGAGATGAGCGCGGTCCGGAACAGCTTCTGCCACGCATATCGCGTGTCGCGCAGCTCGTCGTGGGTGAGCGTGCAGACGATCGTGTCGGAGCTCGCGCGGTACGTTGGCATTCGATCTGTCCTCCAGGGAAGTCTGACAATCGAACTGTGCAGGGGCCGCCGATCATTCCACCATTCGTGGCTGTCAGGGCATGAGCGAAGCGGTGCTGAGCGTGACGGTCGAGGACCCGACCACGCCCGACGCCCGCTGGTGCATCGAGCAGTATTTCGCCGAGCTGAACACGCGCTTCGAAACAGGCTTCGACCCGGCGCAGAGCATCCCGGCTGACCCTGACGAGTTGACGCCTCCGGCGGGCGCCCTGCTCATCGCCCGCCTCCACGGACGCGCGATCGGCTGCGGTGCCCTGAAGTTTCACCCCGACGCGCCCGCCGAGCTCAAGCGGATGTGGGTGGCGCCGGAGGCGCGCGGCCTCGGCCTGGGGCGGCGGCTCCTCGAGGAGCTGGAAAAGCACGCGCGTCAAGCGGGCGCGACTACGGTGCGTCTCGAGACGAACCGTTCGCTCAAGGAGGCGATCCACCTCTATCGCAGCACGGGATACCGCGAGGTGGCCGCCTTCAACTCAGAGCCGTACGCGCACCATTGGTTCGAGAAAAACCTCGGCTAGCAACTCGCCGCTGTACATGGCCAATTGACAGGACTTGACGATTGACGCAGTGCGTCGGAACATTTGGGGCGTGAACGCCGTTGTATCGGTCGTGATTCAGACAATGTTGGCGGCCTTCATCCTCGGCGCGGTTTACGTGTTGCAGCCGTGGCAGGGGATCGTGAACTCCGGAAAAGACATAGACCTGTGCTGGTCGTGTGGACAGCGCAGCACGCACAAGCTGTGGTGCCCTAACCGCTAGAGCGGCACGAGGGCGAATCCGGCCTCTTTTGCGCAAAACCTTCCTTATCCCACGCGGATTCCGTGTGTTTTGCGCAATTCGCACGCAATCCGTCTAGCCCCGAGCTGTGCGTCAGGACGCGGCCGCGGTCTTCGCCCTGCCGGCGAAGCCCGGCATCGACTCCCCGGCCAGCATCTCCACGACCGCTCGCGTATCGCCTGTCTTGCGAAACACGGCCAGCTGCCTGTCCGCGCTCGTCCCCTCGGCCAGGATCGTGTGCATGTATTCCACCGCCGAGCGCGATCCGAGCTCGTCGACCACGTCATCGACGAAATCGAGGAGCTCGAGGGCCAGATCGCGCATCGGCACCTCGGCCTGCTTGCCGAAATCGATCAGCTTGCCGTCGATGCCGTAGCGGATCGCCCGCCACTTGTTCTCCGCGATCAATGCAGGCATGTACTTGCGGAAGCCGAGGTTGCCCGAGCGTAGCTTCAGCAGCTTGGCGCAGATGGCCTGGATCAGGGCGGCCAGGCAGATTGACTCGTCCAGCCGTGTCGGCATGTCGCAGACGCGGAACTCGAGCGTGGGAAAGCTCGGGTGCGCCCGCATGTCCCACCAGATCTTCTTGCCGTTGTCGATCGAACCTGTCTTGACGAGCAGCTCGACGTAGTTCTCGTACTCGTCATAGGAGCTGAGCTCGGGCGGGATCCCGGTGCGCGGAAACTCCGACCAGATGACGCTTCGGTACGACTTGAGCCCGGTGTTGCGGCCCATCCAGAACGGGCTCGACGTGCTGAGCGCGAGCAGGTGCGGAAGGAAATAGCGCGCCTCGTTCAGGACCTCGATCCGGTGCTCGGGGTCGGGGATACCGACGTGGACGTGGAGCCCAAAGATCACAAGCGAGCGGATGACGTCCTGCATCTCCTCCTCGAGCATCTTGTATCGATCGTGGTCGGTGATGCGCTGCTCGTTCCAGCGTGAGAACGGGTGCGTCCCGGCACAGGCGATGCGCAAACCTTCGGGCTCGAGCAGCTCGGCCAGCGTGCCCCGCATCTCGCCCAGCTGGTCGCGCGCCTCGTCGACGTTCTGGCAGATGGTCGTGCCGACCTCGACGACCGACTGCATCATCTCCCGCTTCACCCGATCGCCCAGGCGAGGCGCGGCGGCGGCCAGCAGCGTGTCGATGTGCGAGCGAAGCTCGCCGGAGGAGTCGATGATCTGGTACTCCTCTTCCACGCCGATCGTCAGCAGCCCGTCCCGTTTCATGCCGGCCCCTCGAGGACGAATGTTGGCACGACGCTGCCCGCTCCAGCGGTCACGTTCAACAGGGCGGCTGCGGACACGCGGGTCATGAAGCCCCCTGCCTTGCCGTCGAAGAGGTAGGGGTCGAGGTCCACAGCCAGGTCCAGGTACCGCACCCCATCAAGTGCGATCGGAAACGCCAGCCGAGGAACCTCGACCGCCTCCTGAACGACGTAGCTCTGGATCGTCGCCACGCCGATCGCGGCCTCCCACTCCTCCTGGCTCACCGTCCAGCCGAGCACCACCCCCTTGCCGCCGTACTCGTCATTCGGCTTGAGGACGAGGGTCTCCCGGCGGCGCGCGATGTCCTCGGCAAGCTCAGGGCGCACCCGCCTGGTCCAGGGGATGTGCCGGCGAATCGCCGCGCGCTGGGCCGTGGTGTACAGGCCCCCGTAAAGCTCGTCGGAGAGCAGGGCCAGGCTCATCTTCTTGTGGAGCAGCTTGGCCCGAAAGCTGTTCACGACGCAGACCGCGCCCGCGACATACGCGTCGCCGAGGGCGCGAGCCTCGTAACCATGGGCGAGGAGCTCGCTCGTCAGGACGCGGCGGTAGACGAGGTTGACGGGCACATCGCGCGCGTACAGCCGGCCGCGCCGCAGCTCGAGGGCCCGCGGATCGCAGATCACCGTCTTGACGCCTTCAGCCTCGAAGAACGCCTTGAACATCTCGAACTCGGGCGCGGTCGGCAGGCCCTCCCAGTCCACGATCGCGATGACGGGCTTCGCGCCCCGGCCCCACTGCCGAAACGCGCGCAGCATGGCCGCCAGCTGAAGGCGCCTGGTCGGCAGGAACCGTCCCCGAAACGCCTTGCGGAACGCCTTCATCACGGGCAGTCGAGCGAAGATCGCCGCCAGGTTGTCGCTGTAGGCCATCCCGGCCGGCGATTCCGCGTTGTACTCGACGAAGCGCACCTCGTCGGCGAAGAAGCTGTCGAGGCGCACGGACGGCGACGAGGACTTGAAGCCGGGGTCGGCCAGGGCCAGCCGCCCCTCCTCGGCCTCCAGGCCCAGCTCCGCTCGAAGCTCCGCGTCCTCGAGCACCGCGAGTTCCAGCGCGGACAGCGCCGAGTAGACGCCCTCGGCTGCCGCCACCGCCTGCTCGTACCGCTTGCGCGTCAGTATCTGCGGCCGCAGGGCGACGCACAGCGCGCGCTCGCCGAACATCAGCTGGCGCTGGCGCTGCCCTTCCGCCAGGTATGCGGCGCTCGCGGCCGCCAGTTGCTCGTCCTCGAGGAGCGCGTGGTAGGCGGCGATGGGATCAGTCACGACCGGTTTCTTGCGCGCCCGATCTCTCGGTCAGGCCTGGACGGGATTCGGCGCCGAGCCGGACGGCACGTGCTTCCACCAGCGGTACTCGTCGCGCCACGGCGGGCGCGCCTCGCCCTTGGCGTATGCGATGACGAGGTCGGCCATCTTATCGAGCACCCAGCGGAAGTTGTCTTCCTTGATCGAGAAGTTGTCGAAGTCCGGCGCCGGGTTCAGGAAGTCGATGGCGTAGAGCACGCCGTCTTTGACCGCGAACTCGACCGTGTCCATGTCGTAGCCGAGGGCCTCGACGAGGGTGCTCGCGTCCTTTATTGCGTGTTCGCGTAGAGCGCCCTCGACGGGGCGCGAAATCTGGTAGCGCTCCTCAAAGGGCGCGCGTGGGTTGTAGCGGATCGGGAGGATGTTCTTGCGGCCGATGCAGATGCACCGGACGTAGTCGTCCCAGTCGATGAACTCCTGAAGGATCATCGTGTTCAGGCCGGTCTGGTCGTAGGCGGTGATCAGCTCTTCCATCGACTTGACGATGAACACGTTCTTCCATCCGCCGCCTGTGTTCGGCTTCAGCACGGCGGGCAAGCCCGTGTAGGAGACGATGTGCTCCCAGTCGAGCGGGAACTGCAGGTTGCGGAGCGAGTGCGCGTGGTCGATGTCCGGTATGTACTGCTTGTTCGGCAAGACGACCGTCCTCGGCACGGCGACCCCGAGCCTCCGGGCTAGCGTGCACTCGAAGAACTTCTCGTCCGCCCCCCACCAGAAGGGGTCGTTGATCACCGTGGTGCCGAGCAGGACCGCGCTCTTGAGGTGCGCCCGGTAGTACGGCACCTCGTGCGAGATCCGGTCGACCAGAACAGCGTGGTATGGCTCGAACAGCTCGGGCGTGCCGCCCAGCACGGCCAGCTCCGCGCTCACCCCGTCCGGTTTGCCGCGCTCGTTGACCAGGTCCAGGAATGGGCCCGGGAAGGTGTTCTCGCGGCCGACCAGCAGTCCGACGATCTTCTTTTCTGCCATCTCCCCTTCCCCTCCTGACAAGCTACCCGGCGAGGTACCTCCGCATCATGTCCTTCCAGTAGGGCCAATCGTGCGCCCAGCCGGGCCAGATTTCGAGCCCCACGTCGACCCCTTGGTCGCGGAAGAGCTGGGCGACCTTCACCGAGTCGGCGACGTTCGGGTCCTGCTCGCCCGTCGCGATGACCTTGGGATGCATGGCCCGGAGCGGGTCGAGGTACGCCGGATCCGTGAGGCCTGGCAGGAAGGCCAGGAGGTTGAGGAAGTACGTGGTGCCGTCGCTGTAGCCGTCGAGCCAGCGCGCCGTGTCGTAAGCGCCGCTCAGGGCGATGAAACCGCCCACTCTTGCCGGGTGCCGCGCGGCCAGGAGCACCGCGTGCAGCGCGCCGAACGAGGCCCCGCAGGCTATGGCCGACCCCGGAATCCGCGGCAGCACCTCGTCCAGGACGTAAGCCTCGTACTGGAGGTGGCGGCGGACGCGGTCGGCGGGCGGAATCCCGTTGGCGTACCAGGATTCGCTGTCGATGCTATCGACACAGATCAGCTGGATGCCGCCCGACTCGATGAGGTCGCTCAACGCGGCGACGATGCCGAAGTCCTCCCACTGGTAGAAGCGGCCCATGGACGTCGGGAAGACGAGCAGCGGGCGGCCCGCGTGGCCGAAATGGAGGGTCTCCATCTCACGGCCCAGCGACCGGCTGTATTCCTTGACGTAGTCGCGCTGCATCTCAGTGGTGGTGCTCATGGTGTGCATGGTGATCGTGAACCATCTCATGTCCAGGTGCCGGAGCGTTTTCCATCGCCCTCAGCATCGCGAGAACCGTCGCGTAGTTCGACGAAGGCGCGGCCCGAGGACCTCCCGGAACATGACAGAGGCAATCTGCATCGCTTCCCAGCTCGCGCCGATCAAGGGGGGGCCACAGAACGATTTATAGCGGCAAGTGGAAACCGACCCTGGTATTGCGGTAAGGATTACGTGTGGCAGTTCGCGTCCTGATCCTGTCGGTGCTCATCTTTGCCGGCGCCTTTGGCGCCCACGAGGTCATGCACCTGCTCGTCATCTACGGCGTCGGCGCGCAGGGATCGATCATCGTCCGGCCATGGCGGCTCGGCCTCGTCGACTTCACGATCTACTCCCTGCATGCCCAACCCAGCCAGCCGATGGACGTGACTCGGCAGGCCATCGTTAACTTCTTCGGCCCGTTCCTGGCCGCCGTTCCGCTTGCCGCGCTGCTCGTCTACGTAAGGGAGCCGATTCCGGTCGCGGCTTTGATCGCGAACGTCGTGATCCTCGTCTTCTACGCCGTCATCGAGGCGGGTGACCTGCTGCTCGAGGCCGTCTACAACACCGACGCGCCCTTCCTGACCTGGCCCGAGTTCAACTACGGCGTGCCGGTGCTGGTCATCGTGCTGACCGCGGTCACGATGCGCCTACTTGCCGCGTGGGGCGCTCGTCGGATTCCCGAGTGATGTACACGTAGCCACGGGATGCAGTCCCGGCGCCGTACCCCCGCCGCACGCCCACGCCCGACCCCCGAAGATCGCCAGCTCGAAGCCGTGGCGCGGCACTAGCATCGTCTCGCCGGTCGACCACGCCTTGCCAGGCGTGTAACGCGTGAACTGGTCGACGATCGCGGTCTCGCCTGCATTCTGGCCACCCGCCATCACAACGGCGCCACCGAGGAACGTCACCGCGCCCGCTCCACTGGTCGCCCGCGGAAGGTCGGGCAGCGGGGACCACGTGGCGTGTGCCACGTCCAGGCAGTCGACACGCGCGGTGGTCGGGTAGCGGCCGCCGGCGACGCACACGCTGCCGCCCACCACGAAGCCGGACACGTGGTTCCGCGGGCTGGGGAGGGCCGGCACCGCGGACCAGGCGTTGGTCGCAGGGTCGTAGCTCTCGACCGCCGCGACGTTGCCGCGGGCGGTGTTCCCTCCTATGGCGAACAACCGGCCCTGGGCCGCGACCAGGGCATGGCCGCCGCGTGCGAAGTGCATCATCGCCAGGTCGGTCCAGCGGTCGCCATCGAGGCGGAGCAGGCGCGCGCTGTCGGCGCCGTTGGAGTGGCCGCCCGCCAGATAGACGCGGCCGTCCAGGGAGGCGGCGGAGGGATGGTCGACCGGCAGGGGAAGGGGCGGCCCCGTCGACCAATTGCTCCCGTCGAACACGTACACGGAGGCAAGGCTCGAGCCTGCGGCGTTGAACCCTCCCATCACGTACAGCTTTCCGCCGGCGGAGGCGGCGGCCGCCTCTTCGATCGGCGCCGGGAGCGCGGTCTCCATCCGCTGCTCGGGCAGCGGCGCGGCCGGGGTGGAGAAGCTCGGCGTCGCCACCGGTGAGGGCGTCGGGCTTGGCTGCGCGGGCGGCGTGCTCGAGGTGCATGCGCCGGCCAGGGCGAGAAGGGTCAGCCAGAGGGCTGCCGTGGTGGGTTTCACGACCATGCGGCTCTGATGATGTCAGGGGCGGGTCTTGCGACCCGCCCATTGCCGCATCGAAGGGTTGAATCTCTTAACGCCGATTGGGCCAGAACCTGGCGGACCAGACACCAAGGTCCGACCGGCTCGCGTCGCATAATCGCCACATGGCGACCGCCCTGACGCTGACGCACCTCGGCTCGCTGATGGGCGGCGTGCGCAGCGTGGACGAGGTGGGAGCCGACGAGCGTGCGGCGTCCCTGGCCAAGCGATCGATCAAGAAGTCCTCCAAGCTGTGGGCGCTCGACCTGGCCATCCGGTGCATGGACCTGACCACCCTGGAGGGCGCGGACACGCCGGGCAAGGTGGCAGCGATGTGCGCCAAGGCGGTCCGGCCCAAGGCGGGCGACGCGACGATCCCGTCGGTCGCTGCGGTCTGCGTCTACCCACTGCGCATCGCGGACTGCGTGGACCATCTGCGCGGCACGACCGTGCGCATCGCCTCGGTGGCGACCGCGTTCCCCTCCGGCCAGAGCTTCACGTCGATCAAGGTCGCGGAGACCGAGCTGGCGGTCAGGGCCGGCGCCCACGAGATCGACATGGTGATCGACCGGGGCGCGTTCCTCGCCGGCGACTACCAGCGCGTCTACGACGAGATCGTCGCGGTCAAAGAAGCCTGCGGCGACGCCCACCTGAAGGTCATCCTCGAGACGGGCGAGCTCGGGACCTACGACGCGATCCGCCGCGCGAGCATCCTGGCCATGGCCGCCGGCGCGGATTTCATCAAGACGTCGACCGGCAAGGTGCAACCCGCGGCCACGCTTCCGGTGAGCCTCGTGATGATGGAGGCGATCCGCGATTTCGTCCGCGAGACGGGACGCCCCGTCGGGTTCAAAGCCGCGGGTGGAATCCGCACCGCCAAGCAGGCCATTTCTTACCTTGTAGTGACGTACGAGACGCTGGGCGCCGACTGGATGACGCCGGAGCGCCTGAGGCTCGGTGCATCGACGCTGCTCAACGATGTCCTGATGCAGATCGACAAGGAGCGAACAGGCGCATACCAGTCGGGCGACTACTTCACGATCGACTGATGGCGATCACCAAGAAGGAGTCCACCGCGCTCGCCAAGCAGGATTTCGAGTACGCCCCTGCGCCGGAGTCGATCGACCACGTCAAGATCCAGCCCCGTTACGGGCTTTTCATCGGCGGCCGAATGGTGGACGGTCACAGCAAGAAGCGCTTCCCCACCATCAACCCGGCCACCGAGATGAAGCTGGCCGAGGTCGTGGAGGCGGACGAGGTCGACGTCGACCGCGCGGTGAAGGCCGCCGGCAAGGCATTCGATTCGTGGGCCCATCTCGCGCCGTCACGCCGGGCGCGCTACCTGTTCCGCATCTCGCGCCTGCTCCAGGAGCGGTCACGCGAGCTCGCGGTGGTCGAGACGATGGACGGCGGCAAGCCGATCAAGGAATCGCGCGATGTCGACATCCCGCTGAGCGCCGCTCACTTCTTCTACTACGCGGGCTGGGCCGATAAGCTCGAGTGGGCGTTCCCCAACCGCAAGCCGAGACCGCTCGGCGTGGCCGGCCAGGTGATCCCGTGGAACTTCCCCTTGCTGATGCTCGCGTGGAAGATCGCGCCGGCCCTGGCGGCGGGCAACACCGTGGTACTGAAGCCGGCCGAGACCACGCCGCTCTCCGCGATGCTGTTCGCCGAGATCTGCATGCAGGCGGAATTGCCGCCGGGCGTGGTCAACATCATCACAGGCGCGGGCAAGACGGGCTCGCTGCTCGTCACGCATCCCGACGTGAAGAAAGTCGCGTTCACCGGCTCGACCGAGGTCGGCAAGATGATTCAGCGTTCCATCGCCGGGACTGGCAAACGGCTCACGCTAGAGCTCGGCGGCAAGGCCGCGAACATCGTGTTCGAAGACGCGCCGCTCGACCAGGCGGTTGAGGGCATCGTCAACGGGATCTACTTCAACCAGGGTCACGTCTGCTGCGCGGGCAGCCGCCTCCTCGTGCAGGAGTCGATCGCCGAGCCGCTGCTCGAGAAGCTGAAGCGACGGCTGTCGACGCTGCGCCTCGGCGACCCGCTGGACAAGAACACGGACATCGGCGCGATCAACTCGAAGGCGCAGCTCGAGAAGATCCAGGGCCTCGTCGAGTCGGGCATCGAAGAGGGCGCCGAGCTCTATCAGCCCGAGTGCCGGATTCCAGAGCGCGGCTTCTGGTTTCCGCCGACCTTGTTCACCAACGTCGCGCAGTCCTATCGCATCGCGCGCGAGGAGATCTTCGGACCGGTGCTCTCGGTTCTCACGTTCCGAACGCCGAACGAGGCGGTCGAGAAGGCCAACAACACTCCATTCGGACTCTCCGCGGGCGTCTGGACGGACAAGGGCTCGCGCATCCTGTGGATGGCGGAGCGGATGCGCGCGGGCGTCGTGTGGGCGAACACGTTCAACCGCTTCGACCCGACCTCGCCGTTCGGCGGCTACAAGGAGTCCGGCTTCGGCCGCGAGGGTGGCGTGCACGGATTGCTGCCGTACGTGGAGCTGAGCTGATGGATGTCCGCAAGACTTACAAGCTCTTCGTCAACGGCGAGTTCGTGCGCTCCGAGTCGGGGCGCGCGTACCGGCCCGATGGGAAGGTCAACGTGCCTCGCGGCTCGCGCAAGGACATGCGCGACGCGGTCCGCGCCGCCCGCACGGCGTTCCCCGGCTGGGCCGGACGCACGGCGATGAACCGCGGACAGATCCTGTACCGCGCGGCCGAGATGCTCGACAGCCGCGCGTCGCAGTTCATCGAATTGCTTGGCGGCGGCGCGCGGGCGCGCCGCGAGCTCGACCAGGCGGTCGAGACACTCGTCTGGTATGCGGGATGGACCGACAAGCTGTCCCAGGTCACCGGCACGGTGAACCCGGTCGCCGGGTCCTACTTCAACTTCACGATCCCCGAACCGACCGGCGTGGTGGCGATCATCGCTCCCGAGGATGCCCCGCTGGCGGGCCTCGTGCGGAGGCTCGCGCCGGCCCTGTGCGGGGGCAACGCCGTGGTCGCGCTTGCGGCCGAGTCGCACCCGCTGGCGGCTCTCACGCTGGCCGAGGTGATGGCGACCAGCGACGTGCCCGCTGGCGTCGTCAACATCCTCAGCGGCCAGCGCAAAGAGCTGCTGCCGTGGCTTGCATCGCACATGGACATCAACGCAATCGACGCCGCCGGATGCACCACCGACGAAATCAAAGCAATCGAGGAATCAGCGGCAGGCAACGTAAAGCGTGTGATCAAGCTCACAGAGGACGAGAGAAGTCCTTATCTGATCGCCGCCTTCATGGAGATGAAGACCGTCTGGCACCCGATCGGGGTCTAGGCCTCAGGCCGTCGTTCGCGTTGGTATCCGCTCGATGGCCGCGACGAACATGTCCCAAAAAGCCGCATCGTCGATGCTGGTACCGACCATCGCATTCGGAGTCACACCGGCGCGCATCCGAAAGTCGGTGACCGTCATGCCTCTGGTGAACGCCCCGGCCAGCTCCACTTCGACCCGCGCCTCGCTGCAGCTCACGAGGTCGGGCCTGGCCACGCAAGCGACGGCGCACGGATCGTGAACGTGCGGCGACGCGGTGCCGAACTCGTGCAGCTGCCGATCCCGATAGAACGCCAGCATTCCGACCACCGCCGCCGCCAGATCCTTTCCCAGCGCCCCGATCCGCGCCAGCACCTCAGCGGTCGCGTTCGCCATATGGGTGACGTCGAGGCCGATCATCGTCAGCGGCCAACCCGCCGCGAACACCGCAGCGGCAGCCTCCGGGTCGACGTAAACGTTGAATTCCGCCGCCGGCGTGACATTGCCGCGAGTGTATGAGCCGCCCATCAGAACGACCTCGCGCACGCGTTCTGCGATCCGCGGCTCCTTGCGCAGCGCGACCGCGATGTTCGTAAGCGGCCCTGTCGGCACCAGGGTGATCTCGCCCGGTGCCGCCATCACAAGCTCGATGATCAGGTCGACCGCATGCTCGGCGATCACGTGCACCGTGGGCTCACCCCACTCGTGGCCCTGCAGCCCGGTTGTGCCATGGATCTCAGTTGCGGTCACGAGCGGACGGACGAGGGGCGCCGCGCAGCCAACCGCAACGGGAACATCGGTGATGCCGGCCAGCGTGCAGATCCGGCGAGCGTTGAGAGTGGTCAGGTCGAGCGTGTGATTACCGGCGACCGTCGTGATGGCGGCTAGCTCGATCTCGGGCGTCCCGCGCGCCAGGAGGATGGCCATGGCGTCGTCGTGGCCCGGGTCGCAGTCGAGGATGATGCGCCTGGTCAAACCTTGGCCCGGCTAAAGGTGCCTTCGATATCGATGCCGAACAGGCGCTTGAGATCGTCCGGCCGCGGAAGGGAGGGCCGGGCTCCGACCTTGGTCACGGCGGCTGCGCCGGCCGCGCCGCCCAGCCTGATGGCGTCAGCGATGGTCGAACCACGCGCCAGCGAAAAGGCAGCGGCTCCGACCATCGCGTCACCGGCGGCGGTGCTGTCGACGGCGTCGACCCGTCGCGGATCAATGCGCGTCGTGCGGTCTCTCTCGTAAAGCATCGCGCCTTCCGCGCCGAGCGTGACGGCCACTGCGCGCACCGACCTCCGCAGCCTGGCTCGGCCCAGCTCCTCGGCCTCGCCTTCATTGACCATCAAGAGATCGACGTCTGGCACCGGCAAACCAACCATCGCCGCGCTCGGCGCGGCATTCAGGATCACGCGCGCGCCCGCGTCGTGCGCAGCCTTGATGGCGGACAGCACCGCGGGCATGGGGATCTCGAGCTGAAGGACGACCACATCGTCTGGGCGAAGCCCATCTCGGAGCCGCGTGACCTCTTCATCGCCGACGGCCGAGTTGGCGCCGGGCGCCACGGTGATCGTGTTCTGACCGCTCGAGTCAACCACTATCAATGCAGCTCCACTTGGTTGGGCCGGATCGACCGTGACGCCTGACGTGTCCACGCGGTCCTGCTTCAATCCGGCGATCAGGTCGGCTCCAAACAGGTCACGGCCCACTCGCCCGATCATCCGCACCGAGGCACCCAGCCTCGCGGCCGCGACCGCCTGGTTGGCACCTTTGCCACCAGGGATCGTGAGAAGCCGATCGCCGAGCACGGTGTCGCCAGGACGCGGGAGGCTCGGCACCCGCACCACGAGATCCATGTTGATGCTGCCCAACACGACCACCTCGCCCATCCGGCAATACTGCACCGGGGACGTCTTTAGAATGGCAATTGCATGACTGAGGTCCTCACCAGGCCCGTCCCGGTCGAAACCTCGGAACCAGTACCTGCCAGGCAGGCAGAGCCGCGAGGCGGCAAACCGATGATCTCGTCCGCCCAGATCGCTCGCCGCGTCCGGCGGCTGGGACGCCAGATCTCCGAGGTTTACGCGGAGATCGACACCCCATTGGTCATGGTGGTCATCCTGAAAGGTGCGACGGTCTTCGCCGCCGACCTGCTCCGCAGCCTGAGCATCCCCGCCGAGCTCGAGTTCGTCCGCGCCTCGAGCTACCCGACGGGGACGTCGAGCAACGGTCGCCTGCGCCTGGCGCACATGGTCGAGGGCCCACTGGTGGGGCGCCACGTGCTCATGGTCGAGGACATCATCGACTCGGGCGTGACCGTGACCGCGATCGCAAAACGTATCAAGCGGTTGGGGCCGGCCTCGGTCCGCCTCGCCGGCTTGCTCGACCGGCCGGCGCGGCGCCAGGTCGAGGTGAAGATCGATTTCACCGGCTTTGTGATTCCCGACCGGTTCGTGATCGGCTACGGCCTCGACTACGCCGGGCTGTATCGCGAGCTCCCTGATATCTATTCGCTGACATAGCACTCGAGTCGCAGTACCTCGGCTGGAAGAAAGCCGAGCTGCACTGCCACCTCGACGGAGCGGTGCGACTCTCGACCGCGGAAGAGCTGTCGGGCAAGAAGGGCCTTCGCATGGTGGCGCCCGATGACTGCCCGAGCCAGGCCGAATACATCAAGTACTTCGAGGACGCGATCGCCGTCATGCAGACGGAGAGTGCACTCGAGCGCATCGCGTACGAGCTGTGCGTCGATTCTGCCGTGGAGAACATCGATTACCTGGAGGTGCGGTGGGCTCCGCGCCTGCACATGCGGCGTGGGCTGGACGTCGAGCGCGTCATCCGAGCCGTGCTCGCGGGACTGGACTCCGGCCCGATCGCCGCGGTCGCCATCGTCTGCGCGATGCGCCAGCACACGCGCGATGAAAACGTCGCGCTCGCGCGCGAGGCCGGCCGGTTCGCCGGGCGCGGCGTGGTGGGCTTCGACCTCGCCGGGGACGAGGTGCGCTATCCGGCTGCGCCGCAGAAACCAGCGTTCGAAGCCG
>JGI12709J13192_1000087_pt1 | contig 16180 bp, 19 predicted proteins | sample BlaSpr_A8_OM3_M3_FD_13192 | JGI IMG/M metagenome (IMG submission 13192)
TGCTCGCTCACGAATCTCCGATGCGCTCGCTCCGCTGCTCGGCGCTTCACCCGGATCTGGACCACCTGGATCGCCGAATCTCTCGCCGAGGGTTTTCGGCCGCGCCTCTGTAGGCTCGAACTCTAGAATCGTGTGTCTGCCGAGCGGGCGTAGCTCACCTGGTAGAGCGCAACCTTCCCAAGGTTGAGGTAGCCGGTTCGAGGCCGGTCGCCCGCTCCATTACATTGACCGGCATGCCTGCCCACCTCATCGAGTTCTTCAGCGGCTGGGAGAAGCACAACTCTCTTCTCGTCCACGCGATCAAACCGCTGGACGCCGCGCAGCTCTCGTGGAAGGCCGCACCCGAGCAGTGGGACGTCCGCATGCTGGCGAATCACATCGTCGGCGCCCGCTCGTGGTGGTTCAACGGGCATATGGGAGAGGGCGGCGACGGCCTTGCGCTTCTGATGGACTTCGACGAACGGGCCGATGCAGAAAAACGCGACGCTGCTGAGATTTGCGCTGCGCTGAACGATTCCTGGAACGTCCTCGACGCCTGCCTCCGCAAGTGGACGGAGGCCGACTTGAAGGAGAGCTTTCAACGGCCCAGCCCGAACAGGGAGGGCGAGCGACCCTCGCGGACCAGGCAGTACATCGTGTGGCACGTCGCCGAGCACGACGTCCATCACGGCGGCGAGATCTCGCTCATTCTCGGCATGCACGGGCTGGAGGGCCTAAACCTCTAAGGCGACGCCGGAGCTTGATCGGGCGGGATGCGAAGAGACAGCGCGCCCCAAGCCATCAGGGCCGCGGCGCAGATGCCTGGGATGAACGCGAACACGGGCCTTCCGGTCGCGTCCCACAGCGCGCCCGCGATCAGGGGCACCGCGAACGCGGCAGCGTACTGGAAGGTGAAGATCGCGGCGCTCATCCGGGCCACCTCGCCGCGGGGCGCGAGCCTGGGCGGCAAGGTCAGCACGACGATGAATGCGAGAGCGGTGGCGTAACCCAGCACGAAGGCCGCGGCGACGACTCCAGCGCCGGGCGCCACCACCACGCCGAGCTGCGCCACGGCCATGAGGGCGGCGGAGCCGATGAATCCGATTCGCCCCGTGAGCAGCCGATGCCAGATCGCGACCGTCGGCGCCGTAAGCAGCTGCGCGCCGTTGAGGACAGCGAGGGTCGGCGAGATGAGGTTGTGGCGGCCAGTCTGGTCCAGGTAGTCCGGGATGTACGCGTTCGCGCCGAAGTAGACGGCCGAGGCCATGCCCATGACGAGACCGATCCGCACCGTCTGTCCCCGCCGCCAGTCAGGCCACCAGCCGGGGCGCGCGGCCGCGCCCGTGGGGCGCGCCGGCGCCTTCACGACGATGGCGATCGTGCTCAACGCCACGATCACGGACCACGTCGCCAGCGCCCAGCGCCAGTCGCCATGCGCGAGGGGCAGCACGCCCACCGGGGTCGTGAAAGTGGTCGGCACCGTCTCGCCGATCAGGATTCCGTTGCTGTACACGGCCGTGGCGATAGCGATGCGCCGCGGAAACCATTCGCGCACAACGGCCGGAAACGCGGGCTGGCTGACGGCAATGCCTACGCCCATCAAGAAGGTCGCGGTGAACAACACCGTCGTGTTCGGCCCAACGCCGCGCAGCGCACCGAAGACCGCGACGCATCCCAGTCCAGCAAGCAGGGCGCCGCGAATACCAAGCCTGGCGATGAGCAGCGAGCCCGGCACCGCCGCGATCGCCAGGATCAAGACGGGGCCGGAGACCAGCGCGCCGACGGCTTTCTCGTCGAGGTGCAGCTCGCGATGGATCTGCGGAATGAGCGGCGGCACCGCGAGCATCGTCAGGCGCAGGTCGATGCCGCCGAGCCACAGCATGAGCAGGCGCACCCAGTCCGCGCGAGTCAGTCTCATCGAGCGACAGCAATCATCGAGTGCCCATACTGATGGCGATGGCGAGCTTGCTCATCGTGACGGCCACGGGACCCGAGGACCCCACTCGATCGAGCATCCCATTCCACATCGCGGTCAACGGCGCGAAGCCCGCGGGCACCGAGGTTGCGATCGCTCTGGCCGGCGACGCGGCCGAGCTCGTCAAGCCGGACGTAATAGCGAACGTGCTGGGGCTGGGCGTGCCGCCACTGCGCGACCTGATCGACAAGTGTCTCGATCTGAACGTCCGCGTCTACGTTTGAAAAGGTTGTGCCGAGGCCCGTGGGGTCTTGCCGGAGATGCTGACACCGAACGCTTCGTACATCACCCCGCCTGACCTCGTGCGCCTGACGATGGAGGCGGATCGGGTCCTCAGCTTCTAGTCGCTCCGATGGCGGCCAGGGCGCTCGGGTTTTCCAGAGACGAGAGATCGCCTGGATCCTTGCCCGTGTAGACGGACTTCACGACCCGGCGCAGGATCTTGGCGTTGCGCGTGCGCGGCAGGTCGCCGACGATGTGCACCGCCTTCGGACGCAGCGGCTTGCCCAGGGCTGAGGCGACGAGATCCTGAAGCTCGGTCGCCAGAGCATCGCTCGCCGGCTGGTTCGGGCGAAGCACGACGAAGCAGACCAGAGCCTCGCCTTTCAGCTCGTCGGGCACGCCGATCGCGGCCGCCTCTGCGACCGCGAGGTGGCCGACGAGGATGGACTCGACCTCCGCCGGGCCCAGCCGCTTGCCCGCGACCTTGATCGTGTCGTCCGATCGGCCCAGGACGTACCAGAGGTCGTCTTCGGGGTCGACGTACGCCCAGTCGCCGTGCACCCACACGCCTTCGAAACGGCTCCAGTAGGTGTCGAGGTAGCGCTGGCGGTCGCCCCAGAAACCGCGCGTCATGCCGGGCCATGGGTTGCGGATGACGAGCTCGCCGACCTCACCGCGCACCGAGCGCCCGTCCGCGTCGAGGACGTCGGCCGCCATGCCCGGCACGGGACCCGCGAAAGAGCACGGCCGGAGATGCGTGATGACGTTGCCGCACAGGATGCCGCCCGACACCTCGGTTCCACCTGTGTAGTTGATGACGGGGATCCGGCCCCCGCCAATGTGCTTGAAGAACCAGTGGAAGGGCTCCGGGTTCCATGGCTCGCCGGTCCCGCCGAGGACGCGAAGGCTCGAGAGGTCATGCTTTGCCGGCAGCTCGTCGCCGTGGGTCATCAGGCCGCGCACGAGGGTGGGGGAGACGCCGAGCACCGTGACCTTGTGGTCCTCGACCATGCGCCACAGGCGGTTCGCGGCCGGGTAATCCGGCGTGCCCTCGTACAGCACCATCGTGGCGCCGAGCGCGAGCGTGCCGAAGATGAGCCAGGGTCCCATCATCCAGCCGATGTCCGTGTACCAGAACACGACGTCGTCGGGGCCGACGTCGAAGCAGTGAGCCATGTCCTGCGCGGTCTTGACGGGAAATCCTCCGTGGACGTGCAGCGTGCCCTTCGGCTTGCCGGTCGTGCCCGACGTGTAGATGATCATCAGCGGGTCCTCGGGGTCGAGCTCTTCGGTGCGGGCACGCTCGGGCTCATCCTCCAGCAGCACGTCCCACACCTCGTCGCGTCCATGCGTCCACGGGATCTCGCGGACGACCCGCCTGTACACGATCACCTTCTTCACGCTGGGGCAGCTGACGAGGGCGCGGTCGGCCGTCTCCTTCATGGGGACGACCTGCCCGCGGCGATAGAAACCGTCGGCGCAGATCAAGACCTTGGCCTCGCAATCGCGGAGTCGCGTCGCGATCGCCTCAGGCCCGTAGCCCGAGAACAGCGGGATGATGACCGCGCCGACCTTCGCCGCCGCGAGGACCGACACGGCGACCTCCGGGCACATCGGCATGAAGATCCCGATGCGGTCCCCGACGCGAACGCCGAGCCGCCGCAGGCCTCCCGCGAGCCGGCTCACCTCGCGATCCAGCTCGCCGTACGTCAGAGTGCGCACGTCGCCTCGCTCCCCCTCCCAGACGATGGCCGGCTTGTCGTTGAAGTCGCCATCGCGGTGCCGGTCGAGGCAGCTGTGCACGATGTTCATCCGTCCGCCCCGCCACCACCGAGGCCACTGCTTGCCCCCCGACAGGTCGACGACCTTGTCGTAGTCGCGGTAGAAGGCGATGCCGATGTCTTTGATCGCGGCGTCCCAGAACCACTCGATGTCGGCGTCGGCGCGCTGCAGCAGCTCGGCGAAGGTCTCGATGCCGTGCCGGTCCATGAATCGCTTCAGCCGGCTGCGCTCGATCACTTCGGGGCTCGGTTCCCAGATCACATCGCCGATGACTACGGGTTGCAAGGGTTTAATTGTCGTCAGAACCCGATGCGCGAGCTGCCTGACGACTTTGCCGAGACGCTTGCCCGCGTCCTCGACCCGCGCCAGCGCGAGGCGTCGGCCGAGATCATCGAGGCAGCCACGCTGCTCGATGACGTAGAGCTGCGGCTTTTCCTGCAGCTGTTCGCGGCGCGGGTGCGCGCCTCCGACGCGCCGATCAGGGCCGGCGAGCTGCGAAGGTTCCTGGACCGGGCCGCACGCGGGGGACCGCCGCGAGACGCTCCCTGATCCGCTCGGCGTCCTCGACCAGCATCCAGTAGTTGTTCCACGCGGTGCGGGCGACCGCCAGGGCGAGATGCGGCTTGTGCCGCACGCGGGCCGCCCTCACGGCCTGCTGCTGCGCGTAGCACCATCGGTCCCAGGCGCGCTCCACGGTGCACTCGACGAGCTCGATCCAATCGGCGTCGACCCCGCTGATCGGTGGCGGAGGAAGGGTCAGCACCTTCCATTTGCGGTCTTCGCGCACGATGGTCATGAGCGGTTGCCCGCTCGGCCGGCCGGCATGGCGGGCCGGCCGCGGATTCTTGGGATTCGCCGCCATCAGCCGCTGCTGCACCGCGAAGACGAGGTCGTGCGCTGCCTCGAGGGTCGCCGCCGGGAGCGGGGGATTGCGCCGGCCGAGCCGGACCTGGAGAGCGCGGATCGCCTCGCGCAGCAGGAGCGGCGCCTCGCACTGGTCGTTCAGGCGCAGGGTTTCCACGTCGTCGAGCAGGACATCCGACTCGGCCAGGAGGGAGCGGCGGCGAGATTCGGCGGCGTACTCGGACTCGAGTGTGGCTGTGGACATTTGACAGCACGATAGACCGCAACGCGGGCGTGTCAAGCGCCCATTTACAAGTCAGGCTATGTCGAGTAGCCTCTTCCCGTTGTCGATCAGGAGCTTCTGCAGCACCGGCTCCGGGATGTCGAGGGTTTGCAGCTCATCGAGGCAGCGCTGCGGATTGATGAACGGGTAGTCGCTGCCGAAGACGAACTGGTCCTGCAGGCGGCCCTTCATGTCGCGCAGCACCTCGGTCGGGATGTAACGCGGTGCCCAGCCCGAGATGTCGATGTAGATGTTCGTCTTGTGCAGCGCCATCGCCAGCAGCTCGAGGTGCCATGGGTAACCGAAGTGCGCCGCGATGAACTTCAGGTCCGGAAACGCGGCAGCCGGAGCGTCGAGCCAGATCGGGCGCGCGAAGTCGATGCGGATGCCCTGGCCGCCGGGCTGTCCCGCACCGATGCCGCTGGTGCCGGTGTGAAACAGGAGGATCAGGCCCAGCTCCTGGCATCGCTCGTACAGCGGCCAGTGCTGCTCCTCGTTGGGCGCGAACGCCTGCAGCGACGGGTGTAGCTTCACCCCTTTCAGCCCCAGCTCGGCGATGCGGTCGCACTCGGCCACCGCCCGCTCGCCCTTCAGCGGGTCGACGCTGCCGAACCCGATGAACGTCTTCGGAAATTCGCGGCATGCCTGCGCGACCAGGTCGTTCGGCACGCGAGGCCGCCCCGTGGCGGTCTCCGCATCCCAGGCAAGTAGTACCGCCAGGACGTCCATCTCGTCGTACTCGCGGGCCAGCTCCTCGAGCGACTTGCGGGCGACCTTCGAACGGAAGTAGGACTCTGCCGCTTCGACGTAGCCCTTCATCGAGACGTCGAGCCACTCGGGCGTCGGAAGGTGGACGTGAAAGTCGATCGCCTTCAAAGCGAGACTTATCTTCATGGAAGCCACCCTGCTCGTGCTCGCCGGCGGCCAGAGCCGGCGCATGGGCCGCCCGAAAGCCTGGCTCGAGGTGGGGAACACCGTGCTGCTGCGCTACGTGGTGGAACGCCTGGCTCCCGCGTTCTCGGAGGTGATGGTCTCCTTCGCCGAGCCGGAGCAGATGGAGCAGCACGTGCCGTACCGCGTCGTGTTCGACCGCAAGCGTGCAGCCGGTCCTCTTGCGGGCCTCGAGGCCGGCCTCTTGTCCGCTCGCCACGAGGTGATGTTCGCGGTCGGATGCGACATGCCCTATGTCACGCAGTCGCTCGCCGAGCTGGCCGTGGCGGCCGCCCGCAGCTGCGACGCGGCGATCCCCCGCCACGACGGACTCTTCGAGCCGGTGTGCGGCGCCTACCGCAAGTCCGCGCTGCCGGCGATCGCCGGCGCCCTGGATGCGGGCAACTTCGTGGCGCATGACGTCGCGGAGTACCTCGACGTGACGTGGCTCGAAGGCCAGGATCCCGACCAGTTCCAGAGCCTCAACACGCCGTCCGATCTGGATCGATTCCATGCCGCTCTCGCGGCGCAGCGATAATTGGTCAGGCCGCGTTGAAAATCGTCGTCACGGTGAAGCAGGTACCCGATCCGAACTCGAACCTCACCCTCGAGGGCGACAACACAATCTCCCGCGAGAAGGAGGTCGTGCTCGATCCCGGCGACGAATGCGGGGTGGAGGAAGCTCTGCAGCTCAAAGAGGCGCACGGCGGCGAGGTCATCCTCGTCTGCATGGGCCCCGAACGAGCCAAGGACGCGATCCGCAAGGGGCTCTCGATGGGGGCCGACCGCGGCGTTCTGATTTCCGACGCCGAGCTCGCCGGCGCCGACGCGCTGCTGACCGCGCGGGTCCTGGCGGCCGCGATCAAGAAGGAAGAGCCAGACCTGGTCATCTGCGGCACCGAGTCGTACGACGGCAGCACGGGGATGGTGCCTCCGATGCTCGCGGAGCTGCTCGGCTTTCCCCAGCTGACCTTCGCGAAGAAGGTCGAGGTGGACGGATCCAACGTCAAGGTGCATCGCCAGACGGCGGACGGCTACCAGGTCGTCGAGTCCGCGACGCCCGCGCTGATCACGGTCACCGCCGGTATCGCCGAGCCTCGCTACGCGTCACTCAAAGGCATCATGGCCGCGCGCTCGAAGGAGATCAAACAGGTCGCGTTTGGCGACCTGGGTGTCGAGAAGGGCGAACCCGCAGAGACGATCGAGGGCGTCACCGACGCCGAGTTGCGTAAGGCCGGCCAGGTGATACAGGACGACGGCAGCGCGGTCGACAGGATCGTCCAGGTGCTGGCCGACGCGAAGGTCCTGTAGATGCCAAGCGTGCTCGTCTACGCGGAGCTGAACCAGGGCAAGCTCGTGTCCACCGCGCTGGAGCTGATGGCCAGGGCGCGCGATCTCGGCGACGTTTACGCGGTGGCCCTGGGCACTGGCGCCAAGGCGGCAGCCGCGACCCTCGGCAAGCACGGCGCAAAGGTCGTTCACGTCAACGAGGACGCGGCGTTCGATGACTACGTCGCTGAGCCTGCGGCGGACGCGCTCGCCGCGCTGTACGAGAAAGAGAAGCCCGACCTGATCCTCTTCGGCTTCACGCCCGACTCGAGGGAGGTCGCTGGAAGGCTCGCCGCTCGGCTTGGCATCGGCCTCATCGCGAATGCCGGCGACATCGCGGCTCAAGGCGGCGGGTTCGTCGCCAAGGTGCCGTACTTCGGTGGCGCGAAGATCGCGTCGATGAAGGCAAACGCCAAGCCCGCGATCGTGCTCATCCGGCCGAAGTCGTTCGAGGCCTCGGAAAAGGGCGGCACGGCCGAGGTGAAGCAGCTCGACCTGGCCGTGGCTGACGGCTCGAAGCGTGCGCATATCACCGAGCGCGTCGTCGAGGCATCGGAGAAGGTGAAGCTCGAGGACGCCAAGGTCGTGATCAGCGGCGGTCGCGGAATGGGCGGCCCACAGAACTTCCCGATGCTGGAGGAGCTGGCGAACGCGCTGGGAGCCGCCGTCGGCGCAAGTCGCGCGGTCGTCGACGCGGGGTGGGTTCCGTACTCGATGCAGGTCGGCCAGACGGGCAAGTCGGTCCGCCCCGGCGTCTACATCGCGGTGGGCATCTCCGGCGCGATGCAGCACACCGTCGGGATGAAGACCTCGAAGGTGATCATCGCGATCAACAAGGATGCCGAGGCGCCGATCATGAAGATGGCGGACCTCGGGGTCGTCGGCGATGCGCTGAAGATCGTGCCCGCGCTCACCGCCGCGGTCAAAGCCAAAAAGCACGGATAGGGCTCAGGCTCAGCACCTCCTCGATGAGCGCATAGAGCGCCGCCGGGAGCGCGATTTCGAAGCCGCCGACGCCCTTCGTGAGCAATTGCGCGCGGGGGGGTGGGACGTTGTCGACAGCGCCACCGGAAGCGAGCTGCAGGCGCTGAAGGCTCCACCCAGCGGCGAGCCGAAGGCCGCGGCGCGCGCCGTCACGCTGCTCGCGGTCGTCCATGGGTGGCAGCCTGATGCGGAGCGGTGGCTCCTCTCGGTCTTCACCCACTGCAAGGCCGATTTCGAAGCGGTGGTGGTGGACAACTCCGACGACCCGCGCATCGCGGGGTGGCTGAAGAACCGGGCCGCGGAGCGCCTCCGCGTGGTCTCGCTCCAGCCGCCGCTCGGCTTCGCGGCGGCGGTCAACGCGGGGATCGAGGCGGCGGCCGGCGAGGTCGTCGTCCTGTTCGATCCAGGCGTGGCCCTCGAAGGCGATGCCGTCACACCGCTGATTGCAGCGCTCGAGGATCCCTCGGTCGCGATCGCCGGGCCGTTCGGCCTTCGCGGCCGCGGCACGCTGAAGGAGTTCGACGAGAGCGCCGGGCCCGAGGTGGACGCGATCGAGGGTTACTGCATGGCCTTCCGCCGGGCCGACGCGCTCGCGGTCGAGGGGTTCGACCCGAGGTTCCGCTTCTACCGCATGGCGGACGTCGAGTTCAGCTTCCGGCTGCGCGATCGCGGTGGGAGGGCGGTCGTCCTGCCCGACCTCCCGGTCGTCAGGCACGAGCACCGCCTCTGGGAGTCGACGGAGCCCGGGGAGCGGGAACGGCTCTCCAAGCGCAACACGTACCGCTTCCTCGACCGCTGGCGCGAACGAGCAGACCTGCTGACCAGTCGATAATTCGCCCGGTGGGCGATGACTACGCAAGCAAAGTCGATGATCTCCGTGCCAGGCGCAAGAAGAACCTCGCCATGGGCGGCGAAGAGAAGGTCGCGAAGCAGCACGAGCGCGGCAAGCTGACAGCCCGCGAGCGCATCGACCTGCTGTTCGATCCAGGCACGTTCGTCGAACTGGGTCTGCTCGCCAAAAGCCGAGACGGCTCCGACGACACTCCTGCAGATGGAGTGGTCACAGGACACGGCGACATCGATGGCCGCCAGGTGTGGGTCATCGCGTACGACTTCACCGTGATGGCGGGCTCGATGGGAGCGGTGGGCGAGCAGTTCAAGGCCGCCCGGGTCCGCGAGCTGGCTCTACGCTACCGCAAGCCCATCGTCTGGCTCCTGGATTCGGCCGGTGCGCGCATCCAGGAGGCGTCGGGCTCGACGTTCGCCGGCACCGGCTGGTTGTTCGCCGACCAGGTCGTGATGTCGGGGGTCATCCCGCAGGTGGCGGCCATGCTCGGCCCATGCGCGGCGGGGACGGCGTACATCCCTGGGCTCGCCGATTTCGTGCCGATGGTCAAGGACACCTCCTCGATGTCGCTGGGCGGCGCGCGCCTGGTGAAGGCGGCGACCGGTGAGGACGTCACCGATCACGACATGGGCGGGTCGCAGGTCCACTGCTACGAATCAGGGGTGGGGGACAACGAGGTTGCTGACGACAAGGAGTGCATCGACATGGTGCGGCGCTTCCTCTCCTACCTGCCCTCGAGCAATCTCGAGGCGCCGCCCTTCGTCGACGTCGGCGATCCCGCCGACCGGCTTGTCGCGGGGTTGGACAAGATCGTGCCGGTCAGCCCGCGCGCCGCGTACGACGTGCGCAAGGTGATCAAGGTTGTGTTTGACGAGGGGTCGTGGTTCGAGGTCAAGCCGGCATGGGCCAAGAACATCGTCGTCGGGTTCGCGCGAGCCGCGGGAAACTCGGTCGGCGTGGTGGCGAACCAGCCGATGCAGAAAGGTGGTGTGCTCGACTCGGACTCCGCCGACAAGGCGGCGCGATTCATCCGCATGTGCGACGCGTTCAACGTCCCGCTCGTGTACCTGGTGGACGTTCCGGGCTTCATGGTCGGGTCGCAGGTCGAGAAGGAGGGCATCATCCGCCACGGCGCGAAGATGCTCTACGCGACGTCCGAGGCGACCGTTCCGAAGGTGACGATCGTCATGCGCAAGGCCTACGGGGCGGGCTACTACGTGATGTGCGGCAAGGGTTATCAGCCCGACACGATCGTCGCGTGGCCGCTTGCCGAGATCTCGGTGATGGGGCCGGAAGGTGCGGTGAACATCATCTTCAACAAGCAGGTCGAGGCCTCGGAAAATCCAGAGGCCACGCGCGCTCAGCTCATCGAGACGATCCGCGCCCAGATCAACCCATACCTCGCTGCGGGCTGGGCGATGATCGACGACGTGATCGATCCCGCCGAGACGCGCAGCGTGATCGTCAAGGGCATCGAGCAGGCGCGGGACAAGAAGATCGACCGACCCTGGCGCAAGCACGGCAACATCCCGGTATGAGATCCCCACGAAATCGGAGGCTTCGCCGAGATTTCGCGGGGGCCCCTTTGTGAGCACACCAGTGGTGATCACCGCCGCGCTCACCGGCGTGCTGGCGACGCGCGATCAGTGTCCTGCGATCCCGTACACGCCCGTCGAGATCGGCGAAGAGGCAAAGAGAGCCGCCGACGCCGGCGCCGCCATCGTCCACATCCACGCCCGCACGCCGGACGGCGGACCCGACTGGAGCGTCGAAACGTTTGCCGCGATTCTTTCCGAGGTGCGAGCGAAGACGGACGTCATCGTCAACTTCTCGACCGGCGCCGTGGGCATCCCGGCGGAGCAGCGCATCGCGCACATCCGCGACCTGCGCCCGGAGATCGGCGCCCTGAACATGGGATCGATGAACTACGCGATTTACTCCGCGAAGAAGAAGGCCTTCTATCACGACCACGTCTTCGCGAATCCGTTCCGCGACATCCAGCTCTTTCTCGAGGCGATGAACGGAGCGGGCGTCCGGCCGGAGCTCGAATGCTTCGACACCGGGCACATCGCCAACACGGCGCCGCTGATCGACATGGGCGTGCTCAAGCCCCCGTATCAGTTCAGCCTCATCATGGGCGTCCTCGGTGGAATCCCGGGGACGACGCGCCACCTCGTGAACCAGGTGGAATCGCTGCCTGAGAATTCGCACTGGCAGGTGATCGGCATCGGGCTCAACCAGTGGGCGCTGGCGGCCGCGGCCGTCACGATGGGCGGAAACGTACGCGTAGGCCTGGAGGACAACTTCTATGTGGAGGAGGGACGGATGGCGAAGAGCAATGGCGAGCTGGTCGAGAAGGCGGCGCGGATCGCGCGCGATCTTGGCCGTCCCGTCGCCTCGACCGCCGAAACCCGCAAAATTCTCGGCTTGAAACCGAATGACTGAAGTCAAAGCCGAGTTGGTGGGAAGCGTGTGGAAGGTCAAGACGAAGCCCGGCGCACAGGTCGCCGAGGAAGACGAGCTCCTGATCCTCGAGTCGATGAAGATGGAGATCCCCGTCACCGCGCCACGGGCCGGCACCGTCAAAGAGGTGCGCGTGAAGGAGGGTGAGGTCGTCAAGGAGGGCCAGGTCCTGGTCGTCCTCGAATGAAGCCGGCGCAGCTCCTGCTCGCATACATGAGGCTGGTCGAGAAGGAGCGAGAGCTGCGCGATCAGATCGAACAGGTCGAATCGGTGCTTGCTTCGAATCCCGATGTCGTGAGCGCGGAGGAGGCGCTCGCAACCGCCAAGGCTGAGCACATGGCGATAGAGCTGCGCCTTCGCGAGTCCGACCGCGAGAGGGAGACCCACCGCGGCAGGCTGCGCACGCGGGAAAGGGACCTGATGAGCGGGAAGATCCGCAACCCGACCGAGCTGATCCAGCTGAACACAGAGGTGCAGCACCTGCGGGCGAGCTTTGCCGAAAAGGAAGACGCGCAGCTGAGCATGATGGAGGAGGGTGAGCTCGCCAACGAGGCAGTGCGCGAGGCCTCTTCGAGCCTGGACGACGCCCGCACCCGTGCCGCGTCCGATGAGCCGACTCTGCGGCGAGACCTGGAGTCGCTTCGATCCGAGCTCGCCACTGTGCAGGCCGACAGTGCCGCCATATGGGCGCAGGTTCCGGTGGCCGCTCAGAACACCTACCTGCGAGTGCGCGCGCATCCTCCGGTGGCCGAGGTCGACCGGAACCAGTGCCAGGCGTGTCACGTCACGGTTACCTCGTCAGGTATGCAGCTGTTGCGGAAAGGGGACACGATCGTGCACTGCGAGAACTGCGGCCGAGTCCTGGTGATGGCCTGAAGACCCTTCGGCTACGTGTCGACGGGGGCGCGCGAGGCAATCCCGGGCCTGCAGCGTTGGGCGTCGTGATCGAGGACGATCAAGGGATGCGGCTGCGCACCTTCCACCGTTATTTGGGCAAGGCGACCAATAACCAGGCCGAGTACTGGGCTTTGATCGATGGCCTGAAGGCGATCGAGGCATGGAAGCCTGACCGACTCGAGATCTTCGTCGATTCGAAATTGGTCGCCGAGCAGGTGAGGGGAAAATGGAAGGTCAAGGAGCCTGATTTGCAGTTGCTGCACAAGCAGGCGACCGAGCTGCTGGAGCCTTATGGGGAGCGGGCCACGATCACTCCCGTTCCGCGTGAACAGAATCGTGGGGCGGACAAGCTCGTAAACATCGCCCTCGACGAGCACGTCAAGAAACCGAAGTCCGGACCCTGACGGTGGCTCGCGTCACCTATACGGTTGAGACCGACCTCGATCCCGGAGTGGTTTGGGACGCGCTGACGGAGTTCGGGCCGAGGCGCGCCGAGCTGTGGCCCGACCTGTCACCGTCCTTCAAAGTGCTTGCACGGGGCGAGGGCTGGGCGCGGGTCCGTGAGTGCACCGACAGCCTCGGCATCTGGTCCATCGAGCGGTACGAATGGAGCGAGCAGGTCATCACGGCCACCGTCGAAGACGCAAACGCCGCCCAGCGCGGTGGGACGTGGCGCATGGAGGTTAGGCCAGGCTCGCGCGGCGGGAGCATCCTGACGATCACGATGGACCGCCGGGCGAAAGGCCTCGTGGGTCACATCATCCACGGCCTTTTCCAGATCACCAACGGGAGGTTTCTCGCGGGCCGAACCCGGCGAATGCTTTCAAATATTCGTCGGTAGAGCGCCGGGAGGCGGGTGGCACCGCGCCCACCACAGGGTCGAATAAACGCTGAAGACCCCGTCCGCGAGTCTAACCTTCGACGGCATGAGCCCGCTCCAGGCTGAAGCCGCCGGTTCGAGCGCCTCGGAAACACTCATGCAGCTGAAGGGTGCTGGGAGCACCGGCTGTTTGACCGTGGACTCAACTGATGGTCAAGTCGGCCGGATCTACATCCTATTTGGCAAGCCTTATCACGCGACCACGGGCCAAGCGTCCGGCTCCGCCGCGCTGGATGAGATCTTGCAGTGGCCCAGCGCGACCATTGCGTTTGACGCGCAGGCAGCCTTGCCTGCCGAGCAAACCATCGGCCATCTTGACACCTCCGCAGATCACCGTGTGGCGGTATGGACCGTTCGCCTCGTCCTGTTGTTGGTCTTTTTCGTCGTCCCACTGTCTGCTGTAGGCCTCGCCATATGGTCGATCTTGCACAGCCTTGGACCCGAATCGGCTACCGCCGCTCAATACGCTGCTGCACCGCAATGTAGCCTCGGAGCCTCCGCTCAGGACTGCTATGTACTCGAGCGCGGCATGCTTGTTTCGGAGTCCTGGACGTACGGGAGGTTTGGCGCCCGCACCGACACGCTGGTCGTGTCGCTGCCTGACGGAGCACACACGGTGAGTCTCTTCTTTGATGTCTTCGGCCCTCGCGACATCCGGTATGCGAGCTCTGACGGACAGGTGAGCGTGAAGGTCTACCAGGGTCACATCACCGAAGTCTTCGCTGCAGACGGCAGCTCGTTCGAGACCTCAGAGAGTCCCGCGACTGCGCCCCAGCGCGGTAAGGGTGTCCAGGTCGTCGTGATCATGTTCTGTGGAGTCTGGCTTCTGGTTGTGCTCTACCTCTTCATGGGCAGCTCTCGGGCCGTCCAACGGGCCTGGACTGCCATCACGATGCCGGTCCGTCGACTCCTCAAGTAGTTCATTCCCGGACGGTGGCTTGGGCGAAGCTTCGGCGGTGGCCGTTAAGTGAGTTGGCAGACAGACGTAAAGTTACAGCCTTTGTTATGCGCGTCGAGCAAGCCTGACAACAACGCCGCCCAGCGGCGAATCAGGAGGATCCCATCTCTGCCCCCGCCTCTCGTTTGCAGCCGCGGCGAACTGTGAACGCCGACGGTCCGGACGGATCTTCTCGGCCGGGCGATGATGGTGCGGCGCCCGTATCCGACGTTAAGCGGGCCCACTATCTACGCACCACGACGGACGACAGTCCGCTCGGCATGTTTCGCCTGGACATCGAGGGTCGAATCGTGGACGCCAACAGGAAGCTGTTGGACATGCTCGACTTCGACTGGTCGGATCTCAAGGGCAAGGGCTTCAACGACATCACGCACCCCGACGACCGGTGGATTGCTTCGGAGGTCCTAAACGATCTGCGCTCGGGCAAAGTCGACAACGCCGCCTACGAGAAGAGATTTCTGACGCGAGGCGGCCGTGCCGTATGGGCCGCGGTCACCGCATCGGCGATCACCGTCGGCGGGGACCTTAAAGGCGTCGTTGTCATGGTCACCAACCTGTCCGTTCGACCCACGACTGATGGGGTAGCAGACAAGGAGCGCGACCTCTTGAAGGCGATGCTGTCGGTGACGCCGATCATCGTCTTCGCCTGCGACACCGACGGCCTTCTGATCCTTTGCGAGGGCGAAGGCATGGGCTCAGGCCCCCTGGAGCTCCTCGGTCGGCCCGCATGGGAGGTGTTCGAGGAGACGGATGTCGTGCGTGAGCATCTGCAAAGAGGGTTGGCGGGAGAGTCTGGCGAGTTCGTAATGCGTTACGAAGGCGTGGAGCTGAGCTGTCACTACCGCCCGATCCAGTCCGTGGAAGGAGTCTTCCTGGGCGTCACGGGGGTCGCGCAGGACGTGAGTGCGTTGACGAAAGTGACAGACGAAAACAGCCAAATGTCCGCATCGATCTCCACTCTCAGCCACGAGCTCAGAAATCCCATCAACGTGATCCTGGGCTTCACCGAGCTGCTTGTGAACGGCTCGTATGGTCCCGTCACCGAGCGGCAGAAACCACCTCTTGCGCGCATCAGTCTCGGTGGCCGCCGGCTCTTGAGCCTGGTCAACGATGTGCTGGATCTCGCCAAAGTGAAAGCGGGGCGGATGCAGCTCAATGAGGTCGACCTCGAGGCGGGTGCCGTCATCCACGAGGCGACTTCGGAAATGAGCCTTTCGGCCGAAACCAGGGGAATCCACCTTGCCGAGGTGGTTGGTCCACCGGTCAACTTCAGAGCCGACGCCCGTCGAGTGCACCAGGTGCTGGTGAACCTGCTTTCCAATGCAATCAAATTCACCGCGAAGGGGGGCACTGTACAGCTCGCCTTTGATTCGGACGCGAGCGGAGGTCCTCGAATCACGGTCTCGGACACAGGATGCGGCCTCACGCACGACGAGCTGGGCCAGATTTTCGAGGAGTATGGTCAGGTTGCCGCCCACCGAGACGTCAATCCCGACGGCACCGGGCTCGGACTTCCGATCAGTCGTAAGTTGGCGACGCTCATGGGTGGCACACTGACGGCCGAAAGCACGATCGGGGTTGGCAGCGTTTTCAGCCTGACGCTTCCCGCAACCCGCACCGAAGCCGCCTGATCGGCCGGGGTTAGGAAACCCAAACTCCGCGGGTAGACTACTGATGGGCCGAGACGGACGGGTGACCGCCGACCTAATACGCGGTTGGAGGAAAGTCCGGGCTCCACAGAGCAGGGCGCTGGGTAACACCCAGTCGGGGCGACCCGAAGGAAAGTGCCACAGAAAATTACCGCCGGG
>JGI12709J13192_1000088_pt1 | contig 16040 bp, 13 predicted proteins | sample BlaSpr_A8_OM3_M3_FD_13192 | JGI IMG/M metagenome (IMG submission 13192)
CGACCAGAGCTGATCGGCGATGGCGCGATGTTGGGCAGGACCCGGATGCAATCCGTCGGCGGCGAGCCAGTCCCTGCCACGGCCTTGCGCGCGAGTGATGGCGCTGATGTCCGCATAGAGGAAACCGCGAGCCGCGGCCTCGGACCTGGCAACGCGATTGAAGACGTCGATTTGCAGGCGCATGTCACTCGCCGTGCCAAACGGGGCGGCGCCGGGTAAGCCGGAGAAATCGGGAGTGGAAATTGCCACGACGCTCGCTGCGGGGATCCTCAACCCGACGACTGCTTGATAGATCACGACCAGCCGTGTCCTGTAGGCGGCTTCGGTCGATCCCTGGACGACATCGTTGGCGCCGATCAGGACAGTTACCAGTTGTGGGTGTAGGCCGCGGGCAACGGGCAATTCTTCGCGAATCAGATCCGTCGTCGTGTATCCGTTGACGCCGAGGTTGACGAGGGCGACGTCGATTCCCGCGTCCTCTCTGAGTCGCCCGGCCAGAAGGCTCGGGAAGTTCTGCGCTTCGTCCTCAAGCCCCGTGCCGATCGTGTACGAATCGCCGAGCGCCACGTATCGGATAGATTCCACAGGGCGATGTTAGGTCCGACCGTGCCGTCTACCGAACCGTCGTATCGAGATCTACTCCGCGTCCGTGGCTTCGGTCGGGTCGTGCTTGGGACGTTGCTGGCGCGGTTCGGTGGCCAGATGTGGGGGATCATCCTCGTTCTGTTCGTGCTGCAACGCTACCGATCACCCGGCCTGGCGGGACTCACGTTGCTGTTCTCGATCCTTCCTGGGCTCGTCTTCAGCCCGGTTGCCGGTGCCTTGCTCGACCGCCAGGGCCGCGTTCGGCTGATGATTCTCGATTACGCGGCGACGGTTGGGCTCACGGTCGCCATCATCGTCCTGTCGCTCGAGCAGCGACTACCGCCGCCCATCCTCCTGCTGATCGTGAGCGCTCTCGGCATCAGCAACATCCTGAGCATGACCGGTGCTCGCTCACTCTTCCCGCTGATGCTGCCGCGATATCTATGGGATCGGGCGAATGGGCTCGACAGCAGCCTGTACTCGGTGACCGCCGTCGTCGGCCCGGCGATCGCCGGCCTGGCGGTCGCGAGATTCGGGCCGGAAGGGGCCTTCGTCGTCGCCGCAAGTGTGTTTGCCGTTGCCGCCGTCTCCCTGCTTGGCGTCCACGAGCCCGTCGCGCGGGCGGATTCAGCGGGATCGTTGTTGGGCGACGCGTGGGCGGGCCTTCTGTATGTCATTCGACACCCCAGCCTGCGCGGCCTGGCGATTACCCTATTTCTCTGCAACCTCGGATTTGGCGTAATTCCGGTCGGCGTTCCGGTGCTCGTCCTGCGGCAGCTCCATGGCAGCGCCGCGACCGTGGGCCAGGTGTTCGCGGTCTTTGGACTGGCCGGCCTGGTCACCGGCTTACTGATCGGTCGCATCAACACCGAGGGAAAGGAGCGGCTGCTGATCGCCGGTTGCATTGCGATCCAGGTCGTGACCCTTGCCTTGCTGGCATTCGCGAACACCCTGGCGATGGTGTTCGTCCTCTCCGCCATCAACGGTGGTGCGGAAGCCGTCGTCAACGTCGGGCTCTTCGCGCTCCGCCAGCGGCGCACGGATCCTTCTTGGTTCGGGCGCGCTTTTGCGGTCTCCATGAGTCTCAACTTTGCCGGTATCCCGATCGGATCAGCCCTGTCGGGACCGTTGCTGGAGCATTCGCTCGCTCTTCCGCTGCTGCTTGGAGCCGCCATCAGCGCCGTCGCTGTGGTCGCGGCCTTCGGGCTTATCCCGGCGCGGGCGCCGGCCGAACCTCGATAAATACGCCTAGACGGGAAAGACGCCGTGCTTGCGGTCGACGCGCGGACGTTGGCTGGTCGCATAGGCGGCGAAGCGATTGACGAGCTCGGTTCGTAACTCGTTCGGCGCCACCACCGCATCGATGATGAGGTCCGAGGCCAGCCGGTAGAGGTCGATGTCTTTCCGGTACTCGTCCTGCAATTTCTTGACGTACGCCGGGCGCTCGGCCTCCGGCTGTTCCTGGATCTTGTTGAAGAAGACCGCATTCACCGCAGCGCTCGGTCCCATGACCCCGATCATGGCGGTGGGGAGCGCCAGCGTCGCGTTGGGCGCATACGCTGGTCCGGCCATGGCGTAAAGCCCAGCGCCGTAGGCCTTGCGCACGATCACCGAGATCTTTGGCACCGTCGATTCGGAGACGGCGGCGATCATTTTGGCGCCATGGCGGATGATGCCCTGCCGCTCGACGGCGGTGCCGATCATGAATCCCGGCACGTCGGCGAGGAACAGCAAGGGGATGTTGAAGGCGTCGCAGAGCGCGATGAAGCGGGCCGCCTTGTCGGCTGAGTCGACGAAGAGGATGCCGCCTTTGTGCATCGGCTGGTTGGCGATCACGCCGGCCACCCGGCCGTCGATGCGCGCCAGGCCGCAGATGATCTCTTTGGCGTAGAGCGGTTTGATCTCGAAGAAACTGCCCGCGTCGATCACCCCGTCGATCAGCTGCTGCATGTTGAAGGCGCGCCCCTCGTCAGGGGGTACCAGGGTGTCCAGGGGCACGGGGGGCCGGGCGTCCGCCGCGCGTCCGGGATCTGGCATCGCGGTCCAGTTTTGCGGGAAATAGGAGAGGTAGCGCCGGCCGGCGGCGATCGCGTCTTCGTCGGAAGCCACCAGCAGGTCGGCGAGGCCGCTGACCGTCGCGTGCATCCGCGCCCCGCCCATTTCCTCCAGCGTCACCTTCTCGCCGATCACCATCTCGGCCATCCGCGGCGAGCCGAGGTACATGCTGGCGTTGCCCTCGACCATGATCGTGATGTCGCAGAAGGCGGGGATGTACGCCCCCCCGGCCGCCGAGGGACCGAAGAGCAAACAGATCTGTGGCACCACCCCGGAGAGTTGCACCTCCTGGTAGAAGATGCGACCCGCATGCCGCCGCCCCGGGAACATCTCCACCTGGTCCGTGATCCGGGCCCCAGCCGAATCGACCAGGTAGAAGATCGGCACGCGTAGCCGCTCGGCGGTCTCCTGGATGCGGACGATCTTCTCGACCGTGCGGGGCCCCCAGGACCCGGCCTTGACCGTCGGGTCGTTGGCCATCACGCAGACGGTGCGACCCTCGATCCGGCCGATCGCGGTGACGACCCCGTCGGCGCCGTAACCAGGCTCCTCGCTGTGCGCCAGTAACCCGTCCTCGATCAGAAAATCCGGGTCAAGCAGCAACTCGAGCCGGCGTCGAACGGGCAGCTTGTGCTCCTGGCGGAGCTTTTCCGCGTACTTCGCTGAGCCGCCAGCCCGGGCCGTGTCAGATCGAACCTTCAGCTCGTCCTCCGCACTCATGCCGAGACGCTCCCGGCCTCAGGCGGCGCGAGCGCGTGCACCCGACCGGGCAGCGGGGCGCCGAGCGTTCGCTCGAGTCCGCGCGCGACCTCAACCAGCCGGCTGACGTCGACTCCGGTCGCGATTCCCATGGCCTCGAGCATCGCGAGCGCGTCTTCGCTGCAGAGGTTGCCTGCCGCGCCCGGCGCGAACGGGCTGCCGCCGATGCCGCCGACCGATCCCTCGAACAGATTGACGCCGGTTTCGAGTGCGGAAAGCAGGTTGGCGAGGGCGGTCCCCCGCGTGTCGTGAAAGTGCGCGCCCCAGCGCACCGCCGGGAGGCGCTCCTTCATGTCCAGGAAGAGCGTTTCGACTTGAGCCGGGTTGGCAACGCCGATCGTGTCGGCCAGCGAAATCTCCTCGATGTTGTCATCAGCCAGTGCCGCGGCGACGTCGGCAACCCACTGCGGCGACACCCTACCTTCATAGGGGCAACCGAACGCCACGCTGATGCTGGCGTCCACCACGACGCCGTCGCGGCCCGCCTGGGTTGTGATCTCCTGGATCTCCCAAAGCGTGTCTTTGACGGTCCGGTTCAGGTTGTGCTGGTTGTAGCCATTGGTGGCCGCGACCGTGACGGCGACATTGCGAATCCCGGCCGCGAGTGCCCGCTCGAGGCCCTTGCGATTGGGCACGAGCACGCGGAGCTGATCGCGCCGGTCCTGGAGCGCCTCCAGCACCGCTTCCGCATCGGCCAGTTGTGGCACCCAATTCGGGTGCACCATCGAGGTCGCCTCGACCCGCCGAAAGCCGCAGTCGAGCAGGCCAGTAATCAGCCCCACCTTGACGGGCGTCAGCAGCGTCGCCGGCCAGCTCTGCAGGCCGTCGCGTGGACCAACCTCCACCCATTCGACCGACGGCATGGTCATCGACCGGTGAATCTCGGTTCGCGTTTTTCGAAGAAGGCGGTCACCCCTTCCTTGAGGTCGTCGCTCAGACTGAGGAGCGCGAGCTGGTCCTGCAAGTACGCGATCGCCGATGGGAAGCTCATGTCCTGCATCTTGTAGAAGGCTTCGAGTCCAAGCTTCATCCCGATCGGGCTCTTCTTTGCGAGTTCATCGGCGAGCGCGTCGACCTCGGCGTCCAGCCGCCCGGCCGGCACGTGCCGGTTGATCAATCCCAGGCGGGTCGCCTCTGGCGCATCGATCCGTTTGCCCGTCAGCATCAATTCCATGGCGGCCTTTCGAGGTAGGTTGCGAAAGACGATGGCCATGATCATCATCGGGAAGACGCCGACGTTGACTTCGGGCATGCCGAACTGCGCGTCGTCGACCGCGATGGCAAGGTCGCAGGACGCGACGAGTCCGAAGCCACCGGCCAACGCGTGGCCGTTGATTCGGGCGACAGTGGGCTTGCCCAGCTCGGCCATCTCGAGGAAGAGGTCGGCGAGCTGGCGCCGCTGGAAGTAACGTTCCAGCTCCGGCTGCTCGCGGCGAAAGCTGTTCAGGTCGGCGCCCGCGCAGAAAACCTTGCCCGCGCCGGTGATGACGATCACGCGGACCTCCGGATCGCCCTTGGCCTGGGCGAGGGCTGCTCGGAGCTCAGCAACGGTTTCGGTGCTGAGGGCATTGCGGTCGTCAGGACGGTTGATGGTGATCGTGGCAACCGCACCGCGGCGCCCGGAGAGGAGGTGTTTGAACGCCACCTCCGCAAGTATATGGCCCGCGATTTGGCCCCCCGCCGCGCCACTTCTAGAATGCAATCGTGGTGGACGTCGTGCTGGTGGCGGCCGCCCGCACCCCGTTCGGCAAGCTGGGAGGTGGGCTCTCCACGCTAGCGGCACCCGAGTTGGGGGCGGTCGTGATCAAGGAGGTGCTCGACCGGGCCCAGGTGGACGGCGCCGATGTCGACCAAGTCATCATGGGCACCGTGATCACCGCCGGCATGGGCCAGATCCCCGCCCGGCAGGCCGCGATCAAAGCCGGGTTGCCCACGACCGTACCAGCGCTCAGTGTCAACAAGGTTTGCGCCTCCTCGCTCAAAGCCGTGAACCTGGCGGCTCTCCTCATCCGAAACGGCGATGCCGGGGTCGTGGTCGCCGGTGGCATGGAAAACATGAGCCAGGCGCCGTACCTGCTCGACAAAGCCCGCTTCGGGTATCGGCTGGGGGACGCCGTATTAGTCGACAGCATGGTGCGCGACGGCCTGATCGATCCGGCCAACGGTTGCCACATGGCGGTCGAAGGCAGCAACGTCGCGAGGGAGTTCGAGGTCTCGCGCGAACGGCAAGATGAGTACGCATACGGTAGCCAGCAACGCTATGCCGCGGCGCTGAAGGCGGGATACTTCAAGGACGAACTGGTTCCGGTGGCAGTGCCGAACCCCAAGGGCACCGCGACGGTCTCGGCCGATGAGCAACCGCGACCGGACACCACGATCGAGGGACTCGCCCGGCTCAAACCCGTGTTCCAGCCGGATGGCACCATCACCGCCGGGAATGCGCCTGGCGTCAACGACGGCGCTACCGCCATCCTCCTGATGAGTGGGGCGGAGGCACAACGGCGGAGCTTGCCGGTGCTCGCGCAGTGGCTCGCCTACGGCGAGTCATCGGCCGATACGCCGTACCTCGCGACCGTGCCGGCGTCCTCGACCCAGGCGGCGCTGAAGAAGCTCGGCCTTCGCGTCGACGAGATGAACCTGTTCGAGATCAACGAGGCCTTTGCTGCGGTCGCCTGCACCGCCATGGACCTGCTCGGTATCGACGAGCAGCGAGTCAACGTCGACGGCGGCGCGCTCGCCGTAGGACATCCGATCGGCGCCTCCGGCGCCCGCATCCTGATGCACCTCGCTTACGCGCTCCGCCGCCGTGGCGGCGGCTACGGCGCCGCGGGCATCTGCTCCGGGATGGCGCAGGGCGAGGCCACGGTCATCCGTGTGAACTAGATGGATCTCTCCCTTAACCCGGAACAGCAGGAGATCCGCAAACTCGTTCGAGATTTCGCCGAGCGCGAGGTCAAGCCCCGCGCCGACGCGATCGATCACAACGGCGAGTTCCCTCGTGACCTGGTTGCGAAGGCCGCCGAGCTCGGCCTCCTCGGCATCCTGGTCCCGGACACGTACCAGGGCGCCGGGCTCGATCACCTTTCGTTCGCCATCTTCGTCGAAGAGGTCGCGCGCTACAGCGCCGCGACCGCCGGCATCCTCGACGTTCACGCCTCGGTCGGCACGGAACCCATCGTTCTTTTCGGCACGGAGGAGCAAAAGGGCCGGTGGTTGCCCGACCTTGCCATGGGGAGAAAGCTGGCCGCCTTCGCGCTGACCGAGCCCGAGGCCGGCTCCGACGCGGCGCACCTCAAGACCATGGCGACCCGTACGGGCCGTAGGTATGTCCTGAACGGCAGCAAGATCTTCATCACGAACGCCGGCGAGGCCCAGCTGTACATCGTGATGGCCTCGACCCGGCCCGGGTCCGGCGCCGAGGGCATCACCGCGTTCCTGGTTGGCGGCGACAATCCAGGCCTCAAGGTGGGGCCGAGGTTCAAGAAGATGGGCCTCAACGGATCGGCGATCGCGGAAGTCCATCTGGACAACTGCGCCGTGGACGAGGCCGATCGCCTCGGTGAAGAGGGCCAGGGCTTCCGCATCGCGATGCGCGCGCTCGACAGCGGGCGGATCGGCATCAGTGCCCAGGCGGTGGGGCTGGCGCAGGGAGCGTTGGACGACGCCGTCGCGTATGCGAAAGAACGCAAGCAGTTCGAAAAGCCGATCGCCGAGCTGCAGACGATCCAGAACAAGATCGCCGACATGGCGGTCAGGATCCGGGCGGCCCGCTGGATGACGTGGAAGGCTGCCGCCCTCTGCGACGCCGGCCGGCCCTTCACCAAAGAGGCGTCGATGGCGAAGCTCTTCAGCACCGACGCCGCTATGGACATCACACTCGACGCGTTGCAGGTATTCGGTGGTTATGGATATCTCGAGGAATATCCGATGGCGCGGCGTGTGCGCGACGCGAAAGCCTGCCAGATCTACGAGGGGACCAACCAGGTTCAGCGGGTCGTCATCGCCCGCGAGCTGGCGCGCGCCTGATGGACTTCAGCCTGACCGATGAGCAAGAGCAGATCCGCGGTATGGTGCATGACCTTTGCCTGGAGCGGGTGGAACCGCGGGCGGCCGAAATCGACGAATCCGGCGAGTTTCCGTGGGACATCAAAGACCTCTTCGCGAAACAGGACATCCTCGCCATCCCCTTCACGCCCGAGTACGGCGGGGTCAGCGGCAGCGCCCTCACACTGCTCGTGGCGATCGAGGAGATCAGTAGGTTCTGCGTCACCTCCTCGCTGATTCTGAGTGTGCAATCGCTCGGCAGCCTGCCCATCTGGCTGGCGGGCACCGAGGAGCAGAAACGCAAGTACCTGCCGCCGCTGGCCCGTGGCGAGCAGCTGGCGGCCTTCGCGCTGACCGAACCGGGCTCCGGTTCCGACGCCGGGGGCATGCGGACGCGCGCGATCAAGCGCGGCGACACCTACGTCATGAACGGCTCGAAGACCTTCATCACCGGTGGGAGCGTGGCGGACACGATCGTTGTCTTTGCGCGCACCGACGAGGATGGCGATACGCCGGCTCGTGATATCTCCGCCTTCATCGTGGAGAAGGGGATGCCGGGTTTCAAGGTGGGCAAGCTGGAGAAAAAAATGGGGATACGTGGATCACCAACCGCCCAACTCTTCTTCGAAGACCTCGCGCTGCCGGCGGCGAACCGGCTCGGCAAGGAGGGTGAGGGGTTCAAGCTCGCGATGCAGGTGCTCGATCACTCCCGACCCGCGATCGCGGCCCAGGCGCTCGGCATCGCCGAGGGCGCCTTCAACCTGGCACGCCGCTATGCCGGCGAGCGGCGGCAATTCGGGAAGCCGATCATGGAGTTCCAGGGCATCCAGTTCATGCTGGCCGACATGGCGACCCAGATCGAGGCGGCTCGCGTTTTGACCTATGCCGCGGGGGACGCGCTCGACCGCAACCTGCAGGACATCACCGCCGGCTCGTCGATGGCCAAGCTTTTCGCTTCGGACACCGCGATGCGCGTCACCACCGATGCGGTGCAAATCCTTGGCGGCTACGGATACCTTCGCGACTTCCCGGCCGAGCGCATGATGCGGGATGCGAAGATTACGCAGATTTACGAGGGGACCAACGAAATCCAACGATTGGTGATTGCCCGCGAGGTGCTAAAGGAGAAGGCGTGACGATCAAACAGCTCTACGTTGCCGGTGCCGGCCTGATGGGAGCTGGCATTGCCCAAACGGCCAGCACCTGTGGTTTCGACGTGACCCTCCGGGAGGTCGACGACAAGCTTGTGGCCCGCGGCGTCGAGAGCATCAAGAAGCGGCTGGACAGTTTGGTACAGAAAGGCAAGCTCGGGGCGGCCGAGCGTGACGCCGCACTTGGCCGCCTGCATCCGACGACGTCGCTCGAGGCCGCCGGTCGCGCCGACTTCGTAATCGAAGCGATTACCGAGAACTTCGAGGCAAAGCAGGACCTGTTCAAGCGGCTGGATGGCGTCTGCAAGCCGGAGGCGATCCTCGCCAGCAACACCTCGTCGATCCCGATCACCCGGATGGCGGCGACGACCAAGCGTCCCGACCGGTTCATCGGGATGCATTTCTTCAACCCGGTGCCGGTGATGCCGCTTGTGGAGCTGACACGTGGCCGTGATACCTCGGACGCAACGCTGGCGACGACCCTCGAGCTCTCGAGAGCCCTCAACAAGACGCCTATCACCTCGCTGGACTATCCCGGATTCATCGTCAACCGGATGTTCGTGCCGTTCATCAACGAAGCGATCCGGGCGCTGATGGAGGGACTGGGAACCCGCGAGGACATCGACCAGGGCGCCAGGCTTGGGCTGCACCACCCGATGGGTCCGCTCGAGCTTGCCGACTTCGTCGGCCTCGACACCCATCTCCACATCTGTGGCGTCCTCTACGAGGGCCTGCACGATGCGAGATTTGCGGCGCCGCCGCTGCTCCGTCAGCTGGTCGACGCCGGGCACTTCGGGCGTAAGACCGGTCGTGGCTTCTATCGCTACGGACCGGACGGGAGCCGCCTACCAGACTGAGTCGACTATCACGCCGCCTTTTCCACACCGGAGGCGGCTATTGACAGTCGCCGGCGATCAGGCCGCGGGTGCGCCGCGTGTACTTTGCAACCCCGCCGGCCGACGAATGAAATTCGGCGGTATCTGCCGACACCAGGATCATGTAGCCGTCGTCCTCTGGCTGGGTAAAGCCCGGCGGCGTGCTGGCGAACTTGTTTCGCTGCGTCGAGTCAACCGAATCCCAGAAGCTGCCGTCGAAGTCCGGCCCCGTCGGGTAGTCGAGGCCGCAATGGGTCGGCAATACGTATCGGTATTTCACGCCAGCCGTCACCCGCCCGGAGACCGGGAAGTACAGGTAGCGATGACCGGGACCAAGGACGGGGATCCGGCTGATCGTTCCGGTGCTGGGTGGCATGGCCTCGACCTTGCCGAACGGGCCGGCGGGGTTGCGAACGAACAGGATGCTCCCGATCACCAGCAGCACGACCACAGCCCCCGCGAGGCCCGCTTTGACCCGCGTAGGTAGGCGTCGCAGCTGCCACAGCCGGCCGACCAAGGCCACGGCGATCCGGCGCCAAGGCACCTGCGACAGCCGGCGGACGACGGCGGCGGCGATCCGGCGCCAACCCTCCATGTACGAATGACGGGGGCGGCAGGCCGTTTCCTTTCGAGTCGATCAGCGGTTGGCGCGCTGGGCGGCGGGGGCGGCCTGGGCGGGTTTCGGCCGGAGTGGCCGCACGACGGCCAGCGCCAGGAATCCCAATGCGACCAGAAAGGAGGCCGCTGCCAGAACGGTCGCGGCTGCGGAGATGACAGCCCAGATGATGCCGCTTCTGGCTGCCACCTGGCTCAAGGTCGTGCCGCCCTTGAGAAGGTGTAGCCCAATAAAGGAATACCAGACGATAAAGGTAGCTAGCACGATCATCAGCGCCCCCACCCGCCGCAAGCGTGCGATCCATAACCCGCCAAGCAGCCAGAGGGCAGCGACGATGGCAGCGGCGAATGCGCCGTCCTCGGGATTGGCTGAGCCGAAGTTGTCGCGATGGACCCCATCAGTTGCCTGGAGAATCACGAGCACCGCACCGGCCAGCGCCGCCACCAGTAGCGGCAGGGTGGTCAGCCGTCGATCTCGCCCCCGCGAATTACCCCAGGCCACGGCCGCGATGATCATGGTCAGGATGCAAGCGGCCACAAGCCCCATGGCTGCAGGGGCGACCGGAAGACCTTCGTGCTGCACCAGGGTGCTCAACCCGCGCGGCCCGGACACGAAGGGAGTCGAAGCGGTCACCCCGAATTCCACAAAGGCGATAGCGCCCGTACCGAACACACCGATACGGAAGCCCAGAAACGCCAGGATGATGCAGGCGAGCCAGATGGCGGCGATGATCAGCGCCACGATCGTGAAGTTGCGGTCGACCAGGCTGGCATGCAATTGGTGAAGGAGCGTAAAGACACCCAGGACCAGGGCGAGGATCCCCGACGCCAGCAAGAGGGTCTGAGCCGAGATGACGAATGGCCCGCTCCGTCGGCGAAGGATGGGAGCTGCGCGCATCGTCGACCATATTACGGAGCGTCATGACAAACGGGCGCGATTGGCCGTCAAATTTTCGCTACACTGACGGCTGCCCTTGGGAAGTGAAATACGCCGGCGGCGCGCATCAGTCGCGCTCGGCCCGGCAGGCGGGTGGCGATCCCCCCGCGCCGTACTGGCCCTGATCGCTGGGGCCGCTCTGTTAGTCGCGGGGCTCGGTGTGTTTCGAGTCTGGTCCGCCGTCCATGCCATCTCCCCGCGTGCCCAACCCGCTGACCTGATCGCGATGGTGCATGCGCAGACCGACGATCCCGGCTCGCTGGGCTGGAAGATCAAGCACGACCAACGCATCAACATCCTGCTGCTCGGCTACGGAGGGCCCGGCCACGACGGGCCGTACTTAACCGACTCCGTCATGCTGCTCTCGATTCGGCCCGGCAGCCACGAGGCGATCATGATCTCGCTGCCGAGGGACCTCTGGGTGAAGATCCCGGCCCTGCCCAACAACGGCTACATGACGGGCAAACTCAACAGCGCGTACGCCATCGGCATCGATCACCGCAGTTACCCGAACGTGCGCAGCGACTGGAAGACCGACACTGGCGGCGGCGACCTGGCCGCGGCGACCGTCTCGCAGGTGACGGGACAGCCGATCGACTACTGGGTGGGGGTCGACTTCAAGGCCTTCCGCGATGTCGTCAATGCCATCGGCGGCATTAAGGTTGACGTCCCGACCACGCTCGACGATCCCTTCTTCCCGGCCGGCGAGTCAACCGGGATGATGCATATCCGAATCCCTGCCGGACCGCAACAATTCGACGGGGAGCGCGCCCTCGAGTACGCGCGATCCAGGGAGACCACCTCCGACTTCGACCGCTCGCGTCGCCAGCAATTGATCATCCTGGCGGTCCGGCAGCGCGCCTTCTCGGTGAATGCCGTTACTCATCTCTTGTCGTTGCTGGGTGCGCTGCAGGACAACGTGCGAACCAACCTGCGTCCGGCGGAGATGCAGCAACTCGCGTCCCTGGCCGGGCGGATCAAGGACCAGGACATCCGGCGGGTGGCGATCGATACGTCGAACCTTTTGCGCAGCGGCTTCAACAGCAGCGGCCAGTACGTGCTGCAACCGCTCGACCCCAGCTATGGCGCCTTGCAGCGCTTTGTGGCGATGGCGCTTCCGGACCGGTCGGCGCTGGCGACCCAGACCCCCGTCCAGGTGCAGGATGGCAGCCGTCGTTACTGGCTCCCCTACGGCATCGGAACCCCGGCCAGCATCATGACCTCGCTCCTCCAGGCGGCAGGGTGGAGCGCGACTGTCGGACCGGCGGCGGCGCAACGGGTCACCCAGACCCAGATCCTGGACGGGTCGGGTGGTCGGGCGGCTGCCACCGTCTCGTGGCTCCAGGATTACTTCGGCGGGGTGGTGACGACCGTGCCGGCCCCGTCCAGCGGAGCGAACGTGACCGTCGTCCTGGGCTCGGATTTCACCCTGAAAACCTTCCCGGCGCCGGGCAGAGCGTAGAGGCCGCCGGCCTAAACGGCCGCTGATAGGATTGAATTTGAAATGAGTTTGGCCGGCGCCCTGCTTTCCGGCGATGTCCGGGCGCTGGCGCGGGCCATCAGCCTGGCCGAAGACCGGGACCCGCAGGCGAGCCAGCTGGTGGCCGAGTTGCAGCCACACACCGGGCACGCCTATCTGGTCGGGTTGACCGGCGCGCCGGGAACGGGCAAAAGCACGCTGGCCGACGCCCTGGTCAAGGTGATTCGCGACCGCCAGCAAACGGTAGGTGTGATCGCCGTCGACCCCAGCAGCCCATTTACCGGGGGCGCCGTGCTCGGCGACCGAATCCGGATGGCCCGCCACACGCTGGACAAGGGCGTCTTCATTCGCAGCATGGGCGCCCGCGGGCACCTGGGCGGTCTGGCGGCAGCGACCCGGGAAGCCATCCACCTGCTCGATGCCTATGGTCGCGACGTCGTCCTCGTCGAGACGGTCGGCGTCGGCCAGTCGGAGCTCGAGATCTCGACCATCTGCGATACCGTCGTCCTGGTCATGATGCCGGAGTCGGGGGACGCGGTGCAGAGCATCAAGGCGGGCATCCTGGAGATCGCCGACGTCTTCGTCATCAACAAGACCGACCTGGGTGGCGCCGAGAAAACACGGCGCTTGATCCAGGATTCCATCGGGCTCGGGCCCAAACAAGCCTGGCGGCCGCCGATCGTGCTGGCCTGCGCGGTCAAGGAGGAGGGGATGGAACAGGTCTGGGATGCCGTACTCGAACACCAGGCCTACCTCAAAGAAAGCGGGACGCTGGCGACCCGCCGCCAGCAGCGCCTCAAGCACGAAGTGGTCGCCCTGGTCGCGGACCGCGCGCGCGAAGATGCCCGCCGGGTCCTGGATGGGGACACGGCCGTCGGCCGGCGGCTGCGCGAGAATCGGAATGGGAAACTAAACCCGTACGCGCTCGCCGCGGAGGTCCTCGGACAGCGGGCGCCGCAAGGAGGCAACTGATGGCCCTTCGTCGCAAGACGGCCTACGAGGAATGGGCCGCCCGTTACCGGAGCGGCAAGCTACCGCCGAACGAGAACGCGGCGACGATGTCGGGTGTCCCGCTGCAACCGCTCTATACCCCGGAGGACCTCGAGGGGTGGAGCTACGACGAGAAGCTCGGCTACCCGGGCGAATTTCCCTACACGCGCGGCGTCTACCCCTCGATGTATCGCGGGCAGCCCTGGACGATCCGCCAGTTCGCCGGCTACGGCACCGCCCAGGAAACGAATCAGCGCTACAAGTTCCTGCTCGCGCAAGGACAGAAGGGCCTTTCGGTGGCGTTCGACATGCCGACCTTGATGGGCTACGACTCGGACGACCCACTCGGTGAAGGCGAGGTCGGCCACTGCGGCGTAGCGATCGACTCGCTCGAGGACATGGAGACGCTCTTCGACGGTATCCGGCTAGACCAGATCACCACCTCGATGACGATCAACTCGCCGGCGGCGATCCTCTACGCGATGTACATCGCGGTCGGTGAGAAGGAGGGTGTGTCGCCGGCCCAACTGGGTGGCACCTTGCAGAACGACATCCTCAAGGAGTACATCGCGCAGAAGGAGTACATCTTCCCGCCCGAGCCTTCGATGCGACTGGTGGTCGACACCATCGTGTTCGCCGCTAGGCACATGCCGCGCTGGAACGCCGTTTCCATCTCCGGGTATCACATCCGCGAAGCCGGATCGACCGCGACCCAAGAGCTCGCCTTTACCCTGGCCGACGGCATGGCCTACGTCGAGGCATCGATCAAGGCCGGGCTGAAGGTCGACGAGTTCGCGCCGCGGCTTTCTTTCTTCTTCGATTCGCACATCGATTTCTTCGAAGAGATCGCGAAGTTCCGAGCGGCCCGCCGGCTGTGGGCTCACATCATGCGCGACAAGTACGGCGCGCGCGATCCCAAGTCCTGGATGCTTCGCTTCCACACCCAGACCGCGGGCGTCTCGCTGACGCGGCAGCAGGTGGAGAACAACATCACCCGGACGGCCTATGAAGCCATGGCGGCCGTGCTGGGCGGAACCAACTCGCTGCACACCAACTCGATGGACGAGGTCCTGGCCCTGCCCACGGAGCGGGCGGCGCAGATCGCGCTGCGCACCCAGCAGGTGCTCGCGCATGAAACCGGCGTCACGAGCACGATCGACCCGTTGGGCGGCTCCTATTTCATCGAGCAGCTCACCGACGAGATAGAGCGTGGCGCGCAGCGCTACTTCGATCAGATCGACGAGCAGGGCGGCGTGCTTCGATGCATCGAGAATGGGTTCTTCCAGCGCGAGATTGCGGATGCCGCCTTCGAGTTCGAACGCAAGCTAGAGGCGAACGAACGGATCATCGTCGGGATGAATGCCTACAAGGACGGCGACAGCGCAGACCTGCCCACCCTGCATATCGGGCCTGAGACCGAGCAGGGCCAGGTGCGCCGCGTGAAGGAGGTACGAACGCGCCGCGACAATACGAGTGTCACGAGCCGGCTCGAGGAGCTGAAGACCGCGGCTCGTGGAACGGAGAACCTGATGCCCCACTTGCTCAACTGCGTCAAGGCCTATGCCACCGAGGGGGAGATCATGGCCGCGCTGAAGGAGGTCTTCGGCGTCTACCGAGAGCCGATTCTGTTCTAGATGATGCGCCTTCGCTTCTCCCTGATCGGTCGGGCCCTCGCCTTGCTGGCGGTGGTCGTTATCGTGCTCCTCTACGTGATGCGGACATGACGGCCAGAGTGCTCACCGCCAAGGTCGGCCTCGACGGCCACGACCGCGGGGTGAAAGTCGTGTCGCGTGCGCTGCGCGATGCCGGCGTCGAGGTGATTTACGCCGGGCTGCGGCAGACGCCGGAGATGGTGGTGGAGGCCGCCATCCAGGAAGACGTCGACGCCATCGGCGTCAGCCTCCACAGCGGCGCCCACATGACCCTCATCCCCCGTATCCTGGAACTGCTCAAGGAGCGCAACGCCACCGACATCGTGGTCTTCGGCGGTGGCATCATCCCGCAAGACGACGCGCGGGAGCTGAAGAAGATGGGCGTGGTTGAGATCTTCGGTCCCGGCACCTCCCTCAAGTCGATCATCGACTTCGTCAACGCCGGCTTTAAAGCGGCGTGATCGCAGCCGCTCCGCGCAAGCTGGGGCGCTTCGAGCTCCACTGTCTGAGCGATGGGCACTGGCGCATGGACGGCGGATCCGTCTTCGGCGTGGTTCCGAAAGTCATGTGGGAAAGATTGAAGACGCCGGATGCTCGCAATCGCATCCTGATGGCCACCAACTGCCTGCTGGTGCGGACCCCCGACGCCAACATCCTGATCGAGGCGGGCATCGGACCGAAGCTCACAGAGAAGGAACGTGACATCTATGCCTACGAGCGCGACCCCGGTCTTCCGGACGCGCTCGCAAGCGCCGGGCTGACGCCCCAGGACATCGACCTCGTGGTGCTCAGCCATCTGCACTTCGACCACGTTGGGGCACTTATCACGCCGGGGCGGGATGGCGAGCTGACACCACTCTTCCCGCGCGCCCGCCACGTCGTCCAGGCCCGGGAGCT
>JGI12709J13192_1000089_pt1 | contig 16040 bp, 17 predicted proteins | sample BlaSpr_A8_OM3_M3_FD_13192 | JGI IMG/M metagenome (IMG submission 13192)
AAGCCGCCAGCCGGTTCGTTTTGGGGAGGAAGGGGAATTGACAGCGACCGCCGCTATGGCGCCCGCGGGAGCGGGCGCATCGACTCAGCCGCAGCTCAAGAAAGGGGCGCTCGGGCTCTGGGACGACGCTGTCATCGCGGTCTCGAGCACGGCGCCCGCCTACTCCATCGCCACCTCCATCGGCGCCCTCGCCCTCGCCGTCGGTCTCGCCGGGCCTGCCGCGATCTGGCTCGGGTTCATCCCCGTCACCGGCATCGCGGTCTCCTACTACTACATGAACCGGATCGACCCCAACTGCGGCGCCGCGTACACCTGGGCCAGCAAAGCCCTGCACCCATCGGTCGGGTTTCTCAACGGATGGATCGTGATCGTCACCGACATCCTCTTCATGTCCTTCGCCGCGCCGCAGGCTGGATCCGCCGTCCTCCAGCTGCTCAATGCGTGGGGACTGAACAGCATTGGCGGCCTGGACCTGACGACCGGTGCCTGGTACGCGAACTACAGCGCCGTCTTCTTCGGCGTCCTGTGCCTGGCCTTTGTCACTTATATGGTCATGGTGGGTATCCAGGTGGCCGCCAGGCTGCAATGGGTTCTGCTCGGCCTCGAGTACCTGATCGTGCTGGGTTTCGCGATCATCGGCCTCTTCAAGAAAGGGGGCAGCGGTTTCGACCTCGCGTGGCTCAACCCAGGCGCTATGGGTGGCTGGAAAGCGCTGGCTGCGGGAGTCGTGATCTCGGTCTTCTTCTACTGGGGATGGGACACCGCGGCCAACCTGAACGAGGAAACCGAAGGGGCCACTGAGAACCCCGGTCGCGCCGGAATCATCGGAATGTTCGCACTGCTGTTTCTGTTCCTGGTCGCTTGCATCTCGATCCAGGAGGTGCTGACCCCGCAGGAGATCCAGGCCAACTCAGCCACGACGCTGACTGCGTTCGCGGACAAGCTGGTTGGCCAGCAGTGGGGATCCCTGGCCATCCTTGCGTTCCTCTCATCGACCATCGCCACCCTGCAGACGACCCTGCTGCCAAGCGTGCGAACCGCGTTCTCCATGGGCCGCGACGGGATGCTCGGCCGGGTTTGGGCGAGGGTTCACGAAAACTGGAAGACCCCCGCGTGGGGAACTGTGATCATGGGCGCCATCTCGGCAGTGATCGCGATCGGCTCCACCAGGCTCGGTGCCTTGAACGCCGTAGTCGGCGCCGGCGTAACCGCCATCGGCCTGCTGGTGGCCGTCTACTACGGCTTGGTCGGCATTTCCTGCGCCGTCTACCACCGGAAAGCCCTGACCTCCAACATCAAGGGGTTCGCGTTCGCCGGGGTGTTCCCGGTGCTCAGCGCCCTGACCCTCTTCGGGCTGGCGATCTATCTGATCTACCAGGACTGGACCACCAGCGGCTCGATCGCGGCCGACGCCACCAACGGAAAGTTCCAGGTAATCGTGCCCGCGGCCGTCGTGCTGACCGCGGTGCCGGCTCTGGCGTACGCCTACTGGCGTCGGCGTCCGCCGTACTTCCACATGCCGACCGAGGCAGCGCCGAGGAACGCGCTGGATTGATCCCGCGCCGAGCGCGGAGGAGATGGTGACAGCGGCCCGCGAAATCCCTGCGGGCCGCGTCGCCGAGCTGACCGAGAAGGAAGAGGAGCGGTTTCGCCGGGCGCGGCCGCGCTCTCATCAGCTGTGGACGGAGGCGCGCCAGGTCATGCCTCGCGGCGTCCCCTCCTCGTTTCAGGACGCGTCCCCCCAGCCGGTGTTCATGGAGCGCGGGAAGGGCAGCAGGGTCTGGGACGTCGACGGCAACGAGTACGTCGACTTCCACAACGGCTTCGGCGTCATGGTCGTGGGGCATGCGCACCCGAAGATCGTGGAGGCGGTGCGCCGCCAGATCGAGCTCGGCTCCCACTTCGCGCAACCTGTGGAGAACGTCGTGGTCGTCGCCAAAGAGCTCTCCCGCCGCTTCAAGCAGCCGAAGTGGCGGTTCACCAACTCCGGCACCGAATCGACGCTCGACGCGGTCCGGATCGCCCGAGCGTTCACCGGCCGGGACCGCTTGATCAAGATCGAGGCGTCGTACCACGGCCATCACGATGCGCTGATGGTCTCGGTCGAGCCGCCGCCGGCGCTGATGGGCCCTGCCGACCACCCGGCGTCGGTGCCGCAGAGCGAAGGCATCCCTGCCGCGATAGTCGAGCTGACCACCGTCGTGCCGTTCAACGACCCGGATGCGCTCGACAAGGCGATGTCGGAGCACCAGGGCGAGGTCGCGGCGGTCATCGTCGAGCCCGCGATGATGAACGTGGGCATCGTCTTGCCAGACCAGGGCTACCTCGACAAGGTCAAGGAGATCGCCCACCGGCACGGCGCCCTGTTGATCTTCGACGAGGTGAAAACGGGGGTCACCATCGCGCCAGGCGGGGCAACTGAACGCTTCAACGTGACCCCCGACCTCATCGCACTCGCCAAGGCGATCGGCGGCGGACTGCCCTGCGGAGCGGTCGGAGGCCGTGAGGACGTGATGGGTGTGATCGAGGAGAAGCGCGTCGCCCAGATGGGCACCTTCAACGGCAACCCGCTGACGATGGCCGCCTCGAAGGTCACATTGCTCGAAATCCTCGACCCCAACGCGTACGCGCATTTCGACGCCCTCGCGGAGACTCTGCAAGGAGGCCTCGATGAGGCCATCCAGCGTCACGGCCTGCCCTTCCACGTCATCACGCTGGCGGCCCGAGGCGGAGTGACGTATCGGGCGCGGCGGGTGCGCAACTACCGCGACTACCTCGAGATCGACAAGGCGATGGCGTACCTGAGCTGGCTTTACCAGTGCAACCGGGGCGTCCTGATGGCGCCCGGCGCGGAGGAGAACTGGACGCTGTCGGTCCAGCACTCGATCGATGACGTGCAGCGCTACGTGGACAACTTCACGGAGATGGCTCGAGACCTCCGCAAGTAAACCCCCCCGGTGCGGGGGCCAGGGTCCCACTCCTCGATGTAACCCCTCCGAGTAGATCGCGATACAGGCGCCGGGGGGGCGCCCTAACAGGAGGTGGCTAGGTGAACTCGAATCATTGGCGCAGGCTTTGGGCCGTCCCAATCGGATTGATGACCCTCTTGTGGGTGGGGATCGCATCGCCGCCGATCGCGGCCGAGGATGGATCGTTCAATCACCGCGGGAACCTGCTGATCACCGACCAGTTCAACAACCGCGCGGTCGAGATCAGCCGTGCCACGCACCAGGTCGTCTGGAGCTTCGGGTCGAACAACCCGGCGCTGTGCAACCCCGGTCCGGGCGCCATCATCGGGCTGAACGACGCGGAGCGCTTGAGCCGCGGGTACACGTTGCTGGCCGGTACCGGGATCCCCGCCGGAGCTTCCGCGGCGATGCCCAACGGCTGTGTCGACAATCGCGTCATCGTCGTGAGCAGAGGCGGTGCAATCGTCTGGCAGTACGGCCAGGCCGGCGTCACAGGATCTGACGACAACCAGCTCAACACGCCGGTCTTTGCGATCCAGCTGCCGAATCGAAACATCATGGTCGTCGACCAGGGCAACAACCGGGTCATCGAGATCGGCCGGTTCAGCAAGAAGGTGGTCTGGTCGTATGGTCCCGCATCAGGTCCCGGCGCCCTCAACAACCCCAACAGCGCGGAGCTGCTGGCCAACGGTCACGTGCTGATCGCGGATGAGAACAACAACCGGGTGATCGAGATAACGCGCTCAGGCGACATCGTGTGGGAGTACTCCGCCGGCCTGCAGTTCGCAGCCTTCGCAAGCCGTCTGCCGAACGGCCACACGCTGATCGTCGATTCAGGACACGCACGGGTCGTGGAGGTCACGCGCAACAAGGAGGTCGTGTTCGAGTACTTCACCGACCGCGCGCGGAACAGCAACGCCAGCCCGCTGCCGACCAACGCGGTTCAGCTCGCCAACGGAGAGATATCGATCGCCGACCAGTTCAACCACCGCGCGATCATCATCGACCGCGAGAAGGAGCTCGAGTTTCAGTACGGCCAGACCAACGTGNCNGGCAACGGCCGGAACCAACTCAACGGCCCCTACACGTCGTTTGCGGTCGGGGACTACACGGGACAGACCAGGCCGCCGGCGGTCTTCTAGCGGCGACGGGAGGCGGCGAGGGATCCAGGCCGGGTCCCTCGCACACTCAATCGCCCAGATACGGCCGGATCATTCGGCCAAGCTCCTCGAGCTTTTTCAGAGCCGGGTCGCGCCCGTCCGGCGGCACGTACCAGATGAGGCGGTCGACCCCGGCCTTCGCGAGCTGTTCGATCTCCTCAGCGCTCGCCTTGGGGTAGCACGTCACGGGGATCGGTGCCCGGCCGGCGGCGTTCGCCATCTCCTGCAGCTCCGGGATCCTCTCCACCACCTGGCCGCGGTTGGGCATCCAGCCGTCCGCGTAGCACACGACCCGCTCGAGGATCTTGGGCCCGCTGCCGCCGAGGATGATCGGCGGGTGCGGCTTCTGCACGGGCTTGGGCGATGCGCGCATCGGTCCGAAATTCACCATGTCGCCGTGGTACTCGGCGACGTCTTCGCTCCAGACAGCCTTGACCGCCTCGACTCTCTCCCGCAGGAGCTTCCATCGGGTGCTGAAGTTCGTGCCGTGGTCCTCCATCTCTTCACGGTTCCAGCCCCCGCCGATCCCGAAGATGAAGCGCCCGTTCGAGACGTGGTCGAGGCTTGCCACCTCCTTGGCGGTGTGGATCGGGTCGCGCTGAATGAGCAGGCAGATGCCGGTGGCGACGCGGATCGTCTTGCTGGCGAGAGCCGCGACGGTCAGGGCGATGAACGGGTCCATCGTGTGCCAGTAGTGCTTCGGGAGCTCGGCGCCGCCGGGCCATGACGAGAGGCGGCTTGTCGGGATGTGCGAGTGCTCGGCCACCCACAGCGACTCGAAGCCCAGCTCCTCGGCGGCCGGCGCGAGCTCGGACATCGAGATCGCATAGTCGGTTGGAAAGATCGCGACGCCGAACTTCACCTCAACAATGTTGAGGGAATCAGAAAGCCAGGGCCGCCCTCGGTGAGCCGCTGCGAGGGTCCTCGGGTCCCACGCGATTCAGGTCGAGCGCGGTGAACAGCGCGCCCACAGCCCTCGGGTCGAGACGGGTGCGCGCCTCCTCGACCAGGACCCGCCGCGCCTCGGTGGCTGAGCAGGCGTCGCGATACGGCCGGTCAGAGGTCAGCGCGTCATACGTGTCGGCGACGGCAACGATCCGCGCCTCGATGGGTATCGCTTGCGCTTTGAGACCGTAGGGATAGCCGCTCCCGTCCATCCGCTCGTGGTGGTACAGCACGGCCAGCAGCTCGCGGCTCGAACGGCCTGGGCCCGCTCGGTCGAGCATGCTGAGGCCGATCTCGGGATGCGTCCGTACGAGCAGCCACTCCGACTCGTCGAGAGGTGCGTGCTTGTCGAGCACCGAGTCGGGAATTCCCAGCTTGCCGACGTCGTGCATGAGCCCGGCTCGCGCCAGGACTCGGAGCTCGGTTGCGCTCATCGACATCTGGCGGCCGATGTGCACGCAGAGGCGCGCGACCCTCAGGTTGTGCGCGCCCGCTTCGCGGTCCTTGATGCCAAGGCCAAGGGCCACTACGGCGTCGAACCAACCCCGAATCTGGCTCAGCGGCGGCTGTGCTGGCAAAAGGCCCCTCCAGTTGCTTACCGGTGCCGGTTACCTCGCGTCTCTATGAAACGCCCAGTACGTCAACGGTCGGAAGGGGTGGATGGGTCGCCGTCCGACGCAAGCGAAACGCGACCGCCAGGCTACTTGCCGTAGCCTGCCTCCAAAACCCCGACCCCCGTTTACCCTATTGCCGCGGTGATGCAGCCCCCGACCACTTACGCGGGTCAGATCTCGGCTGACGGCCAGTTCCAGTGGGACGGCACTCAGTGGGTGCCGGTCGCCCGGGGCACCCGATTCCCGACTTCCTGGACGCGGCCGATGCAGCTCGCGGCGGCAGGCCTTCTGGCGTTCGAGGCGGTCTTCACGGTCGTGACGACGGCCGCCTTCATCAACCACGACGCGATCATCAAGGTCCTCGCGCAGCAGAACACCCAGGTTCCGCAGGGCATGACCCAGGACCAGTTGATCGGCGTGATGATCGGGTTCTTCATCGGCGCCGCGATCGTCCTCGCGGTGTTCGAGCTTCTCGGCGCGGCCGGGGCCTATCTCGGCTGGCGGTGGGGGTTCTGGTACGTCCTCGTCCTGCTGGCATTCGGCGCGCTTGACGCCCTGTTCAACCTGGGCAACCTCCTGCGACCCGACATGTCCGAGTTTCCGCTCGCCACGTCGGTGATCCAGGAGCTCCTCTGCATCGCGGCGGCCGGCGTTTTCACCTGGATGCTCATCGGCGTGTTCATGTACGGACCCTGGGCCATGAAGCGGCCTGGCACGAACTAGGGCTCGGCGAACTCCAGGCAGCGCACCCCCGACAGGTCGACCCAGTACTTGCCTCGGCCCCGCACCACCCGCATCAGAACGTGCTCGCACGACGGACAGCGCACCACGGTCCCAGGCGCGTGGACGTAGACCTGCACGCGACCCACCTCGTTCACGGCGCCGCACGAACCACACGTCCCCAGCGCGTTCGTCATCTCCATGGCGAAGATCTCGCGCAGGAGACCTGCGATCGCGTTTCCGTCGAGTGTCATGTCGGCCATCAGCTCATCCTCCTGTCGCACCGAATCTCTCGGTCTTGATCCATCGCGGGTCGTAATCCATGGCGACGAGCAGCTGCGCCGCCGCTTCGACGAACGACGTAGGCCCGCAGACGAAAACGGCGGGCGTCGTGTCTTTCGGCCACGCGACGTCTTTCACCATCGCCGCGTCGATCCTCCTCGTGTAGCCGGTCCACCCAGAAGGCTTCTCGCGCGTCAACGTGTGGTGGACGGACAGCCCATCGCCGGCAGCCGCCAGCCGAGCCAGCTTCTGCGCATAGATGATGTCCTCGAACTTCCGCGACGAATAGAGAAGACGCGCGGGCGGCTTGCGAGAAGCTGAGGCGCGGTGCCGCAGCATCGACATCAGCGGCACGATGCCCGACCCTCCGGCGACCAGGAGCAGCGGGCGCTCGTCCTGCCCCTGCCACACGAAGAAGCCTCCGATCGGGCCGCGAAACTCCAGCTTGTCCCCGACGCGAAGCTCGCCGACCAGGTAGGGAGACACTTCGCCATCGTCCAGCCGCTCGACCGTCAGCGCCAGCCGCCGGTCTTCAGGGGCCGAAGCGATCGAATAGCTGCGCTCTGCCTGATAGCCGTCCTCGGCGGTGAGCCGGACGTCGACATGTTGCCCGGCGAGATGCCCGGGCCACTCAGGAACATCCAGGTAGAGGCTCGAGACTCGGGGTGTTTCGGGCTTGAGCTCGGCGAGGGTTCCGAGCTGCCACTTGATCAAACGGGGCCCCCGCGAAATCTCAGGCGCAGCCTCCGATTTCGTGGGGATTTCAATCGCCCCAGTAGCGCTGCTCTTGCCAAGGGTCTCCGCGGATGTGGTAGCCGTTCGTCTCCCAGAAGCCGGGATGCTCCTCCTTCTGCAGCCGGATGCCGCGCACCCACTTCGCGCTCTTCCAGAAGTAGAGGTGCGGCACGAGGAACCGGACCGGGCCGCCGTGCTCCGGGTCCAGCGGCTGGCCGTCGAACTCGTACGCCACCCATGCCTTGTTCCCCGTGATGTCATCGAGCGTCAGGTTGGTCGTGTAGCCGCCGTCCGAGAAGACGGTCGAGAACTCGGCCGCGGTCTCGACTCCCCCCATCAGGGTGTCTACAGAGACGCCCTTCCAGGTGGTGTCGAGCTTCGACCACTTCGTGACGCAGTGGATGTCCTTGGTCACGGTTTCGGAAGGCAGCGCCTGAAACTCTTTCCACGTCCATCGCTTGGGCTCGTCGATCTCGCCCTCGATCGAGAACGACCACTGGTCGAGATTGACGCGAGGCGTGGGACCCGCCGACAGCACCGGAAAATCGGTCACCACGTACTGACCCGGCGGAACCCGCGCGCTGGACGCGACATCGCGGCGCCTTCCGCGAAACCCGCGAGAGATGAACCCCATCGCGGGCATTTTGCCCTGTTTCTAAATGGCGCGCATTCGGTTGTTTTTCGGGTTGTGCTCGACCTCGGCCAGGCCCAGTCCTTCGAGCAGCGGCGGCATGTACATGCCGAACCGTCCGCGGAGTCCCTTCTTGACCCCGTACCACCCGCCGACGGGGTTCTTGGGCGACCTACCCCAGGCCTCGACCGTCCCCTCGGCGGCGGGCTTCTGCTCGTCTGCGCTGCCGAGCGGCATCCAGTCACCGTGCTTCTTGAGCATCGCGTGCAGGTCGTCGATCGCACGGAGCTGGTAGCGCAGCTCGGTCTTGCCGACGATGCAAACGATCGCTGGCGGATTCGCGGTCTCGTCCTTGTACATGAGGTATTGAGACGATCCGCTGGGCGTCGTCAGCTCCCACGGCGACTGCTTCGTTCCCGAGCCTTTCACCTTCGTTCCGGCCATTTCGTCAATCTCCTCTCGTAACAATTCCGTTACGTAACGGCGCGGTTACGATAGCCGATGTGAAGGCGAAAAGGCGACCGGGCGATCCCTTCGACGCCCTAGGAAACTCGCACCGGCGTGCCATCGTCGAGCTGCTCGCCGGAAAGCCGCGCTCGGTGCAGGAGATCGCGGACCGCCTCCCGATCAGCAGGCCCGCCGTATCACGCCACCTAAGCGTCCTCAACAAGGCCGGCCTTGTGAGCGACGAGCAGATCGGCACCCGCCGTCTTTATCGCCTCGAGGAGCAGGGCGCCGAGGCGGCTCGGCGCTACCTGGCGCAGGTCTGGGGCAGCATCGGCACCCGCTTCAAGCTGTTCGCCGAGAACACGGGGCCTCGCAAGAAGCGGTGATTGAGCCACTTCGCATGTCCTTCGTGGTCGCGTGCACGCCAGAGCACGCCTTCGACACGTGGACCAGCCGCGCGACGGCCTGGTGGCCGCCCGACCACACCGTGTCGCACGAGCGCGGCGCCGAGATCGTCTTCGAAGCGCGCGCCGGCGGCCGCATCTACGAGCGCACGTCGAACGGGACGGAGATCGAGTGGGGCGAGATCGTCGAGTGGGATCGGCCCCGCCGCCTGCGCTACCTGTGGCGAATCGCGACCGAACCTGAGAACGCCACCGACGTCGAGATCGTGTTTCGCAAGATGGGCGACGACACCACGGAGGTCGAGATCGAACACGGAGGCTGGGAGCGGCTTGGCGAGATCGGCACCGCCTGGCGTGAGGCGAACCACGCGGGCTGGGACGGGGTGCTGCCGCCCTACCGCGAGTCCGCCGCGCTCACAGGCTGATTCGAGTGAGGCGCCAGAACCGACCCGGGGGATAGAGCTGGTCGGCGGTGACGAGCGGGACGGGCACGTTGTAGTCGCCGAGCACCAGGTACTCCGTGCCTTCGCGCGTCCTCGATGCCAGCGGTTTGTCGACCACGATCGCGTTGGCGTCGAGCCGCTGGCGGAGCACCATGCCGGGCCACTCGGCCAGGTCGACGTCCACGGTCGACACCAGGTCTGTCTGCGCGCCCCATGGCGTGACGTAGGTGGCGATCGTCTGGTTGAGCGTGATCACACGTCTGACGTGCAGCGTTTTCGAGACACCCGCGAGCAGATTCTGGGCGGCGGCAAAGGCGATCGCGAGCGTGGGCTGACCCATGACGCAGCCATAGACGACGACGGTCTTGTTGTCCGCGGTGACGTTTGCCGCGAACAGGAAGTTGGCCCCGCTGTTCAGGCCGGAGCCTGTCTTGATGCCCAGGATCCCGCTCTGACCGAGAACCGCATTCACGTTGTAGACGGTTCCGGCTTCAGGAAGCTCCACCTGTTCCATCGCGACGATCTGCACGAAGACGTCGTCCTGCATCGCCTCCATGCCGAGCGTGACCAGGTCGGACGGGGTGCTGATGCTGTCGGCCGAGGCGCCGCTCGTTTCGGCGAACTTCGTGTGTGCGAGATGGAGCTTCGCGGCGCGGGTGTTCATCTTCGCGACGAAAGTGCTCATGCCGCCGTCCCAGCGCGCGAGGGTCTCCGCGAGATTGTTCGCGGAAGGAATCAGGAGACCTTCCAGCGCCTGGAGCTCCGTCAACTGCTCGCCCGCCTTGACCAGCACAACCGATTGCTTGTCGGCCAGGTCGGCTTGATACGACTGGACGTCCGCGTCCGTGATGGTGATCGTCGGGCCGGGGTCGCCCTTCTTGAGCGGCTTGTCCGTGAGGATGATGAGCGCCGTCATCACCTTGGTCACGCTGGCGGCCGGAATGGCCTGCTCGTTGCCAGAGGTGCCGATAAATCCAAGGTGCGCCACCGCGATGGCGCCTGAGCCTTGACTTGGCCATGGCAGCGCGGGCGCGGTGCCCGGGACCACCTCCGTCGCCGGCAGTACCGGCGATGACGCCGCCACGGCCGGGATCGGCCGCACGTAGTTGATCGCCGCGGCCGCCACCACGATCAGGAGGATCACGAGCCCCACCCGCAACCGCATCTGGAGAACGTTAATCGACCGCCCGAGCTCGCAGCCCGAGCAGCTCCGCGACGGGAAGCAGCAGGCCACCCTGCACGATCAGCGACAGAACGACCATCCCGTAGGCGATCACGGACACCTGCGGGTCGACCTGGGGAGTCGATGTCACGGAAAGCGCAAGCGCGACGGACAGCGCACCACGCATGCCGCCCCAGAACGTCATATGACGCCACCGCCACGGGATCGAAGAGCCGCGGACGTCGGCGAGACCCAGGAGCGTGTAGACGGGTATGGCTCGGGAGGCGAACATGATCGCGTAGGCACCCAACGCCAGCCCGGCGACGGCCAGCAGTTGCTGGGTGGGCAGCGCGATGCCCACCAGCAGGAACAACATCGCGTTCAAAACGAACGCGAGCACGTTCCAGAAGCCGATCAGCTGCGTGCCTTTGAGGCGGCCCGTCTGGCTCCCGTATCGCGCCACGACGATGCCGGCCGTAACGACTGAGACGACGCCCGAGGCGTGGACGATGTCCGCGGCGAGGTATGAGCCGTAGGCGAGGACCAGCGTGATCATGATCTCCAGCTCAGCCTCCCGAACCAGGCGAAGAAGGATCACCCCGGCCTCGCCGGCAGCAAGGCCGATGGCGATGCCACCGGCTGTGACGAGGACGAAGCGAAGGCTTGCGTCGGCGAAACCCGGATGGCCAGTGAGGATGGAGCCGAGAACCGCGGCGAAAACAGCCACACCAGTTCCATCGTTGAAGAGGCTCTCGCCTTCGAGAATTGCCTTGAGCCCGCTGGGGGCGCCGACCTGACGAAGCATGTTGACGACGGCGATCGGGTCGGTCGCGGCGACGATCGCGCCGAGCAGGATCGCGCTCCCCCAATCGAGGCCTAGGCCCAGGTGCGCGGGCACGCCGACGACGACCACCGTCAGCAACACACCAAGCGTGGCGAGCAGCGAGATCGGCACCACGCGGCGCCACATCTCCTGCAGGTCGAGCGCGAGCGAAGCCTCGAAGACGAGACCCGGCACAAATGCCAGGAGGATCAGGTCGGGTCCCACGGACGGCAGTCGAACGCCCGGGATGAGGCCGATGCCGATGCCGCCGATGGCGAGCAGGACGGGATACGGAACGGTCGGCGTGCTCCGCGAAACCAGCCGCAGCATTGTGGCGACCCCGCCGAGGACGATGAGAAAGAGCAGGAAGCTCTGTGCGGTGCTCATCAAATGCCTGCCACGCGAAGCGCGGCGAAGAACAGGTAGATCGCGATGATGACGATTCCGGTGGGCCGGCTCAACCTGCTCCGGGGCAAAGGCGCGAGCACAGCGAGAAGCGTGATGACAATGAGCCAGGTGAAATAGGGCAGCGAGCCTCGCGATGCGCCAGTCCCGATGAACATCGCGGGGATGATCAGGCCGCCTACCAGATTGATCGTGTTGCTGTTCATCGCCGACGAGAAGAGGGCCGTCCCGCGGTTGTTGCGTGCGAAGTGGAGGGCGACCCACAGGTTCGGCAGGCTGGTCAGCGCCGCGAGCACGATCGTGCCCAGCACTGCGCTCGAGAGGTGCAACCAGGCTTGTGCTGCCAACGCCTCTTGGACCATGAGAAAGCTGCCACCCACCACGCCGCCGAGCGCGAGCGGCAGCCCCGCCACGGGAAGCCAGGATCCGTGGCTCGCGCGGGGCAAGTCGTGTGACACCTCGTAGGCGATCTCGGCTCTGCTGTGCGGCACGCCCCTGACGAGAGGACCGAAGGCGCGGAGCCGGCTGCGCGGCGCGGCGAGAACGATGACGTAGACGAGAGCGATCGGAATGATGATCAAGGCCGTCGTCGCCGGCGACACCAGTCCGCCGACCATGACGGCGGCCGCGATCGTGACGGACAGGCCGACCGCGGCATCGAGGATCAGCGGACCTCGCCTGATCCGCACGCCTCGCGCGACTACTGCCGCGAGGCCGAGAAGCGCTGCGAGGTTGAAGAGGTTCGACCCGACGACGACGCCAACGCCTACGCTGCCCGCGCCTACGACCAACGCGACCACGGCGGACGCGAGCTCCGGCGCGTCGGCGCCAAGCGCGGCGAACAGGCCAAGCAATCCCTCGGAGAAGGCGAGCTTGGTCCCTAGGCGTGTGAGACCACGCGCGAACACCTCGCTTGCCGCAAGCGTCATCGCAAGACCGAAGGCGAAACCGAGGCCGGTCAGAATGGCGCCGGGAATGGCAGATCCTCCTGCCGACCAGCCTTCCCGGCACACCACGATGCGCAGTTCGTGCAACCGCTCGGCGGAATTCTAGCCGCGAGATGGCCTCGTCCCAAGGTGCGCTGGCGGAGAGCGCTTATCCTCACGGTCAGTGAAGGCCCTGGTCAAAGCGAAGAGGGAACCTGGCCTGTGGCTCGAGGACGTGCCTGAGCCGAAGCCTGGTCCCGGCGAGGTGCTGATCCGCGTCCTGCGGACCGGCATCTGCGGCACCGATCTTCACATCGACAGCTGGAACGAGTGGGCGCAGCACACCATCAATCCACCCCTGGTGGTCGGCCACGAGTTCGTCGGCGAAGTCGTGCAGCTGGGCGAGGACGTGGTGAACGTCTACCCGGACGAGATCGTCGGCGCGGAAGGGCACATCGTCTGCGGCAAGTGCCGCAACTGCATGGCCGGCCGCCGCGCGCTGTGTGCCCACACCGTTGGCATCGGTGTGCAGCGGGACGGTGCTTTCGCCGAGTTCATCGTGATGCCGGCCGGTAACCTCTGGCCGCACCTGACGAAGATCGACCTGGACGTCGCCTCGATCTTCGATCCGTTCGGCAACGCCGTGCACACCGCGACGCAGTTCCGCATCGTCGCCGAGGACGTGCTGATCACCGGCGCCGGCCCGATCGGCATCATGGCCGCGCAGGTCGCGCGCCACAACGGCGCGCGATTCGTCGTCATCACCGACGTCAGCGACTACCGGCTCGAGCTCGCTCGGAAGGTCGGCGTGACGAGGGCGGTGGACGTCCGCAAGACCACGTTGAGCCAGGTGCAGGAGGAGCTCGGCATGACGGAGGGTTTCGACGTCGCGTTCGAGATGTCGGGCCAGCCGAGCGCGATGCGGGACATGATCGACAACATGGCGCACGGTGGCCGCATCGCCGTGCTCGGTCTCGCCGACCACGAGTTCGCCATCGACTGGAGCAAGGTGGTGTTCAAGATGCTGACTGTCAAGGGCGTGTACGGCAGGCAGATCTTCGAGACCTGGTACCAGATGTCGGTCTTCGTCCAGAGCGGTCTCGACATCTCGCCGGTGATCACCCACCGTTTTCCGTACACCAAGTACAAGGAGGCTTTCGCCGTGGCTCACTCGGGGCAGTGCGGCAAGGTCGTGCTGGACTGGACCGTCTGATGTTCGAGCGCATGCGGACCCATCTGAACCAGCAGCTCAAGGAGATCCGCGACGCCGGGCTCGAAAAGCCCGAACGCGTCATCGAGACACCGCAGGGCGCGGTGGTCGGGGTCCGCCGGGCGCGCGCAGGGCGCTCAACAGAAAAAGACAGAGAGGTCCTCAATCTCTGCGCCAACAACTACCTCGGACTGGCCAACCATCCGGACGTCGTCGCCGCGGCGAAGGAGGCGCTCGATCGGTGGGGCTACGGCATGGCGTCGGTGCGCTTCATCTGCGGCACGCAGGAGGTGCACAAGGAGCTCGAGGCGGCATTGACGGATTTCCTGGGCACCGAGGACACGATCCTCTACTCCTCCTGCTTCGACGCGAATGGCGGCATCTTCGAGGCGCTGCTCGACGAGCGAGACGCGGTGATCTCCGACGCGCTGAACCACGCGAGCATCATCGACGGCATCCGCCTCTGCAAAGCGCAGCGCTTCCGGTATGCGAATCGCGACATGGAGGACCTGGAGCGGCAGCTCGAGAAAAGCAAGGACTTGCGTTTCCGCCTGGTCGTGACCGACGGCGTGTTCTCGATGGACGGCTACATGGCGCCGCTGCCCCAAATCTGCACGCTCGCCGAGCGTCACGACGCGATGGTCATGGTCGACGACTCGCATGCGGTCGGTTTCATCGGCGAGAACGGCCGCGGCACTCACGAGCACCACGGGGTGATGGGCCGCATCGACGCCATCACCGGCACCCTGGGCAAGGCCCTGGGAGGGGCGAGCGGCGGCTACGTCTCGGGGCGGCGGGAGCTCGTGGCCATGCTGCGCCAGCGCTCGCGGCCCTACCTCTTTTCGAACTCGGTCCCGCCGCCGATCGCCGCGGCGAGCCTCAAGGTGCTGGAGCTGTTGCGCGGCGCCAAGGAGCTACGCCGGCGCCTGGCCGACAACACGAGCTTCTTCCGGGCCCGCATGGTGGAGGAGGGCTTCGACATCCTGCCCGGCGATCACCCGATCGTGCCGGTCATGATCGGCGATGCCGCGCTTGCCGCCCGGATCTCTGCGTTGATGCTGGAGAAGGGCGTCTACGTCGTGGGCTTCTCCTTCCCCGTCGTGCCCCAGGGCAAGGCCCGGATCCGGACCCAGGTCTCGGCCGCCCACTCCCGCGAGGAGCTCGAACGAGCGGTCCGCGCCTTCGTCGAAGCCCGTGAAGAGGTGAGCCGGTAGCCGACGCCCGAAAAGCGTTTTTGGGATACATGAGCGAGCACGAGCGGCTGCTGGCGAGGCTGGGCAAGATCCTCGACCAGGTGGCTCGCCCCCACGACTGTGAAGAGGCGGTGCCCGTCGAGGTGCACGCGAGCCTCCGGCAGATCGGCGTGCCGTGCGACGAGCTCACGACGCGAGAGGAGTTGATCGCCAGGCTGTGGGCGTGCAAGCGCAGTCTCATGACCCTGACACAGCCCGGTTGGGGAGGCGGCCCCAGGTTCACGCCGCCAACTGCGGCCTAATCGGTCCGGACTTCGCTCCCGTCCTGCGCCCAACGCGTGTGGTAGGCGCCTTCGCGGTCGGTGCGGTGATAGGTGTGCGAGCCGAAGTAATCCCGTAGGCCCTGGATCAGGTTGGCCGGCCCGCGTGCCCGGCGGTAGCCGTCGTAGTACGCCAGCGAAGAAGCGAACGCGGGGATCGGGATGCCTCGGTCGACCGCGGCCGTGACCACGCGACGCCACGCCGGTTGCGCGTTGGCGAGCGCTTCCTGGAAGAACGGCGCGAGCATCAGGCTCGGCAGGCCGGCCGACTGTTCGTAAGCCTCTTTGATTCGATCCAGGAACTTCGCGCGGATGATGCAGCCGCCGCGCCAGATCGTCGCCAGCGCGCCGAGGTCGAGGTCCCATCTGTATTCCCGCGACCCGGCGGCGAGGTGCTCGAACCCCTGCGCGTAGGCGACGATCTTCGACGCATACAGCGCCTCCTGCACGTCATCGATGAGACTGCGAGGCGCTTGCGCGCCGGACGGTCCCGCCAGGACGCCGGCCGCCCTGACCCGCTCGGCCTTCTTGCTCGACAGCATGCGGGCGAAGACGGCCTCGGTGATCCCGGTCAGCGGCACGCCCAGCTCGAGCGCGGACTGGCTCGTCCAGCGACCGGTGCCCTTCTGCTCGGCTTCGTCCTCGATCGCG
>JGI12709J13192_1000091_pt1 | contig 15758 bp, 13 predicted proteins | sample BlaSpr_A8_OM3_M3_FD_13192 | JGI IMG/M metagenome (IMG submission 13192)
CTGGATGTTGTGGCGGCCTGGCTGGCGCAGGTTGATCTCGCCAAGCCGGTCGAGGCCGCGAAAGATCGGGAACGGCCGCGTGTTCTCACACCGATAGGTCGCGTCGTGGCGAAATCCGTACGTGACCTTCCTTGCCTTTGGCTTCAGCTCGCGCGCGAGATCGTCGTCCGCGCAAAGCACAGCCAACCCCTCCGCCGGCAGGGCTTCGATGAACCACTGGAACAGGTCGCGCACCGCGCTCACGTCGCGGAACTGGTCGGGATGGTCGAGCTCGATGTTGGTGACGATGGCGCGCTGCGGATGGTGCAGGGTGAGCGTGCCGTCCGATTCGTCGGTCTCCGCGACGAGCCATTCCGACTTGCCTGCCCTCGCGCTCGCCCCGTCGCCGACGAGGACGGTCGGGTCCATGCCCGCCGTGACCAGGATGTGGCCGAGCATGTGCGTGACCGTCGTCTTGCCGGCCGTGCCGGCGACAGCGATCGAGTCCGAGTGGTTGATCAGCTCGGCGAGCATCTCGGCCCGGCTGACCACCTTCAAACCCATCTTGCGCGCGGCGTCGAGCTCCGGCGAGTGCTTGATCGCTCCGCTGTAGACCAGCAGGTCTTCGCCGAGCACGTGCTCGGGGTTGTGGCCGAGCACGATCCGGACCCCTGCCTCCTCCAGCTCCTGCGTCGTCTCGGATTCCTTGAGGTCGCAGCCGCTCACCTCGTCGCCGCGCGCGAGGAAGACGCGCGCCAGAGCAGAGACTCCTGAGCCGCCTGCGCCCATCAGGTGAACTCTCATTTCCCTACCACGTCGTGAAGCACTGCTAGAACGCGCTGCGCGGCGTCGCGACGGCCCGCCGCGGCGGACGCGGCGGCCATCGCCCGGACCTTTGCGGCGTCGAGGGCCGCGATCGTCCGGACCAGGCTCTGTCCGGTGAGCTCGCCGTCGGGGATGCTCACCGCCGCGCCGGCCTCGACCATCGCCGCGGCGTTCTCTGCCTGGTGCCCACCGCCGAAGGTGCCCGGCACCAGGACCATGGGCAGCCCGACCGCCGTCGCCTCGGCGATCGTGCCGACGCCCGCCCGGCTCACGATGACGTCTGCCCTGGCCATGAGGGCGGCCATGTCGCCCGCGAACGTGATGCCTCGGTAGCGGTCGCGGGCGTGCTGCGCGACCCCGCCGGCGCCCTGAGCGCCTGCGACGTGGACGACCTCTTCGAACCTTGCACACAGCTCGTCGAGCGCCGACCACACCGCCTCGTTCAGGCGCCGGGCGCCCTGGCTGCCTCCGGTGACAAGGAGCCGTCGCGGCGGCACGTTCGGCGTGCGCTGCTCGAATCCCTCTCGTAGCGGTACACCCGTCAGCACCACGCGGCGCGCTTTCAGGCGCTTCTCGGTCCCGGGCAACGTCGTGCATATCGCGGCCGCGCCGGCGGCGAAGTAGCGCGTGGCGAGGCCTGGCCTCACGTCCTTCTCATGCAGCACATATGGAATGTGCCGGATGCGGGCCGCCGCCACCGCAGGCGCCATCACGTAGCCCCCCATACCGAGCACCACGTCGGGCCGAAAGCGGTCGACGATGCGGAGCGCCGCGCGAAGCGCCGCCGGGATGAGCACCGGGAGGGCCAGGTTCTTCCAGGGGGCATCGCGGTCGAAGCCGCGGACGCGGACGGTCGCCAGCTCGAAGCCCTCGGCCGGCACGAGCTTCTCCTCGGGTCCCCCCTTGCGGCCGACCAGCAGCACGGCGCCATCGGGCTCCTCAGCGCGGAACGCTCGCGCGACCGCCACCGCCGGGTAGAGGTGGCCGCCGGTTCCGCCGCCAGCGATCAAAAGCCTCATCTGAGCCCCGATTGTTCCCCAACGCCGAACCTGAGCCATGGCGCGCGATGCTCAGGAGCACGCCGACGGCCGCGAGCGTCGTGGCCAGCGCGGTCCCGCCGTAGCTGAAAAATGGCAGTGGCACGCCGGTGATCGGCAGGGTGTTGGTGACTGTGGCCATGTTGAGCAGGGCCTCGAAAGTCACCCACGTGCTGATCGAGGCGGCCAGGGCCATGCCGAACCGGTCGGGAGCCCGGAGCGAAGCGCGGTAGCCGCGCAGGCCGAAGACCAGGAAGCCCAACATCACCAGGCTCGTGCCCACCAGCCCCGTTTCCTCGCCGACGATCGCGAAGATGAAGTCGGTGTGGGCCTCCGGCAGCCAGCCGTACTTCTCGATCGAATGTCCGATGCCGACGCCGAAGAGGCCGCCCGAGGCGAGACCGTAGAGCGACTGCGTGGCCTGGAATCCGGCGCCGAGAGGGTCCGACCATGGATTCCTGAACGCGGTGAGGCGCCCCAATCGGTACGGCTCGAGCAGCGTCACCGCGACGAAGCCGAGGCAGAGGACCGCAAGCAGCAGGATGATGTGACGCAGGCGTCCGCCGCCGGCCCAGTAGGCGCTGATGAAGATGCCCACCATCACGACGGCGGTGCCGAGGTCTCGCTGCAGCATCAGGAGGACGAGCACGCCGGTCAACATGGCCGCGAAAGGGACGAAGACCTGCTGGAACTGGCCCATCCGCTGTGCGTTGCGGTCGATCCAATGCGCGATGAAGACGGCGAAGGCGAGCTTGCCCAGCTCGGATGGCTGAAACGTGCCCAGCGGTCCCGCGTCGAACCACCGCCGCGCGCCGTTGACGGTCACGCCCAGGTGTGGGACGAGGACCAGGATCATCAGCAGCGCCGCGGCCACGGCTCCGGCGGGGGCAAGCGGGCGGACGCGGCGGTAATCGATGCGTCCCAGCACGAAAAGCGCCGCGAAGCCGATGACCATCCACGCGCCCTGCCGCTCCGCGTAATAGAACGCGGACTTCTGCTGCGTGTAGGCGAACGCAACGCTCGCGCTCGTCACCATCACGAGTCCCGCCGCGCAGAGCAGGACGGTGGTGAACAGCAGCAGCCGGTCCGGCTGCGGCCGCATTTTGTCCATTGGTGCGCCCTGCGCGCGCCCGGCAGCGATGGTGCTCATGCTGCAAACCGCTTCCGCACCAGTTCCTTGAACTGGTTACCGCGGTCCTCGAAGTCCTTGAACATGTCGAAGCTCTTGTAGGCGGGGCTGAAGAGGACGACCGAGCCGGCACGCGCGAGGCTCGCAGCAATGGAGGTTGCCTCCTCGAGCGTCTGCGCGCGCATGACCTTTGGATGGGCGCTGAGCGCGCTCGCGAGCTCGTCGGCGGAAGCTCCGATCAAGATCACGGCCTCTGTGTTGGCGACGACATCCGTGACCCAATCGCCCAGGTCGAAGCCGCTTCCATAGCCCCCGGCGATGAGGATCACGGGGGCTCCGGGAAATGCGCTCAGCGCGACTCGCCCCGCGTCCGGGTTGGTCGCCTTCGAGTCGTTGTACCAGCGGACGCCCGCCCACTCGCCGACCAGCTCGAGGCGATGCTCGACGCCTTTGAAAGAGCGGATCGCGCTGTTGATCGCGTCGTCTGACATCCCGGCGATGCGCCCCACCGCGGCCGCGGCCAGGGCGTTCTCCATGTTGTGCCGGCCGGGCAGCGGCATCGGCGGCATGGGCTGGTGCTGGTCGAACCACACGACCTGCGCGCGCGTGCGCGTGGCGAGCCCTTGCACCAGGTCGTCGCGACCGTTCAGCACGGCGAAGTCGTCGGGCCCGGCGAACTCGATCGTGCGCGCCTTGAGGTCGACGTATCGCTCGAGCGTGCGATGGCGATCCAGATGGTCTGGGGTGATGTTGAGGATGACGCCGACGCGGAGGCGCGGCCGCTCCACTGATTCGAGCTGAAAGCTCGACAGCTCGAGCACGACCCAGTGCTCGGGCGTGATCTCGTCGAGCCTGTCGAGCACCGTGTCGCCGATGTTGCCGCCGACGATCACGGGCCGCGGCCCTGCGGAGAGGACGGCGCCAGTGAGGGCGGTGGTCGTCGTCTTGCCGTTGGTGCCGGTGATCCCGACGACGGTGCCGCGACACTCCTTGAGGAAAAGGTCGATCTCGCTCGAGACCGGGATGCCCTTCGCGCGGGCCTCGTTGAGCAGCTCAGAATCCCACGGCACGCCCGGGCTCGCGTACAAGACGTCGACGCCCTCAAGGACACGGCTGTCATATCCGCCGAGCTGGAGGTCGACGCTCAGGGGCATCTGCTCGATCGTCGCGCGGAGCTCGGCGGCGGGTTTGCGATCGACAACGCGGACACGCTCACCTCTCGCGGTGAGATGAAGCGCCAGCGCGACGCCGCTGCGCGCCGCGCCGACCACCAGGGCCATCAAACGTGAAGCCGCACGAGAGCTATCGCGGCGATCGCAGATACCACGCCGGCGCTCCAGAACGTGAGCGCAATGCGGTTCTCAGACCAACCCTCGTGGTGGAACGTGTAGTGGATCGGGGTCATGGTGAAAACGCGGCGTCCGCGGGTGGCCTTGAAGTAGGCCACCTGAATGATGACAGAGAGGGTCTCGAGTACAAACGCCAGAGCGACGATCGGCAGGAGGAGCAGGACGCCCTGCTGGATCGCCATGGCGGCCAGAGCGAAGCCGATCGCGAGCGAGCCGGTGTCGCCCATGAACACGCGCGCCGGGTAACGGTTGAACACGAGAAACGCGACGAGCGCGCCGCAGAGCGTCATCGCGACGGCCTTCTCGCCCGCGGGCGCCCCGGGCAGAAAAAGCGCCGTTGCGCCGATTGCGATGACTGAAAGACCCCCCGCGAGGCCGTCCATCCCGTCGGTGATGTTTACGGCATTGGCAGTCGCGACGATGGCGATCACCGCAAGTGGAAAGATCACCCAGGGTGTCACCGGCAACCAGATCTGGTGCGCGCCCTGCACCGTAGCGAGCCAAGCCACGGGCACCGCCAAGACGACCTGGAACGGAAGCTTCAGCCGCCCGGGGATGCCCAGCGCGCCGATCTGAAGCTTAGTTCGGTCATCTAGAGAGCCGATCGCCCCGCCGGCGCAGAGGCCGACCATCGCGGGCAAGGCGCCGTTATGCCCGGCTAGCGTCGCGAGCACTCCGCCGGCGATCGCGAGGACCACGAAGAGGATTCCCCCGCCTGTCGGAGTCCCCGCCTTTTTCTGGTGAGAGTCGGGGAGCTCCTCCTGGATCACCTGCCCGGATTTGATCCGGCGCAGCACGCGGACGGTCGGTGGGTAGAGGACCAGCGCGATGAGGAACGCGACGACGAATGTCAGGGCGTCGAGGATCAAGCGGCTGTCAGCTCCTCGACCAGCAGGTCGAGACGCACGCCGTGCGACGCCTTGATCAGCACGCGGTCGCCCTCGCTTGCGTTCCGGCGGACCCATTCGGCCGCGGCTGCGCGGTCAGGCACGAGCTCCGCGCCGGCCGACTCCGCCATCACGCGCGCTTGTTCTCCCTCCACGACGCATACGGCGTCGAAGACCTCGGCCGCCCGCTGTCCGACGCGGCGGTGGGCCTCCTCCGACAGGGCGCCGAGCTCGCGCATCTCGCCCAGCACGGCGAGCAGCCGGCCGCGACGCGGAGCTTCGGCGAGAGTCTCGAAGGCGGCGAGCATGGACTCGGGGCTCGCGTTGTAGGCGTCGTCGATGATCGAGTACCCGGAGGCGGTCTTTAGGTCCTGCAGCCGGTGCTCGACATGGACGTCCGCCAGCGCTGCTGCGCCCGCGGCCAGGGGCACCCCGGCGAACTCACCAGCGGCCAGGGCTGCCGCGGCGTTCACCGCCTGGTGCCGGCCCTCCAGCGCGAGAGTGACGTCCACCCCGCGCACCAAGAACCGTCCGCCGCCGCCATCGACCGCCTTGTAGTCCTGCACGCGATAGTCGCCGCGCTCGCTCCCGAAGCTCGAGACCCGCGCCCCCGTCATCTGCGCGAGCAGCGGATAGAACTCGTTGTCAGCGTTGAGCACCGCGAGCCCGTCATCGGGCAGCGCCGCGACCAGCTCGCCCTTCGAGCGCGCCAGCTCCTCGCGCGACTTGAAGAACTCGATGTGGACGACGCCGACGTTGGTGACGATTCCGATCGACGGTCGCGCCAGCGCGGCCAGGTGTCCGATGTCGCCCGGGCGCTGCATCCCCATCTCGAGGACCAGGGCCGTGTGATGCGGCTCGAGGCTCAGCAACGTGAGCGGCACGCCGGTCTCGGTGTTGAGGTTGCCAAGGGTGCGGAGCACGCTGAAGCGGTGCGATAGGATCGCGGCCACCATCTCCTTGGTCGAGGTCTTGCCGTTGCTTCCGGTCACCGCCACGACCAGCGGCTGGACCCGGTTGAGCGCGTACGTGGCCAGCGCGTACAGCGCCCTCCACGTGTCCGTCACCAGGACCTCGACGATCCCGGAAGGTATCTCGGTCTTCTTCTGCACCACAACCGCGGCCGCGCCGTTCTTGATCGCATCGGCGACGAACCGGTGGCCGTCCATCTCCGCACCACGCAGGGCGAAGAACAGTCCGCCCGGTTGGACCTGGCGCGAGTCGGAGTGGAAGGTCTTGAACATCTCGCCGACCTGGGTGCCGCCGACCTCGCCGCCCCCGGTCGCCTCGAGGATCTCGAGAAGACTCAGCCGCATGTACTAAGTAGAACCGCTAGTGGCCGTCGGGTGTCAGGTGCCAGTCGACCACGATCGTTTGCGCGATCTTCTGCCAGATCGGTTCTGCAGTGAGATAGCCGTCGTTCATCGTCCAGTCTTGCTCGGCTCCGGGGTAGTGCGGCTTGCGCACGACGACGATCATCGTGAACTTCGGGTGCTGCGCGGGCAGGAACCCGACGAAGGAGGCCCATACGTCCTGGGTGTACTGGCCGTTGACCGGGATCTGCGACGTGCCGGTCTTTCCGCACTGGTCGAGCTGGAAGCCAGGGATGCGTGAGGTCCAGCCTGAGCCGTTCTGCACGACCGCCTGCATCATGGTGGTCATCTTGGCCGCAGCGTCGGCGCTGATCACCTGGCGTTGCGGCTGAAGCAGCACAGGGTTCACGCGCGTGCCCACGCGCTCGACCACGTGCGGCTGCGCGTACTTGCCGCCGTTCGCGACGACGTTGATGGCCGACAGCATCTGGACCATGTTCACGTCGATGCCCTGACCAAAAGACGCCGTGGCGTACTGCGCGTCGGCCATCTGCGTCGCGGAGGGCAGGGGAATGAAGCTCTCTCCCGCCACGTCCACGCCGCTGGGCTGGGTCAGGCCGAAAGCCTGCAGGTTCTTGTAGAAGGCATCATGCCCTTCCGCTTGCATCGCCTTCATCGCGCCGACGTTGAGCGAGTGCTCGAGCACATATGTGTAGTCGATGTTCCCGTGGTTGCGCCGGTCCCAGTCGTAGATGCGGTAGCCGCCGACGCTGAGCACGCCCGGGTCGTTGATCACGGTGTTCGGCGCGATCGCGCCGGCGCTGATGGCTCCGCCGAGCGTGACCACCTTCATCACTGAGCCCGGCTCGTAGACATAGCCCAGCACGTTGTCCTTGAACATCGCGGGGTCGGTGTGATTGAAGTCGTTGGCGTTGTAGCTCGGGTAATCGGCCCACGCGACGATACCGCCGGTCTGGGGATCCATGACCAGAACGCTGCCGCTCTCGGCGTTGTCCGTCTTCACCCCGGCGGCGAGTGCTTGCTCGGCCGCGTACTGGATGTTGGCGTCGAGCGACAGGACGAGGTCCGAGCCGGGAAGGGGGTCCTGGTGCGTGTGGGTGCCCAGGACTATCTCGCGGTTGGCCAGGTCGCGGAAGCTCGAGATATAGCCGGGCGTGCCCGCGAGGGCGGCCTGGTATTTCTGCTCGAGCCCGTAGTTGCCGTTGCCCGTCCAGTCGACGAAGCCCAGCAGGTTGGAGGCGAGGGTCGTGCCGGGGGCGATGCCGGGCAGGTATGAGCGCTGCGTTTCCTGTTCGAGGCCCACTCCCGGCAGCTTCAACGCGCTGAGCTGGTCGGCCTTGGTCTTCGGAAAACGGCGAGCTATGTAGGCGAACTTGGCATTCGTCTCGAGCGTCGCGAAGGTCTTGGTCTTGTCCACGCCGAGCACTGTGGCGAGTCCCTGCGCGACGCGGTCGCGCTCGTTCGACGGGACCTGGTCCGGGGACACGAAGGCCGAGTAGACCGTGGTGTTGACGACGAGCTGCGTGAGGTTGCGGTCGAAGATCGCGCCGCGCACAGCGGGCAGCTCGACGTACTCGCGGTACTGCGCCTGCGCCTGGGACGTGAGGCGGCCGTGCTGGGCAACCTGCCAGTAGGCGAGGCGCGACCAGACCGCCCCGGCCAGCAGCATCGCGACCACGAACATAGAAAGGACGCGGAGGCGGGCCGAACCGACGCGCTCGACGCGACCGGGGCGCCTCGATGAGAGGGCCCTTGTGCTCAATTACTTATTGCCCGCCGCCATCACGTCGCGCGTGCCGCCGATCCTGTTGACCACCACCGCCACGGCGCGGAGCCAGCGCGGGGTCGAGTCGGTCGGCGACGCACCGACCGGGGCCGCGAGGTCGATCGCCACCAGCTGTCCCGGCACGTAGCTGGCCGGGACGACGCGCTGCATGCCGCTTTGCGACGCCTGCTGCTGGACCTGGGCGGGGGCGTGCAGGGTCACCTCCTGGTAGCGCAGCTGGTCCTGCTCCGCGATGAGCTGGCGCTGCTGGTCCTGCAGGCGGCTGATGTCGTAGGAGGACTGCGTGATCTGAGCCGCCAGGGCGAGGTAGAAGAAGAGCGCGATCACGACAGCACCCACGCCCACGTAGGCGTGGCCGAACCGGTTCAGCCGCAGCCGCTCGGCGGCGGCGGTGCTCGCGACCTGGACGAAGCCACGCGTGCGCCGTCGCCGCCGGGGCGGGGCGGTGACGTGCGGTGCGCTGGTCGTGCCCAGGCGCCGTCGGGCCAGTATTCGGGTCGATGTCAAGACGTGAACTTCATCCTTTGCTAGTACTTCTTTGTTTGCCCCTCACCCTGGCCCTCTCCCCTGAAGGGGAGAGGGAAAGCCCCCGGGGGGGTTGCCTGGTGACCGGAGGGGTTATGCCGGCCACCAGGACTTTGTGGAATCAGATTTTTTCCGCGACTCTAAGGCGGGCGGACCGGGCGCGGGGGTTCGCGGCCACTTCCTCTTCGGACGGCCGCACGACGTGACGGGTCACGATGCGGAGGGCGGCCCGGTGGCCGCAGGTGCAGACTGGCTGCTGGGGTGGGCAGATACAGTCTTTGGACTCGACGTTGAAGAATGACTTGACCAAGCGGTCTTCCAGGGAATGGAAGCTGATCGTCGCCATACGACCACCGGGCTTAAGTGTCGAAAGAGCTGCTCTGAGTCCTTGCTCGATCTCGCCGAGCTCGTCGTTGACGGCGATCCGGATCGCTTGAAAGGTCCTCGTCGCGACGTGGATGTCGCGCGGCCAGGCTCGGCGAGGGATCGCGGACTCGACGGCCGAAGCCAGGTCGAGCGTGGTGCGGAGCGGGCGCCGCGCCACGATGAACTGCGCGATCCGGCGAGCCCAGCGTTCTTCGCCGTACTCCCGGAGGATCCGCTCGATCTCGGCGACGTCGTACTTGTTGACGATCGCCGATGCCGTGAGCGTGGTGCCGGGGTCCATGCGCATGTCGAGCGGCCCACCTGAGCGGAAGCTGAACCCCCGCTCGGGGTCGTCGATCTGCGTACTGCTGAGACCGAAGTCGAAGAGGATCAGGTCCGCCGGCACAAAACCGTGTTGAGCAGCCATCGCGCCAAGCTCGGAAAACCGTCCGTGGACGAGCACCGTTGCGCTGCCGAACGACGCCAGCGACTCCTGGCCGGCCTCGACCGCGGCGGGATCGCGGTCGATCCCGAGCAGCCTGCCGCCAGGTGTGATCCTCTCCAGGATCTGGCGGGCGTGGCCCGCCTGCCCGAGGGTGCAGTCGATCGCGACCGCCCCCACCCGGGGCTGGAGCAGCTCTATTACCTCTTGTGAAAGTGCTGGTACGTGCGGACTAATGCCCTGAGATCACCCTGTCAGCGAATTCGGTAAAGCGCCCTGATGCGTCGGTGTTGTAGTTGTCCCATCGGGCCTCGGGCCAGATTTCCACCCGCGAGCCCATGCCGATCACCACTACCGTCGACGGGGTCTCGATCGCCGCCAGGCGGCGCTGTTCGGGCTGCAGGCTGATCCGTCCCTGTCCGTCCGGCTCGAACGGGTCCGACATCGAGTACAGCGTGCGCGCCAGCGCTCGCTGGTCGGGACCCGGCAGCGGGCTCTTGAGCTGGTCGGCGAGGGCTGCCCACAGGTCCGGTGGATAGATCGCGAGGACGCTGTCCTGGCTCACCGAGACGAAGCTTCCCTCGCGCAGCTGCTTGCGAAACTGGACGGGGATCGCGAGCCGGCCTTTGTCGTCCACCTTCACGCGATGCGCCCCGGTGAACACTCATCTTGCCTCCCAGAAGCTGAGCCGGCGGCGGTGGCTGCGGGCGCAAAGGCTGCAGCCGCACCCGTGGAGCTCGAGCGGGAGGCGGTTTCCGTGCTTGTCGAACCGGTGGTTGACACCGAGGTCAGAGGCCCCATCGCGGCTGCGGGGAGAAGTGGCGTAGAGAAGGTGTATGGCGTGCCTTACTTGGACGTAGGGTGCGACGTATGGTTCTATGTTTGATGGATTCACCACTTCTCCCCACTGATCACCGCGATTCGCCGCAGACAGTAACCCCCCGCCCTAAGCCTGTCAATACCTTTACCACAAGATGTGGAGAGCCCAAACAGGCACAAGGTGGTACCTAGCGCATCATGTTGCGCCCTGACCCATGGCGAGCCCTAGATCTTGGGCCGGAATGTGATATCACCAAACATTAGTTTGGGTATCGCCCTCTTTCTGCTTCGGGGTTGCTTACTTCCCTTTACCCGCTGCGCTTCAAGAGGCCGAGACGCTTGGCCCGCCTTTCCGCCCAGCTGAAGACCCAGACGGCGGCGGGAATCATGACCGCACCCATCGCCAGGAGGATGGCAACCGCCGGCAGGACGTCGGCCAGGCTCGCGCCGTTCAAGAGGCTCCTGCGCATCCCGTCGAGGGCGTACGTGAGGGGGCTCGCGTAGCCCGCCAGCTGCAGCGGGATCGGCAGGACGGTCAGCGGGTAGTAGACGCCGGAGACCAGGAGCAGGAAGCCCTGGACCGCGAACGACATCTGCTCGCCCTTCTGCGGCGAGACCATCGGCAACACCGAGGTGAAGATGGCGAGCCCGATGAGGGGAAGAGTCGACGCCGCCAGGACGGCGACGGCCGCGCCGATGTCGGCGTGGGAGAAGTCGAGCTTGAACATGGCGATCGCCGCGAGCAGCACGACGAAGGTCCGGACCAGGCCGTAGCCGATCGCGAAAAGGCAGATGCCCATCAGGTGCGTCACCCGGCGGATCGGCGCCATGAACGTGTACTCGATGGTTCCCTCCCATCGCTCCCACGCGATGGCGAACGCCGCCTCCATGAAGACGAGCGACAGGTAGCCCCAGAGCAGCGAGCCGATCAGCAGGTACAGCTGCGTCCGGTGCAGGTCGAACGACCCGTTGCCGCCCAGGGTGCCAAGCCCGGATGCGAGGAAGCCGATCGAGAGCACGCTGACCATGCTGTAGAAGAGCCAGACCACCTCCCAGACCCAGTACCGCCGGACCGAGTGCATCGACCGCTCGGCAAATCCGAACAGCGCATTCAGCTCGCCGCGCTGTGCCTGGACCTTCACGTTCACGCCTCGACCTCCTCGGCCGCCTCCTGGTCTTGTGCCTCGAGCGTCTTGCCGGTGAGGTGCATGAAGACGTCCTCGAGCGTCGCTCCGCCGTGCCGTCGGCAGAGCTCGGCAGGCGTGCCATCGGCCAGCACCCGCCCGCCGTCCATCATCAGCACGCGGTCGCAGAGCGCCGCGGCCTCGTCCATGTCGTGCGTGCAAAGCAGGACGGTGACCTCGCGCTCCGCCCGCAGGATCTCGAGCATCGCCTGGACCTCTTTCTTCGAGCGCGGGTCGAGCCCGGTCGTCGGCTCGTCCATCAGGAGCAGGGACGGCGCGGTCAGGAAGCTCCGCGCGATCGCAACCTTCTGCTGCTGTCCGCGGGACAGCTGCTTCATCGGCTCGTCCATCGCGTCGAGCGGCAGGCCAAGGCGTTCGAGGATCGCCACCACCTGCTCGCGGGTGCCCGACATGCCGCCGCCGTAGAGCCGCGCGGCGTAGATCATGTTCTCCCAGGGGCTCAGCTCCTTGAAGAACGACGCCTCGACCGAGACCCGGTTCACGTGACGCCGGACCTCTCGGGCCTCGGTCACGACATTCCAGCCGAACACCTTCGCGCTGCCCGCGTCGGGTGTGAGCAGCGTGGCGAGGATTCGGATCACGGTCGACTTGCCGCTCCCGTTGGGCCCGAGGATGCCGGTCACGCCTCCGGCGTCGACGGTCAGGTCGAGCTCGTGCAGGGCGACCTTGTCCTTCCAGTCGCGCCGCCACCAGGACGTGCCTGGTCCGCGCTCGCGGCGCCGGAAGCTCTTCGTGACTCCTTTGATTTCGATCGCTGCGGTGGTCATGGCTCACTCCTGGTTTTTCGAGGCAAAAGAAAAGGACCGTGGCGGTGCCCGACAACCGCACGGTCCTTGCTTGAGTTTCTGGTTTCTAGTTTTCGGCTACCGGACCAGACTCAATAGTGTGCGGATGGGCGCACTTCACCCTTGACGGTGAAGCGGGTTTTGTTGATGTCGCCCATTAACACACTCCGAAGCACGAATGGACACACCCGGATGGGTGTGCGCTGAGACCTAGACTATCCGGCTTCGGCCGCCAAGTCAAGACCGAGGTGGTCGACGATGAAAGCCATCACCTGGGCCTCCTCGCGCCATGACTCGTAGCGCCCGGAAGGTCCCGAGTGACCGGACCCCATCTGGGTTTTGAGCACCACGCAGCTGTCGGGGTTCATGCCTCGCAGCTTCGCCACCCACTTGGCCGGCTCCCAGTACGAGACCCGCGGGTCGTTCAGCCCGCCCATCACGAACAAGGCTGGGTAGCCGGCACGGCGCACGTTGTCGTACGGCGAGTAGCTCTTGATGTAGCGGTAGTACTCGGGCTCCTTCGGATTGCCCCACTCGTCGTACTCGCTGACCGTCAGCGGCAGCTTGTCATCCAGCATCGTGGTCAACGCGTCCACGAAGGGCACCTGCGCCACCGCTACGCCGAAGAGCTCGGGGCGCTGGTTGATCACCGCGCCGATGAGGAGGCCGCCGGCGCTCCGTCCGCGGATCGCGAGCGTGCGTCGCCCCGTGTAGCCCTCGTTGATGAGGTGCTCGGCGCACGCGACGAAATCGTCGAACGTGTTGCGCTTGTGCAGCAGCCTGCCGTTTTCGTACCACTCCCTCCCCATCTCGCCACCGCCTCGCACGTGAGCGATCGCGAAGACGAAGCCGCGGTCGAGAAGGCTGAGACGTGCGGGGTCGAACATCGGGTCGGTGGAAGCCTCGTACGCGCCGTAGCCGTTGAGGAGAAGCGGCGCCGGCTTCGCAGTACCTCGCCGGTACACCAGCGAGATCGGCACCTCGGCGCCGTCCGCAGCCTTTGCCCACAAACGCTCGGTCGCGTACTGCGCCCGGTCGTAGCCACCCCGCACCGGCTGCTCTTTGACGATCGTCCTCTCGCGCGTGCGCATGTCGTAGTCGACGGCCGACCAGGGCGCGTTCAGCGACGTGTAGAAAAAGCGCGTGACGTGGCTGTCGTAGTCGGGGTTGGATCCGGGGAACGCGGTGTAAGTGGCGTCAGGCTGATCGACGACGTGCATCTCACCGCTCGCGGTGTCTAGGATCTCGAGACGCTGGAGGCCGTCGGAGCGCTGGCCCAGAACGACATGGTTCAGGTGCACGTCGGTGGAGTTGAGGCGCACGCCCGGCCGCTCCGGAACGACCTCCGTCCACGAGGACCGGCCTGGGACCGAGACCGGCGCGGCCATGAGTCGGAAGTTCCGCGCGGCGTCGTTGGTGAGGATGAGGAATCGGTCCGCCTGGTGCTCCACCGAGTATTCGATGCTCTCGCGGCGCGCCTCGATCAGAAGCGGCTCGGCATCCGGCTTGTCGCCGGGCACGAAGCGTGCTTCGCTCGTCACCTCGCTCGATGTGGTGATGAAGATGTATCGCTCGCTCTTGGAGAGCTCGACGCTCACCTCGAAGCGCTCGTCGGCCTCCTCGAGGACGAGGACGTCGCGGTCGACCGGGGTGCCGATGGCGTGGCGCCAAACCTGGTACGGCCGCAGCGAATGGTCCGGCTTGACGTAGAAGAACGTTCTGCTGTCGGCTGACCACGCGGCGCCGTAGTGCACCCCCTGCACCGCGTCGTCGAGATCCGTCCCGGTCGCGAGGTCGCGAAAGCGCAGCTCGTGCAGTTCCGACCCATTGACGTCCGCGGCGTATGCGACAAGCGTCTCGTCGGGGCTCCGCTCGACGTAGCCGAGGTCGAAATACTCGTGTCCCTTGGCCAGCTCATTGCCATCCAGAATCACCTGCTCGGCGGCGTCCATCGAGCTGAGCCGGCGACAGTAGATCTCGTAGTCGAGGCCCTGGACCGTGCGGGTGTACGTCCACCAGCCTTGGTAGAAGGTCGGCGCCGAGGTGTCGGTCTCCTGGACCCGGCCGACGATCTCGCGGTACAGCGTGTCCTGGAGCTCCGCCGAGGAGGCCATGACCGCCTCGGCGTGGGCGTTCTCTGCCTCGAGATAGGCGATGACCTCCGGGTCCTGCCGGTCCCGCATCCAGTAGTAGGGGTCGACGCGCCGGTCGCCGTGCGCCTCGAGGATCCGCGGGCGTTGGGGGGCGACGGGCGGCCTCGCCGGGCTGACCTTCACCCGCTCCACTGTAGAGGCGTGGGCGAGGGCTACCGCCCGTGAGCTAGGACGTGTATCGCCTGAGTGATTCGATCGACGGGATGAAGTAGTAGGCGCCGGTCAGCGGCTTCGCGAAATAGGTCAGCGCGTCGCGCACGCCATCCTTCAGCCCGGCCATGTTCTCGAGCATTCCGACGAGGCGGTCCTGCACCGCGGTGAACCCGACGAACATCGTGCCGTGGTCGGCGACGGTCCCGTATGGCATGTTGCGGCGAAAGATCTTGCCGAAGTCGTCCTGGTCGGTCCGCGCGGCGTGCGAGTCGGCGGGACGGTTGTCGAGCTCGACGCTGTCGGGTTTGGTGCGGCCGATGACCGCCTCCTGCCGAGCGACACTTTGCGACTCCCACTCAGCCGCGTCGTGACTCCACCTCTGCAGCAACAGGATCGAGCCGCCGCCCCCGCGGGCGGACTCCGGGATGAGGGCAATCTCCGGCGCCTCGATGAGGGTCGGGTTCTCGGTCCCATCGATGAACCCGGTGAGGTCGCGGTCATGGTGGTACGGCCAGCTGGACGTCTCCTCCGCGATGCGCGCGACGCCGTAGAGCGCCGCGATCACTTGCCGCGAGACGTCGAACACGACGTCATAGGCGCTCCCTGAGATCCACAGCACCGCGTCGTGCTGAGTCGCCGGGATCCGATAGCCGCCGGCACCGGTGATGTCCTGGTTGAACCCGGCCACCTCATCCGGAGCCTCCTTCGGCGCGACCGACCGCCAGAGCTCCGGCCTGAACCCCGCGACGAGATTCACGCCGCCCATCGTCGTCCGCGGCTCGCGCAGGCCGGCCACGGCTTCAACAAGGGCTCGGCGTGCCACCCCGGCTTTGATGTCGAACTCGAGATATGCGTGGGAGGCGGTGCCGAGGGCGAAGATGCCCGCCTGCGGCGTGCTGGTCAGCCGCTCGGTCTCCGCCTCCAGCTTCTTCACGGCTCCGCGAATCGGCGGACAAAGTCGAGGCTGGTCTGCGCGACGTCGCG
>JGI12709J13192_1000095_pt1 | contig 15545 bp, 17 predicted proteins | sample BlaSpr_A8_OM3_M3_FD_13192 | JGI IMG/M metagenome (IMG submission 13192)
GGCGGGCCGCGCCGCGGCGACCGCAGCGAGCGCGCCCGAGGCAAACGTGCCCCGCGTCATCGCGGCCGCCGCCGCCGGCGCGCGGGCAGCGGTGCTCAAGACCCCGACCCAGCTGCAGATCCTCCGGGACGCCGGCGTCGTGGATGCGGGCGGCTTTGGGCTGCAGCTCATCCTCGAGGGCATGCTGAAGACCTTCGAGGAAACAGAGGCATTCCTCTCGACCCTTCCGGAAACCAAGAGGTCACACGCCCCGGCGTCGCAGGTGTCGCTCGCGCTGCCCGAGGGCGGCTGGGGCTACTGCACCGAGTTTCTGATCGAGGGCAACAACCTCGACACGGACCTGATCCGCAACCAGATCGAGGCGCTCGGCAACTCGGTGCTCGTTGTCGGGGAGCCTGAGCTGGTCAAGGTGCACGTGCACACCGACGACCCGACGACCGTCATCAACCTCGCCGGCGGCTACGGAAAGATCCTGAAGCTCAACGTCGGCGACATGTCGACGCAGCACCGCAGGATCCTCGAGACCGAAGGCGCCGCTCCCGCGCCGACGCGGCCCAACGGCGTCGGGATTGTCGCAGTCGTGGCCGGCCGTGGGCTGGTCGACATATTCCGCGGCCTCGGCGTCGACGCGATCATCGAGGGCGGCCAGACNATGAACCCGAGCACNCAGGACATGCTGACGGCGATCGAGTCNGTGCCGTACGACGAGGTCATCCTGCTGCCCAACAACGGGAACGTGGTCGCCGCGGCCAAGCAGGTCATCGGGCTCACCAAGAAGAAGGTCCACGTGATCGAGACGCACAGCGTGCCGCAGGGCGTGTCGGCGGTCGTCGCGTTCCGTCCCGACCGGTCCGCGGAGGAAAACGTGCGGGCGATGAAGGCCGAGGCCGAGCGAGTGCAGACGATCGAGGTCACGCACGCGGTGCGCGACACCCGCTCGAATGGCCTCAAGGTCAAGAAGGGCGACGTGATCGGGCTGATCAACGACCGCCTCGAGTTCGCCGGGGAGGACTACGGGGAGGTCGTCAACAAGGCCCTCGGGAGGTTGGGTCCTGACTCTTACGAGCTCGTGACGGTATACCGCGGTGAGCAGGCCAGCGATGCGGAGATGGCGAAGCTGGAGTCGGCGATCCGCTCCAACTATCCAGGCCTCGAGGTCGAGGTCCAGCACGGCGGGCAGCATCACTATCCCTTCATCCTGTCGGTCGAGTAGCTACAAGACCTGCCTGCGGTGAAGCGGAGCTTCGCGGTCGTCACAGACTCGACTGCCGACCTGCCCGCCGAATGGGCCGAGCGATTCGGGATCGAGGTCGTCCCACTGAAGGTCATCTTCGGCCAGGAGACGTTCCGCGACCGGGTCGACATCACGGGTGAGCAGTTTTTCAGCAGGCTCGCCGCGTCCACGGTGCTGCCCAAGACGTCTGCCCCCTCGCCGGGCGAGTTCGCCGAGTTGTACCAGCGGCTCGCCAAGGACCACGACGGCTGCATCTCGATCCACATCGGGGCGACCCTCTCCGCCACGGGTGAGGCGGCGAGGGTCGGCGCCACGTCCGTCGAAGGATTCAGGGTCGAGGTCGTCGACAGCCAGACGGTTTCGATGCCGGTGGCGTTCCTGTGCCGGGTGGCGGCGGAATGCTCGAGCCTGGACGAGGCTGTGGCGGCCGTGAAGGAGCGCGTGTCGAAGACGCGCGTCCTCGCGCTGCTCGACACGCTGCGCTACCTCGAGATGGGCGGCCGGCTGAGCCGCGCCGGGGCGATGATCGGGACGATGCTCGACGTCAAACCGATCCTGCTCGTGAAAGATGGGAAGATAAAGCCGGTCGACCGTGTGCGCACGCGGTCGCGGGCCATTCCGCGGATGATCGAATACTTCCGCTCCGACGAGCCTGTGGAGTACCTCGGCGTGGTGCACGCCCAGTCGGCCGACGACGCAGAGCGCATCGCCGGCGACCTGCGCAAGGAGCTGCCCGACCAGGAGGTCACGGTGGGCCAGATCGGCAGCGTGCTCGGAACGCACACCGGGCCCCGGGCGCTCGGGATCGTCTACATCAAGCGCTGAGAGAGAAGTCGGCGGCGATCTTCACGTTGTGTCCGGGCAGCGGCCATACGCGCAGGACGGGCGGTGTCACCGCCACCAGCCTCGGCACCGCGATCACGAACAACCGGTAGAGACGCTCCTGACGCCTCCCCCAGGCGAGACCGTACTGCTCTCGAATTTCCTGCGGCAGCAGGCCCGTCGTGATCACCTCCCATGGGATGAAGACCTTGCCGGGGAGACGCAGCAGCCTCGGGCGCAGGACGAGCTTCGACAGCTCGATTCCCTGGCTGCCGGCCCGCAGCGTGCCGTCCGTGACCATCGTGTCGACATAGCGGGTGAAGTCGTCGAATGATTCAGGAAACCGGTCGTGGGGCACGTGCAGCATCTCGCCGAGGAGCTTCATCTGCTGATAGAAGTCCTCCCGCTCCTCGTCGTTCAAGCGCTTGACGAAGGTCTCGTACGTCACGAGGGCGGTGTCGACCAGCGTCGCGTGCACCCAGAGCAACAGGTCGGGGTCGAGCGCCCTGTAATCGTCGCCCCGGACTCGGCCGTGCACCTTGTTGACGGTGCGCGCCGCGGCCAGCGCCGTCTCGCGATCGCCGAAGACGATCGCCATGGTGAGCCGGACCGTCCGCCTGAGCCGATACATGGGCCGCCTCCGGAAGTCCGAATGCTCGTCCACGCCCGCCGCAACTTTCGGGTGAGCGAGCTGCATGAGCAGGGCGCGGCCCCCGCCGAGCATCAGCACGTTCTCGCGGTTGACGCGCCGCACGATCGAATCGTCGGTGAACATTCCCGGCCGGATATGCCTAATGATGCGGTATGGGCACCCTCTCCCCATTTGGGGAGAGGGATGTGGGGTGAGGGGCGGACTGAGAATCGAGGTCGGAGAGCGGGGTAATCTCTGCCTATATGTACCAGCAGATCATCATCTTCGGTGCGGCTTTCCTGGGCTCGGCCGTCGAGTCCACCGAAGCGCTGACGATCGTGCTGGCGGTCGGGCTCACGCGCGGCTGGCGTGCCCCGCTCCTGGGCACCGTCGTGGCCCTCGTCTCGCTGGCGGTGCTGGTCGTCCTGTTCGGCCAGTTCATCGTCACCCGGATACCCGACTCGGCGTTGAAGCTGCTGGTCGGCACGCTGCTGCTGCTCTTCGGGCTTCGGTGGCTGCACAAGGCCGTCCTCCGGTCGGCGGGCATCGTCGCGATGCATGACGAGGAGCGCGCCTACGAGCAGACCGTCAACTCCCTGCGCGAGGCGCTCACCAACACAGACTGGATCGGATTCGTCCTCGCGCTGAAGGGCGTGTTTCTCGAGGGCCTGGAGGTCGTCTTCATCGTAATCGCGGTCGGAGGGACGGGGCGCGGCCTGCCGGCGGCGGTTGCGGGTGGCCTCGTCTCGATGGCCGTAGTGGCGGCGACCGGCTTTTTCGTGCGGCGGCCGCTCGCGCGCGTGCCGGAGAACACGCTGAAGTACACCGTCGGCGTGCTGCTGACCAGCCTCGGCACGTTCTGGGCCGCGGAGGGGATGGGCGCGTCGTGGCCGCTCGACTTCGTCTCGATCCTGGGCCTGGCGGTGATCTACTTCGCGGCCTCCCGCTTTGCGGTGATGCTGATCAGGCGGCCCGCGGTCGCGTGAAGTTCCTTCGCTCGGCGGGCGTCCAGGTCGTGGGACTCTTCGTCTCCGACTGGGTGCAGAGCGCGGTGATCGTGGTCATCCTGGCGGCCGCCTGGCTCGCTGTGTCGAGGCTGGGCGCGCCGGCCCTCGTGCTTTTCGTGCTTCTTCTAGCCGGCCAGCTCGTCTGGTTCGCCCGCGCGGAGGCGAAGCGTTCGCGCTAAGCGGTCGCCGCTGCCATCTCCGTGTTGAACGTGTCGATGTAGGGCTTGTAGAAAGCGTCGATGGCGTTGCCCATCTTGGTGAAGTCGTACGAGCCGAGCTTGGTCGCGTCCGCAGTGACCTTGTCCGCGTACGTGTTGACTCCGGCGTCGTCCGAAGCAATGGCCGCGTCGAGAAGCTTCGCGAAATCGGAGGCCATGGTCTGGAAGTCGACCATCAGAGCGTGGAACTCAGGTGGGAGACCTGGCGCCGTCGAGCGCTGCGTCGCCGTGTCGACGTGGGTCTTCAACGTAGCGACAGTGGTCTTGGCCCCCGCGAGGTCGTTGCTCGAGGCCTGAGTGCTCAGCTTGTCGAGGTCGATGATCGTGTCCATGAACGCCTGCAGGAACTGTCCGTCCTGCACGTAGTCGTCCGAGACGACCTTCGCGGCGGCCAGCGCCTTGAGCGCGTGGTTGATGCGCGCATGGGCCTTGTCGATGTTGCCCTTGTCCATGACGGTGAGCCACGACGAGTCGTCGAGCTTCGTCGCGGCCGCGGCCAGCGCGGCCTGGTCCTTGTCCACCGTCTTGCTCGAGTCCTGGGCGTCGGCAACGAATTGGTCCGTGAGGGTCTTCGCCTGCTGTGCGTCGAAGCTGCCCCCCGTGCTGAGACTGCTGAACTTCGTGCTCATCGAGTTGAAGGTCGTGGTGAACTTGTTCTGGTCCGAGGTCACCGAGTTGAGCGTCTTGTTGGCCTCGGTGACGCGGCTCTCGCCGGCCGCATAGCCCACGACGGCATAACCGATGATTGCTATGACGATGAGGGCGATCAGGATGATCGCGACGATCACGAAGCGCAATCCGCCCGAGCGCGGCTTTGGCGGCGCGGTCATTGCGGGCTGCGGCGCCGCGGCTATAGGCGCTGGCTCGGGCGTAGGCGGTGCAGGTGATGCAGGCGCAGGCGGCTCGGCCGGGGTCTCGGCAGGTGTCGCCGGCGGTGTGTCGGGCGGCTCTTCCATCATGGCGTCCCGCCGAAGATACCTGAAAAGGTAATTGTCCACGCGAGTCCTCTCCTTGAGCCGGAGCCTGGATGCCTCGGTCGACGTGCTCGACGGCATCGGCAAGACGAACGCCGCGCGCCTCGAAAAGCTAGGCGTTCGAACCGTGCGCGACCTCCTCCTCACGCTGCCATTCGGCTGGCAGGCGTATGAGTCCACGCAGATCTCGGGTCTGGAGCCGGGCAAGCAAGCATCCATCGTCGGCACGGTCCTCTCGATCAAGTCTGTGGTGACCAGGCACCGGCGGATGCAGCTGACGGAGGCGACCATCCAGGACGACGCGGGCGCCGAGATCAGGGTCGTTTGGTTCAAGAACCCGTGGGTCATCAAGCACCTGCACCCGGGTGACAGGGTCGCCCTCGCCGGGATGGTCAAGGCGTCGCGCTACGGCAACCGGCCCGAGCTGCAGAGCCCGGAATACGAGCGGCTGGAGGCGGACGTCGAGGCTCAACCGAAGCGCGTCGGAGGCTTGATGCCGAAGTACCACCTGGTCGACGGCCTGACCTCGCGCAGGATTGCCGGCTGGGTGGAGGCCGTGCTGCCCCTCGCGTCAGGCCTCGAAGACGTCCTTCCCCCGGATGTTCGTGAGCGCCACCATCTGCTCGGCATCGCCGATGCCGTCAGGCAGGGTCACGCGCCTGAGACGGAGGCCGACTACTGGAAGGCCCGCCGCCGCATGGCGTTCGTCGAGCTGCTCGAGCTGCAGATGGCATTCGCCATGATTCGAGCCCGCATCGCGGCCGAGCCCGCGACCCCGATTCCGTTCCTGCCGGAGGTCGGTGACGCGTTCAAGGCCGGCCTCGGTTTCGAGCTGACAGAGGCCCAGCGCCGCTCGACGCGCGACGCGTTCAAGGACATGCAGGGGGCTGTCCCCATGAACCGCCTCCTCAACGGCGACGTCGGCTCGGGCAAGACGGCGGTCGCGGCCGCGTGCGCCGCGATGGCGCACGCGGCTGGGATGCAGACCGTGGTCATGGCGCCGACCGAGATCCTTGCCAGGCAGCACCTGCGCAAGTTCCGCACCTACCTTGAGGAGAGCTTTCCCGGCCTGACGGTCGAGCTTCTCGTGAGCAGCCAGACCGCTGCCGAGCGCCGGCGCGTGCGGACGGCGGCGGCGTCGGGGCACTGCGCGCTCGTGGTCGGCACCCACGCCCTGATCGAGGAGGACGTCGAGCTCGCCAACCTGGGCCTTGCGGTGGTCGACGAGCAGCACCGCTTCGGCACCCGGCAGCGCGAGCTGCTGCGCGGCAAGGGCCGCGGCCGGCCGCATTTCCTCGCCATGACGGCGACGCCGATCCCGCGCACGCTGGCGCTTGCTCTCTATGGGGAGATGACCCTGTCCACGATCGATGAGATGCCTCCTGGCCGCCTCCCGGTCGACACCGAGGTCATCGAGCCCGATCGGCGCGAGCGGGCGTACGACCTGGTTCGCGCAGAGGTTGCGGCCGGGCACCAGGCCTTCGTGATATGCCCATTGATCGAGGAATCGGAAGCCGTCGTCGCTCGCTCCGCGACCGCCGAGTTCGAACGACTCCAGAGGGAAGTGTTTCCGGAGCTGCGCATGGGGTTGATCCACGGCCGCCTCAAGGAGAAGGAAGAGGTGATGCAGCGATTCGTCGCCGGGGAGATCCAGGTCCTGGTGGCGACCGCGGTCGTCGAGGTGGGCGTAGACGTGCCCAACGCAACGGTGATGATGATCGAAGGCGCCGACCATTTCGGGCTGGCCCAGCTGCATCAGTTCCGCGGCCGCGTGGGTCGCGGCTCGGCCGGCAGCCGCTGCCTGCTCCTGGCTGACGATCCATCCGAGAAGAGCGTTGCAAGGCTCGAGCTGCTGACGCGAGTTCGTGACGGTTTCAAGCTTGCGGAGGAGGACATGCGGCTTCGCGGGATGGGGGAGCTGATGGGTGCGCGCCAGCACGGCATGTCCGACGTCGCGATGGATGCGCTGCAACAGCCCGAGCTCCTGAGCGAGGTTCGCCAGGAGGCGGAGAAGATCGTGCAGGAAGATCCTGACCTGGAGCGTCACGCGCTCCTCAAAGCGTCGGTGATCCGCCGGCTGGAGCTGACCTCGATCAGTTGAGAGAGCGCTGACGGGACGGATCGCTGGATCTGCGTCGCCCAGATCGGCCGAATGCCGTCGTCAGCTCCTGCGCTCCTCGCTCACGCATCCACAGATGCGCTCGCTGCGGTGCTCGTCGCTTCCTAGGCCTCGGCCGCCTGGACGCCGCAGCTCTCAGCGCCCGCCCGTCATCGCCCTCTAGGCACGTAGGCCGCGGTCAGCATCCCAAAGTAGGTCGGCGCCTCATACGAGATGAGCTTGCCGTGCCAACCCGCGGTCGCGCCGTGGAGCATCAGCATCTGCCACCAGCTGTCGGCCTTCGCGTCTTCGATCATCTCGTGCGAGATGTCGACGAGCCGGTCGAGACGGTTGTCTCGCACCATCTCGACGACCATCGCGTCGTACTCGGCCGCCGCGTCATGAAAACCGTATGGCCCGCTCTCATGATGCGCGTGCCCGTGGTCGGCGCTTGCGATGAAGGCGACTCGGCGTGATGATGTTGCGGCCGCGATGGCGATCGCGGCGCCCGCCGTCACGTGGTCCGGGGCTGTCAGCTCACGCGCGGGCGTGACCACAACTACTGGCAGCGGGGGATGGTGCCGTCCCCCCATGAACCACAGCGGGATCAGAACGCCCCAATCCATCGGAGCGACGGCGGACGCCGGGTCGTTCGACCCGAAGCTCACCGCGGCCGCGGGCAGCCCCGCGCCCGCCAGGGACTGGAGGACGCCCCACGCGAGCTGGGTGTCGCACGGAACCTCGAGCTCGATGAGCGGATCGGTCCCGTCGAGGCTGCCCGCCAGACGCGCCGCGACGATCACGCCTATCGCGTTGGAGATGTGCACGTTGTGCGGCGTGGCCACGATCACGACGTCGGGCTTCGCAGCGGAAAAGAGCCGGCCGAGCTCCTGCATCCCGGAGCGAGTCACGGATGCAGCATCGCGCTCGTCAGGAGCGCACGCCTCCTCGATCGCGATACCCCCATGCGGCGCGATCGCGGCAAACACCAGAGGCACGCGCGGATACTAACGAGCGCATGGAACCGGTTTCGCCTCTTCGATTGACGGAGTACAGCCACGGGGCGGGTTGAGCCTGCAAGCTCAGCCCGGTGGAGCTAGGGCAGGTACTCGGGGCGCTGCCCCCGATCGTCGACCCCAACGTGCTGCACGGTGCGGCCGCCCGCGACGACGCGGCGGTCTATCGCATCGCGCCGGACCGCGCCCTCGTGGCGACGGTCGACTTCTTCACGCCCATCGTCGACGACCCGTCCGACTTCGGCGCAATCGCCGCGGCCAATGCGCTCAGCGACGTCTACGTGGTCGGGGCGAGGCCGCTGTTCGCCCTGGGCATCACCGCGTTTCCCCGTGACAAGCTCGGCACCGGCCTGCTCGAGAAGATCGTGAGCGGCGGTGCCACAAAGCTCGCGGAGGCCGGGGTCGCGGTGGTCGGCGGTCACTCGGTCGACGATGCAGAGCCGAAGTTCGGCTACGCGGTCATCGGCGAGGTGCACCCCGACCGCGCGGTGGGGCATGAGTCGGCTCATGCGGGCGACGTCCTGTTCCTGACCAAACCGCTCGGCACGGGCCTGGTCACAACGGCTATCAAGCGCGGCGTGTGTCCACCGGACCTGGAAAGGGAGGCGGTCCGCGTGATGTCGACTCTGAATCGCGCGGCGGCTGAGGCGATGCTCGCGGCGCGCGCGACGGCGGCGACGGATATCACCGGCTACGGTCTGATCGGCCACCTGGCCAACCTCGTCGGCGGTGCGGACATCGAGATGGACGCGATGCCGTTCATGAACGGTGTGCGCGCGCTGGCCGAGAAGGACCTGTTTCCTGACGGAAGCCGTCGCAACCACGCCGCCTATCGGGACCGGGTGGTGTGGGCTGGCCTTGCCGAGATCGACCAGATGCTGCTCTGCGACTCGCAGACGAGCGGCGGCCTCCTGGTGGCGATCCCGCCCGCCAACGCCCGCGCATTCCATGACGCGATGCCGACCGCGGCCCGGATCGGCACGATGCGCGACGACGGCGAGATCCGGGTCCACTCATGACGAAGCTTCGCGTGAGTGGAGGCGAGGCGAGGGGCCGCCGCCTCAAGGCGCCGAAGAACATCCGCCCGACCCAGGGCATCGTGAAGCAGGCGATCTTCAACATGGTCGGCCCCGAGGTCGAAGGCGTGGAGGTGCTCGACCTCTTCGCGGGCTCGGGTGCGCTTGGCATCGAGGCCCTCTCGCGCGGGGCGGCGAGCGTCACTTTCGTGGACCGGCAGCCGCGCGGTCTTGATATCCTGCGCCAGAACTTGGACGCCCTCGGCTTCAAGGACCGCGCGCGCATCGTCCGCGGCGACGTTGTGCGCTGGCTCGAAGCGTCACCCGATGCGATTCGAACCGCCGGGTTCATCTTCCTCGACCCGCCGTACGAGGACGTGGTCCTCGACCACGCGCTCAAGGTGCTCGACCGCGAGGTTACGGACGCGGTGGTCCTGGCCGAGCACTCGCGGCGGCAGGCGCTTCCCGCGATGACGCGCCTGAAGGTGGACCGCCAGCGGAAGTACGGCGACACGATCGTCACGGTGTTAATCCCCACGAAATCAGAGGCTGCGCCGTGATTTCGCGGGGGCCCCGGAGCCGGACGTGAGCACGAAAAACACGAACCAGGTGCCAAACTCGAAGATCGCCGTCTATCCGGGAAGCTTCGACCCGTTCACCAACGGCCACCTCGACGTCGTCGATCGCGCGCTCGGCATCTTCGACACGCTCATCGTCGCCGTGGCCGCGAACCCGGAAAAGCGCCAGCCTCTGTTCACAGTCGAGGAGAGGCTGCAGCTCATTCGCACCGCGCTGGAGAGTCGTGACCGCGTCGAGGTGGCGAGCTATAAGGGGCTGACGGTCGAATACGCGCGATCGCGCGGGGCGCGGACGCTGGTCAAGGGCTTGCGCGCCTACTCGGACTTCGACGCGGAGCTGCAGCAGGCGCTCATGAACCGCAAGCTCGCGCCCGACATCCACACGGTCTTCCTGATGTCGGGCTTCGCGCACATCTACGTCTCGTCAAGTATCTTGAAGGACATCGCCAGCTACGGCGGCAAGGTCTCCGACCTCGTGCCGCCAGTGGTCGCGAGAGCGTTGAAGGAGAAATTCCGATAAAGGTCGACGAGCTGCTTGACCGTTTCGAATATCTGATCCAGAACGCGCGCCATGTCCCGCTTTCGACGCAGATCATGCTCAACGAGGACGAGCTCATGGAGCTGATCGACCAGATCCGCTTCAACCTCCCCGACGAGATCAAGCAGGCCAACTGGACCGTCTCCGAGCAGCAGCGCATCATGACCGAGGCCCACGCCGAAGCTGCGCGCACGATGTCGCGCGCCAACGAACGGGCGGAGGAGGCGGCGTCCGAGCACGAGATCCTGCGCCGCGCGGAGCGCCACGCCTCCCAGGTCGTGAAGGATGCGCAGGGGAAGTCGGACCAGATCATCCGCGAGGCGGAGGCGTACGCGCTCGAGCAGCTGAAGCAGCTCGAAGCGCACCTGAGCCGCACGCTCGGCACGGTCCGCCGGGGAGTCGAAGCCCTGCAGACGAACCAGCCTGCGAATGGAGAGACCGCCGATCAGGCGACGCGAAGTTAGAGTAAGTGGAGCTGTAGGCCGGATTCACTCCGGCCGTCACACAACGTCGTGCCCCAAGCGCCTCCAGACATAACTAAAAACGGAGGGGGTCCCGCGGGGGAGGCCTGCCTCACCCGCGCTCCGGTAGACTTCCGGGAGCCATGGCTCTACCGAAGGTCAAGCTATCCAAGTCGAAGAAGGGGCGCCGCCGCTCGCACCTCGCGCTGGCGCTGGTCCAGATCCAGCCCTGCCCGAACTGCAAGCACATGAGGCGACCCCACGCCGTGTGCCCCAACTGCGGACACTACGGCCCGGGCGCCGGCCGCGAAGTCATCAAAGTCAAGGAATAAGGGCTAAGACCGCCACCACGGCAGGGTGCCGTGACCGTCGAATTCCCGATTCAACCGGCCCAGGCACGCATCGAGCTCGTCCTGGCCTTCGATGGCCGTGATAGCAGGCCCGGACAGGTTCCGTTCGTCCATCCACGTCTCCCACGTGGTCAGGAACTTGGCGTGAGAACCGCGGGGTGTGTGCATGCTGCCGCCGGCCGCCAGCAGACGCTCCTCCAGCTGGCGCATCGCCCGGCCGTTTTCCTTGACGCTCGAGCTCGGCATGTCAGGCTCGTCGGCGTACAGGTGGGGCTCTACAGCCAAACGCTCCCAGAGCGCTCGTGCTGCACGGCTCAGCCCTTCTAGCTTCCAGCGGTCCTGAGAGACAGCTACGGCGAGGAACGCGGGCCACAGTCGCCGATGCACGCAGGTGCGCTTGCCGGAAACGAGCACCACGTGCAGAACGTCCGCGTGACTTGTCAACTTCGCGCCAACCTCGTGAATCAGATGGACTTGAGGATCGGCCCACCACGAGCCGCGCACAGGGCGCTCAACGATTAGCGACGGCCACGATGGTAGCTTCGGGTCTGAGTCGAGAATCAACCCCCACTCGTTCAGGCGGGCGAGCGCGGCCGCAAGCCAGGCATTCGGATCATCCTCCGCCAGCACTGTTGCGCTCACGACGACAAGTTAGCCTTGTGACTCGTGGCGCAGGTGGCGTTTCTCTTTCCCGGCCAGGGCTCGCAGCAGCCCGGCATGGGAATCGAGCTTCTTCAGGACGATGAGGTCTCGGCCCTCTGCGACCAGTGCGCGTCCGCGGCCGGCATCGACTTGAGGCGCCTGCTCACGTCAGCCGACGACGATGAGTTGCGCCTGACGCAGAACGCCCAGCCCGCGTTGACCTTCGTGGGCATCGCGCTGACTCGGCTGCTTCGCCGCCGAGGCATCGAGCCGAGCGCGGCCGCCGGCCACTCGGTCGGCGAGTACGCGGCGCTCGCAGCCGCCGGATCGGTCTCGGCGCCCCAGGTCATCAAGGCCGTGGTCGAGCGTGGCAAGGCGATGGCCGAGGCGGCGCCCGCCGGGACATCCTCGATGGCCGCGGTCCTTGGCCTTGACGCGCAGGCGGTCGAGATGGCGCTCGCCGGCATGAACGACGCGTGGCCCGCGAACTACAACACAGCGACGCAGACGGTCATCGCGGGCACGACGACAGGGCTCGAGGTTGCCGCGCAGCGCCTTCAGGTCGCGGGCGCGAAACGCGTCATCGCGTTGAACGTCAGCGCCGCGTTTCACACGCCGCTCATGGCGCCGGCCGCCGAGCGGCTGCGTGCGGCGCTGGATCGCATCGAATGGCGCTCGCCCCGCGTGCCCGTGATGGCGAATCTCACGGGCCGTGCGCACAACGGCGGCGACCGCATCCCGCACGCGATGGAGATGCAGCTTCGCTCGCCGGTCCGCTGGGCTGCTTGCGTCGCGTCGCTCGTCGACATGGGGTGCGACGTCTTTATCGAGGTGGGCCCCAAACGGGCTCTGACGGGCATGATGCGCGAGCTCGCGCCGGGCCGCACCGCGGTGGCCGCCGGCACTCCCGCGGCGGTTCAGGAGCTCGCCATCCCGGGTTAGCGCCCTTGGGTTGCGCTCCCGGGCTCGTGTACAGTAGTCCGCATAATGGAAACTCAAAAGCTGAGCTTCGAGGACTTCAAAAACATCATCGTCGAGCGCCTCGGCTGTGAGCCCGAGCAGGTCACCATGGATGCGTCTTTCCAGGAAGACCTCAACGCCGACTCGCTCGACCTCGTCGAGCTGATCTACGCGTTCGAGGAGAACACCGGTCTCGAGATCCCCGACGAGGACGCGGAGAAGATCACGACGGTGGGACAGGCCTGGGAGTACATCCAGGAGAAGGCCGGCTCATAGCACAGCCGAAGGACACGCGCAGCGTCGCGCCTCTCGCGCAGTCGCTCCAGCTTCTTCAGCAGAAGATCGGGATTCATTTTCGCGACCCCGGACTTCTGCTCGAAGCCGTCACGCACAGCTCCTTCGCCAACGAAAGCCCGTCGGTCTCGCCGCGCGACAACGAACGCCTCGAGTATCTCGGCGACGCGGTCCTCCAGCTCATCACCGCNGAGTACCTATACAAGCACCATCCTGGTGCGACCGAGGGCGAGCTGACGCAGACGCGCTCGGCCATGGTCAACACGAACACGCTGGCGGCGCTTGCAGAGCAGCTCGACCTGGGCAGCTACCTGTACCTCGGCAAGGGCATCGCCAAGGGCGGCGGCCGCAACCTCAAGTCGCTGCTCGCCAACGGTTTCGAGGCGGTGCTCGGCGCCGTGTTCCTCGACGCGGGCTACGACGCCGCGTACCACTACTACCTGAACCTCTACCGCGCGCTGCCGTCGCCGGTGCGCGACGAGAACTTCAAGGGGCGCCTGCAGCAGGTCGCGCAGGAGCGGTTTGGCGAGACGCCGATCTACGACAGCGAAGGCGCGAGGGTCGGCAATCACCGGGAATACACCTCGGTCGCTTTCGCCGGTTCGGAGCCGTTGGGCACGGGCCATGGAGCGAGCAAGCAGGAGGCCGAGCAGGACGCCGCCCGGGCGGCGCTCGAGAGTCTGGTCGGAACGGTGACCGAGGTGACGGCGGGCAAGGCGCCGTCGTCCCGCCCGCGAACGCGCCGGGCACCCCGCAAGAAGCGAGAGGAATCCGCGCCGCCTGCGGAGGTTGCGACCGCCGAGGTCGTGCCGCTCCACGTGCCGCCGCTGCGTGAATCGGAGCCGGCGCTTTCCGAGCCAAGAAGCAGGCAGTTCGGCGAGCCGATCGACTAACCCATCGAATAGGTAGTGCCTGAGGGTCGGATGACCCCTACATCTGCTACTCTCCCCGCCAGTTTGTTCCTCAGGTCCCTGCAATTGCTGGGCTTCAAAACCTTTGCCCGGCAGACCGAGATCAAGTTCGATGGCGGCGTCACCGCGATCGTTGGCCCCAACGGTTCGGGCAAGACGAACATCGTCGACTCCATCAAGTGGGTGCTCGGCTCCGGGCAGGCGCGCGAGATCCGCGGCAAGAAGATGGAAGAGGTCATCTACGCCGGCGGTGAGCGACGCCCGCGGGCCTCCTACGCCGAGGTGACGATGACGTTCGACAACACCGCGGGCCGCCTCCCGGTCGACTACCACGAGGTCGCGATCAAACGCCGCGTCGAGCGGGATGGCGAGAGCGACTACTTCTTGAACGGCACGCGGGTGCGGCGCCGCGACCTCATCCACCTGCTGTCCTCGACAGGCCTGACGGTCGACTCGTACGCGATCATCGACCAGCACGACATCGAGCACATCGTCGTGTGCACGCCCGCGGAGCGAAGGCAGCTCCTGGAAGAGGCGGCGCAGGTCCGCGGCGTCAAGGCGCGCCGCCAGGAGGCTGTGCTGCGGCTGGAGGAGCTGGCGGCCAACCTGCTCCGGCTCGAAGACCTGAAATCCGAGCTCGCGCCTCGCCTGGAGGCTCTGCGCGCCCAGGCCGCGGCGGCCCACGAGGCGAACGATGCGCTGGCCCGGTTGGATCTGCTCCGCGGCAGCATCGTTTGGGAGGAGTGGCGCGAGGCACGCGACGGTCACCGCCGGGCGTCGTCGCAAGCCCAGGCTCTCGAGCGCAAGCTGATCGAGGCCCGCGAGCAGGCGCGGACCGCTGAGGACGAGTTCCAGTCGGGGCGCGCCGGTATGCAGGCGGCTCAGGACCGCCGCCTGGCTCGGCAGCGCATGCTCGGCCAGGCGCGGCTCCAGGTCTCGGACGCCGAGCACCGGCTGCAGCTCGCCGAGGAGAGGCTCGACAGCCGCCGCGCCGCCGCTGAGGCCGCCCATCGCTCCGAGGCCGAGACACGCGCGCTGCTCGAGGCCGCTGAGGCGCTGAAGGTCCAGCTCGCACGCGAGCTGGAGGTGGCCTCGAAGGCGGTGGAAGAAAGGACCCATCCCCAGCCCCTTCCTCTCGAACCGGACGGCGGGCCTGCCCGCGACGCCCGGCGCGACGCCGAGCACGCACGCAGGACCGCGGCGATCGCGGCATCGTCGCTGGCCGCACTTCGGACCCGGCGAGAGTTCCTGGAGGAGCAGGCGGTTCAGCTCGCGCAGATGACCGCCGCGGCCAATGAGATTCCCGGCGCCGAGTCGGATGTCGCGCGGGCCGAGAAGCGGGCCGGCGCCGCCCGTGACGCGTCGGCCATGGTGGGCCGCCTGCGCTCGGAGCTGGACGGAATCGAAGCCCTGAGGCCATCCGGTGAGGCGGGGTTGCGCCTGGGCGAGGTGCTCACGGCGCACGAGGGCTTCGAGGCGGCACTGTCGGCTGTCCTGGGCCCGCTGGTGGACGCGGTCGTCGTCTCCGGCGAGGAGCCGGCCGTGGACGTCGCGCGGAGCGCCGAGCGCCAGGTCACCGTCCTCTTCCCGAGCGCCGCGCCGGATCCGCTCGAAGGGTCGCTGTACCACCACGTCGCCGCGCGCGACGGCTTTGACGGCATCGCCCGCCGCCTCCTCGGCCAGGTCGTGGTCGGCACCGACGTGACCATGGACGGCGTGTTCCGGGGAGCCGGGCTCTTGCGGGCGGGCGCCGACCCGCGAGCCGCGCTCGACGCGCGACGGGTCGAGCTGAGGC
>JGI12709J13192_1000096_pt1 | contig 15521 bp, 13 predicted proteins | sample BlaSpr_A8_OM3_M3_FD_13192 | JGI IMG/M metagenome (IMG submission 13192)
CGCGCTGATCCCTCTTCTGGCCGGCGCGTTCGTTCTCATCAGGCGGGTGTGAGGTGAGCGTCGAGCAGCCGACGCCGGACCAGGCGCGAGCAGCCATCGCAGCGGTGGAGGCCGCGCACACACTCGTGCACAGCGGGGACCGATACTTCGGGTTTGCTCTCCTGGTGTGGTCCGGCTGCTTTCTCGTGGCCATGGCGATCGTGGCCATGCTTCACCTCAACGCGGTGTTCGTCCTTGTGACGGCTCTACCTGTCTACGTCGCGACTCGGGCGCTCGGCTCGTGGCAGCGACGAGAGCAGCGAGCCTTTACGACCTTCGGTAAGACCACCTTCTACCTGACGATTGGGATCTTCTTGCTCTGGACGGCGATGCTGATCTCTTGGGGCGTCGCCACCGGGTGGCTTGGGCCACATGCAAGTGAACGTTCCTTCGCGCTGATGACGGTCGCCGTGATTCCCGTGCCGATCGGCGCGCTGGTTCTCCTTTGGCGGAAATGAGGTGAGCATCCAGCAGCCGACACCCGACCGGGCTCGGGCTGCCATCGCCGAGGCCGCGGCTGCACATCAGCCGGTCCGGAGCTCGGACCGCATCTTTGCCCCGCGCCTCCTGGCTCTGGCCGGCGCGACGGTCGGGCTGGCGGCGCTGATCTCAGTCTTCACGGTCCTTCCCGCGTGGATGGGACCGATCGAGGGCCTGCTCGCCGGCCTCGGCCTGGCCGGTGCCGTTGTGTTGGTAGTGACCATCCAGATGCGGCAGCACGCCTACACGCGCGGTGGCAATCGCCTGTTCGTGGCGACGCTGCTGGTCTGGGCGATTTGGGGTGAGCTCGTTTTCCAGGGGAGCTTTCACTCGGACTGGCTGGCGCACAGCCTGCCTCACCTGGTGAGGAGCTTTCATTTCATCCTCAGCGCGTTGATCGCGGTCGTGCCTTTGTTGGCCGGAGCCCTGCTTTTCGGACGGAGGCGGTGAGGCACCCGCGCCACGACCTGGATGACCTGCTGGGCCACCCGGTTAGATTTTCCATCGTGGCCTTGCTCGCCGCCGCCGACCGGGCCGAGTTCGGGTTCGTCCGCGACCATGTCGAGGTGAGCGATTCCGTGCTTTCCAAGCAGATGAGCGCGCTCGAAGACTCGGGCTACGTGAAGGTGCACAAGGGTTATGTCGACAACCGGCCCCGGACATGGCTCTCCCTGACGAAGCAGGGCCGGCAGAAGTTCGCGCGCCACCTCGCCGCCCTGCGTGAGATAGCCGCGGGCAACGGCGCACCGGAGCTCGCTTCTTGAGCACCAACCAGCCTCCGCCGCTCGTCGACTACAACCTGTTCGAGGCCGACGCGCCGCTGCGCGAATCGCTCGAGCGGGAGGGCGGATCATGGGCGCACGACCTCGTGCACGATCTCGGACGCTTGGCCGGCACGCAGCAGGCGATCGACTGGGGCTTCCAGGCCAACGCCAACCCCCCGCAGCTCCGCACCCACGACCGCTTCGGCAACCGCATCGACGAGGTCGAGTTCCATCCGGCGTGGCACGAGCTGATGAAGGTTGCGGTCGGCCACGGCCTCCATGCGCTCCCCTGGCGCGAGCCGCGCCCGGGAGCCCATGCCGCGCGCGCCGCGGCCTTCTACGTCTGGTCGCAGGTCGAAGGTGGTCACGGTTGCCCGGTCTCGATGACATACGCGGCGATTCCTGCGGTGCGCAAAGAGGCGCGCCTCGCCCGGCTCTGGGAGCCCCTGATCACGACGCTCGACTACGACCCCGGGCTGCGGGAGCCGTCCACGAAGAAGGGCGTGCTGTTCGGGATGGCGTTGACCGAGCGGCAGGGCGGATCCGACGTCCGATCCAACACGACCCGCGCGGTGCCCACCGGCACCGACGGTGAGCACCTGCTCACCGGCCAGAAGTGGTTCTGCTCGGCGCCGATGTGCGACGCGTTCCTGGTCCTCGCGCAGGCGCCGGGCGGACTATCTTGCTTCCTCTTGCCACGCGTGCTGCCCGACGGCACACGCAACGCGTTTCACATCGAGCGGCTGAAGGACAAGCTCGGCAATCGCTCCAACGCCTCGGCGGAGGTCGCGCTCGACGGCGCGTGGGCGGTGCTCATCGGGGAAGAGGGGAGGGGAGTTCGAACGATCATCGAGATGGTCAACCACACTCGGCTGGATTGCGTGATCGGATCGGCGTCGCTCATGCGCCAGGCCGTCGCGCAGGCCACGCATCACACCGCGCACCGCAGCGCGTTCGGCAAGCTGTTGAGCGACCAGCCGTTGATGGTCAACGTCCTGGCCGACCTCGCTGTCGAATCCGAGGCCACGACCATCCTGATGATGCGGCTCGCGGGAGCCTTCGACCATGCGGACGATCCTCACGAGGCGCAGTTCCGCCGCATCGCCCTCGCCGTCGCGAAGTTCTGGTGCTGCAAGCGCGCCGTCGCCGTCGTCGCCGAGGCGCTCGAGTGCCATGGCGGAAACGGCTACGTCGAAGAATCGATCCTGCCCCGCCTGTATCGCGAGGCGCCGCTCAACTCGATCTGGGAAGGGTCTGGAAACGTAAACGCGCTCGATGTTTTGCGCGCCATGCAGCGCGAACCGGATTCGCTGAGCGCGTACTTTGGAGAGGTGGAGCAAGCCAAAGGAACTGACGCGCGCCTCGATCGGGCGGTCGACGACCTGAAACGCGAGCTCTCGAATCCAGATGAGCTCGAATCACGAGCGCGGCGTTTGGTCGAACGGATGGCCGTCGTGCTGCAGTCATCGCTTTTGTTCAGGCACGGCGATGCGGCCGTCGCCGAGCTGTTCGCAGGTTCGCGGTTGGTTGACGGTGGGGCAACGTTTGGCACGCTGCGAGCGCAAAAAGATTTGAAATCGGTGATCGAGCGGCACCGCCCGCGTCTGTAACTAGAGAGGCGTCCTGACCGCTTCCCTGGCGATGAGCCAGCGGTCGATGGGGGCCTCGCGCAGCCGTACGCCGGCGGCTCTCGACACGGCATTGGCCAGCGCCGCGGTCCCCGGGATGGCGGGCGGCTCGCCGACGCCCTTCGCCCCCAGCGGACCGACGGGTGAAGGTACCTCGATGAGCCTCACGTCGATGTTCGGAATCTGGTCGGCGGCCGGGATCTCGTAGTCGATGAACGACCCGGAGCGCAGCTGTCCATCGGAGTCGTAGGCCATCTGCTCACCCAGCGCGCGGCCGAGCGCCTGCGTTGCGCCGCCCTGAACCTGGCCCTCGATCTCCGGCGGATTGATGGCACGTCCCACGTCCTGGATCGCCGCGTAACCGAGAAGCCGATAGGCGCCGGTCTCGCGGTCCACCTGGACGCGGGCGATGTGGACCGTGAACATCGGCGACGCTTCCAGCACGGCCGAGCGGCCCGTCGCCTGGATCGGCTTGTAGCGGCCGGCGAATTCGGTGCTCAGCCGGACCAGCTCGGTGATCTCGACAGAGCGGTTGGGCGCTCCCTTCACCGCGACGCGCCCGTCGATGATGTCGAGGTCCTCAGGGGCGGCTTCCAGCTCCTCGGTGGCGATCTCCATGAGCTGGCGCCGCGCCTCGCGAACCGCCTCGATGACCGCGCCGCCGACGCTGTACGTGACCTGACTGCCGCTGGACGTCGTGCTGAAGGGCGCGCTCGCCGTGTCGGGCGCTTCGATCCTGACCTTGTCCGGCGAGATGCCGAACGTTTCGGCTGCGATGAGCGCGAGACCTGTCGAGGTGCCGCTGATGTCGGGCGATCCGACCATCACCGACAAGGTGCCGTCTGACTCGACCCGACACCCTGCCGCGGAGGGCGTGCGGGCGCCGCCCCAAGCACCGAGCGCGACGCCAACGGCCTCATCGTCGCCGGCAGGCGCCGAATAAACCGGATTGCGCCGGGCCTCTTCGAGTACCTCGACGGAGGCGATGCGCGGCCACTTCTCGCCGTCCGCCGTCAGATCGCCCTCGCGAGAGACGTTGCGCAGGCGAAGCTCGATGGGGTCGACGCCTAGCTTCACCGCGAGCTCGTCCATCGCCGACTCGAGCGCGAAGTACGCCTGCGTGGCGCCTGGCGCCCGGTACGCATCGACCGGCGTCTTGTTCGTCGAGACCTCGTAGCCGCGAATGTCGAAGTTCGGGATCCGGTATGTGCCGCCCAGGAAGTTCGACGAAAGGCCGGCGTGCCAGCCCGCCGTGGCTCCGTTGTCATAGTGGAATCGCGCACGCAGGGCGACGAGCGTGCCATCACGTCGCGCACCGAGCTCGAGGTCGAAGTGCGCCGCGGGAGCCGGATGTCCGACGACGAACTCGTGCGACCGCCCAAGCGCAAGACGGACCGGCCGCCGCACCCGCAGCGCGAGAAGCGCAAGGAGCGGCTCCAGGAGCGTGACCTTGCCGCCGAAACCACCGCCCACCGGCATCGACACCACGCGCACCCTGTAGGGGGGCAGGCCCGTCACCTCGGCGACCGTGTCGCGGACCACGAACGGTCCCTGCGTGGGGGACCAGACGGTGAGGCCGCCATCAGGCTCCGGGCGGACGACCGAAACATGCGGTTCGATGAAGGAGTGATGCGCGCCGGCGATCCGATAGGTCTCCTTGATCACGACATCCGCGCTCGCCAGCGCGCGAGCGGCGTCTCCGCGCGTGATATGTGACACGCCGCTGACGTTGCGCGGCTTCTCTTCGGGCGCCTCGTCCGCGGCGGCAGAGCCGCCATGAATCGATGCGTCCCCACCATCCGCGTGCTCGTCCACGTCGAGCACGACGGTTGAGCTCTCGCTCATCGCGCTTTGCGCGTCGACCACCGGCGACGACTCTTCATACTCGACCTGCACCAGGCTTGCCGCGTCCGCGGCCGCCGCCTCGCTTGCTGCAATGACCGCCACCACGGGCTGGCCGGCGTAGAAGACGCGATCGACCGCCAGCGGCTTGTCGGGGCCGGCCGAGTCGAGCTCGCCGAGATCCGCCCCGGTGACCACATCGACAACACCCGGCGCGGATCGTGCCGCGCTCACGTCGATGCCGCGGATCAGCCCGCTGGGAACGTGCGAGACGACCAGATGCACGTGCAGCAGGCCGGCCAGCTCCATGTCCGCCGTGAAGCGGGTGACCCCGGTGACTTTTTCGCTTCCTTCGAGGCGGCGCCGACCCCTGGCGGGTACGCTCATCACCCGAGAATGCTACGGAGGAGGGGTCACCCGCTGCCCGCCGCGCTCGTCTGCCTCCTGATCGCGGCGTGCACGAACACATCCACCCCTCCGGCGCCGCCCACGACCCTCGCCACGGACCAGACCCTCCGCTTTCCCATCCAGCACGAAATCAGCACGCTCGACCCCGCGATGATCGACACCGAAGCCGAGGCGCAGATCGCCCACAACCTGTTCGACAGCCTGCTCAGATACGACAGCAACCTCGCGATCGTGCCCGACCTCGCGGCGGCGCTGCCGGTCATCTCGTCCGACGGCCTGACCTACACGTTCAAGCTGCGCCAGAACGCGACATTCTCCAACGGCGACAAGTTGACGGCGCAAGACGTTCTCTACTCCTGGAACCGCGCCGTCGCCATGCAGGGGCCGTACGCGACGAACCTCTCGGCCATCGCCGGTTACGAGCACGTCGCGCTGAACCAGGCGCAGGGCGCGGCGCTCGAGGCGTTGCTCGAGGCGAAGGACGTCAGCGTGACCTTGACCGGCTTGAGCGCGCCCGACGACTACACGGTGATGGTTAAGTTGAGCAGCGCGGCCGGGTGGTTCGAGTCCGCCATCGCGCAGGCTTCGGTGGCAAGCTCGATCGTCGACCAGAAGGTGGTGAAGGCGGACTTCGAAAACTGGTGGAGCAAACCCGAGACGCTGGTCGGGACCGGGGCCTTCAAGATGTCCGCGCGCGCCGCCAACCAGTGGTTGGACTTCGTGGCGGTTCCGGCGTGGTGGGGCAAGCCCAAGCCGACGCTGACCGGGGTGCACGTCGAGATCATGGCCAACCCGGCCGCGGCTCTCGCCCAGTACCAGACCGGGACGTACGACCTGTTCGGCTACGCCGCCTACACGCCGGCCGCCGCCGACATCGTCCGGATCCAGTCGTCGTCTGCGAAGGGCCAGCTGGTCCTCGAGGTGACCAATAAGTCGTACTTCGTGAGCTTCAACATGGTCTCCGACGCTCAACGCTCGGCGGGCGGCCCGTTCACGCTCGACCAGGGCAAGGCGTCACACGACCTTCGCCTGGCGTTCAGCCTCGCGATCGACCGGGCCAAGCTCGCGAAAGACCTGTGCGCGAATGTCGCGTGCATCCCCGCGACCGGCGGTGTCATCCCCAAAGGCCTGCAGGGTTATCTGGGCGACAACGCCGACGGGCTCTCGGTCTACGACCCGGTCAGAGCCAGGAGCCTTCTCCTTTCCGCCGACCCGACTGGGGCCAAAACCCACGGTCTCGTCTATACCTACGACTCGGAGAACCCGTTCAACGACCCGACCGCGAAGTTTCTCCAGGCGCAGTGGCTGGCGAACCTCGGCGTAGATGTGACGCTCCAGACTGTGCCCCATTCGCGCTTCATCAGCGACCGGCTGAAGGGCACGTACGTCATGTCACGCGATGGATGGGCGGCGGACTACGACCATCCGCAGGACTGGTTCGACAACCTGTGGGGCCAGACCACCGGCTGCCCCGACGTGAGCTGCTCGAGCGGATACGACACAAAGGCATACGACCAGGTCCTGGCGAAAGCCGACGGCGAGCCGGCAGTGGACGCGATCCCCGACTACAAGGCGCTGAGCAGGCAGCTGATCGACGACGTGGCCTACGTGCCGCTCTATTACTCGGTCGGCGCTTTTCTAATCAAGCCATACGTGCAGGGCGCGGGCTCAAACAACCTGTTCGACTACTACTGGAACCAGATCGCGCTGACGTCACACAAGTAACGCGTAAGTCCTTGATAGTCCGGACGAAGCCCACTCACCTCTGCGGCCAACCTCGGATAGTCCGGACTATCCGAAGTGGGAGGTGCTATTTAGAGCTGCCCCGCGAAGTGGCATGCGGCGAACCGCCCGGTCTCCTTCATCTCGAGCGGCGGCTCGACCTCGGAGCAGATCGGCTGCGCGATCGGGCACCGCGTGTGGAACCGGCAGGCTGAGGGCGGATTGACCGGCGAGGGGATCTCGCCCTTGAGCAGGATCGGCTTCCGCTCGAGCTCCAGGTCAGGGTCGGGCACCGGCACCGAGCTCTCGAGCACCTTCGTGTAGGGATGCAGCGGGCGGTCTCGGATCGCGTCGCTCGGCCCGATCTCCACGATCTTGCCGAGGTACATCACCGCCACCCGGTCGCTGATGTGGCGCACGACCGAGAGGTCGTGCGCGATGAAAAGGAACGTCAGCTTGAACTTCTCCTGCAGGTCCTCCATCAGGTTGACGATCTGCGCCTGGATGGAGACGTCGAGCGCAGACACGGGTTCGTCGGCCACGATGAAGGTGGGGTTCAGCACCAGCGCGCGAGCGATTCCGATGCGCTGCCTCTGTCCTCCGGAGAACTCGTGCGGGTAGCGGTTGACGAAGTTCGGGTTCAGGCCAACGACCCGCATGACCTCCTGCACCTTCTGCTCCGCCTTGCGCCCACGCGCGACTCGAAAGTTGCGCAGAGGCTCGGAGACGATGTCGCCCACCGTCATGCGCGGGTTCAGGGACGCGTAGGGGTCCTGGAAGATCATCTGGATCTCCTGGCGCATCCGGCGCAGCTTCTCGCCACGCAACTTGGTCATGTCCACGTCCCTGAAGAACACGCTGCCCGACGTGGCGGGCTGGAGTCGCACGATGACCCGGCCCAGCGTCGACTTTCCGCACCCGGACTCGCCGACGAGGCCCAGCGTCTCGCCCTCCCCGATCACGAGGTCGACGCCGTCCACGGCGTGCACGACCGAGCGGCTCAGCAGGCCACCCCCGGCCGGGAAGTACTTGACCAGCTTCTCGACGCGAACAAGCGGACGCTTGATCGTCGGGTCGGCGCTCGGTGGCGGCTTCGCGGCCGGTTGGGCCTCGCTCACTTCTGGGCGATGGATTCGGGGTCCTTGATGTTCTTCATCAAGACCCAGCACCGAGCAAGCTGCCCCGGATCGACTTCCGCGAGCGGCGGTTCCTCGGTGAGGCAGCGATCGATGCGAAACCGGCAGCGCGGATGAAACTTGCATCCCGGCGGCAGCTGGCCGAGGTCCGGCGGCAGCCCGCGAATCGAGATGAGCTTGTCGTGCGAGCGCTCGTCCATGCGCGGGATCGAACGGAGCAGCGACCACGTGTACGGGTGCTGCGGATTCTTGAAGATCGCGCGGGTCGGACCCTCCTCGACGATGCGGCCCGCGTACATGACGATCACGCGCTGGCACAGGCTCGCGATGAGCGCCATGTTGTGAGTGATCAGGATCACGGACGCCCGCATCTCGCGGCTGAGGTCGCGTATGAGCTCGATGATCGATGCCTGCACGGTCACGTCAAGAGCGGTCGTCGGCTCGTCCGCGATGAGCAGCGACGGCTCGTTGGAGACGCCCATCGCGATCATCGCGCGCTGCCGCATGCCTCCTGAGAACTGGTGCGGAAAGTCGCGCACGCGGTCCTTCGCCGCTGGGATCCGCACCCGCGAAAGCAGGGGGACCACGCGATCCTTGGCCTGCTGCCGTGTGAACCTGCGGTGCGCGGCCATCGCCTCCTCGATCTGGAACCCGACCTTGAGCACAGGGTTGAGCGAGGTCATCGGGTCCTGGAAGATCATCGCGACCTCGTTGCCGCGAAACTCTCGGATCTCTTCGTCGGTCATCTGAGCGACGTCCTTGTCGCCGTAGAGGATCCGCCCGTTGGTGATCTTTCCCGGCTCGGGAATCAGACGGAGAAGAGACAGGGCGGTCATCGTCTTGCCTGATCCCGACTCACCGACGATGCCGACGATCTCGCCTTTTTCGATGTCGAAGCTCACGCCATCGACGGCGTTCACCACGCCACCGGACGTGAAGAACTGAACCCGCAGGTCCTGGACCCGAAGCAGGGGCGCCAAAGGGCTAACGCTTCATCCGTGGGTCGAACGCGTCCCTAAGCCCGTCGCCGAGCCAGTTGAAGGCCATCAGGGTGAGCGACAGGGCGATGGTCGGCGCGAGCACGATGTGCGGCGCGAAGTCCATGCCGTGGTATCCCTCGGCGGCCATAGCGCCCCACGAGGGGGTGGGGGATGGCAGGCCGAGGCCGAGGAAGCTCAGGAACGCCTCGAACAGAACGGCGGCCGGGATCGCGAACGTGGCCTGGACGATGATCGGCCCGAGCGCGTTGGGGAAGATGTGCCGGAACAGCAGGGAGAAATCACGCGCGCCCGACATACGAGCGGCCTCCACGAACTCCCGCTCCCGGAGGGACAGCGACTGGCCGCGCACCAGGCGCGCCACGTCCATCCACCTCGTGAGCGAGAACGCCAGGACGATCACGAACACGCCGCGCGGGATCAGGTGCAGCGCGTCCGACAGCACGAAGACCAGGATCAGCGCCACGAGCAGGTCCGGGATCCCGTACCAGATGTTGATGAAGAACGAGATGATCGTGTCGACCCGGCCTCGGTAGAAGCCGGCCATCAAGCCGAGCGGAATCCCGATCAGGCTCACGATGATCGCGCTGCCGACGCCCACCTCGATGGTGATCAGGGCGCCGCCCATGATCCGGCTCAAGATGTCGCGGCCGGCCGCGTCGAGGCCCAATGGATGCTGCATGGAGGGAGGGGAGTAGGTGGGGCCCACGGCCTGCAGCCATGTCGGATAGGGGGTCCAGACGATCGAGATGAGAGCGACGATGAAGAGAAGCAGGATGATCACGCCGCCCAGCAACGCGAGGCGGTTGCGGCGGATGCGGCGCCACGCATCGGTGAAGAGCGTGACCTGCTCAGGCATCTCATACGTCAGCTCGACCTCGGGTGTGGCGAGCGGTGCGGCCTGCGCCATCAGTAGCGAATCCTTGGATCAAGAACCGGGTAGACCACGTCCACCGCCAGGTTGGCCAGGCCGACCAGCGCCGCGTAGAACGTGAACACGCCGATCACGATGTTGTAGTCACGCGCGAGGATGCTCGTGACGAACTCCTTGCCGAGCCCGGGGATGCCGAAGATGTTCTCGATCACGACGGAGCCGGTGATGATGCCGGTGGTCAGCGGCCCGAGGATCGTGACCACCGGGATCAGCGCGTTGCGCAGCGCGTGCCTTACCACCACTACGCGAGCCTTCAGGCCCTTGGCCCAGGCCGTGCGCACGTAGTCGGTCCGGATCGTCTCCAGCATGCTTGCCCGCGTCAGGCGCGCGACGTAGCTTGCGTAGGGCAAGCCCAGCGCCAGGGCCGGCACCGGGATCTGCTCGATGGTTCCCCAGCCGGGCGAGTAGTAGAAGGAGCCGCTCGTCCAGATGTACAGGTAGTGGCCGAAAATCAGGAGCCCGAAGATCGCGAGCACGAAGCTCGGGATGCTGTACCCAATGACCGACGTCGTCGAAGCGATGTAGTCGACCCAAGTGTTCTGGCGCAGCGCGGCGATCACTCCCAGGAGCAAGCCAAGCCCGATCGTCACGATGAGGGCGAAGAACCCGACAGTCGCGCTGACCTGCGTCTCGCGGATCAAGAGCGGCGTGATCTTCACGCCGCGGTTGACGAAAGATTCGCCCAGGTCGCCATGCAAGACGCCGCCCACCCAACTGATGTACTGCTGGCTCACCGGCCGGTCGAGGCCGTAGGCGTGGAGCAGGGCGGCCAGCGCTTGCGGGGACATGCGCGTCTCGTTGAGGAACGCGTTGCCTGGGATTTGATGGAGAAGCAAGAAGACGGTGGACGAGACCAGGATGGTCGTGATCGCGATGAGGACCAGGCGCTGGCCGATGTAGAGCAGTGTCCCTCTCATCGCTGACTCATTTCCCTTGCCTCGAGTGTGAAAAGGGGACCCACCGAACGGCAGGCCCCCTTAATTGTCTCTTTACCTCCAGGCCTAGTGCTGAAGGATCTTTACGTCTGACCAGTAGTTGTCGTACAGCGCGTTGCCGCCGGCACCCGTCACGTATGGGTGGACGAGGTACTGCTGGATGCCGTAGATGAGGTTACCGGTGACGCAGTTGTCGACCAGGATCTGGTTAATCGCCTTGTACTCGGCAAGCGATTGCGAGAGAGGCTTGGTGTTCGCGTCCTTGGCCATCGCGTCGAGCTGCGAGTTCGCGTAGCAAGAGCCCGATGAGCCGCCGTTGGTCGTGAACAGAGGGTCGAACCAGTCCTCTGGGTGGTCGAAGTCCGCGCCCCAGCTGTGCCGGAAGATGGTCACGTGGCAGGCGTTGCGGGCGTTGAAGAACGACGCGCGGTCCTGGGCCGTGCACTGCACGGTCACGTTCAGGTTCGCTTTCCACTGTGAGGCGAGGTTGTCGCAGATCGCCTTGTTCTGGGCGCCGGTGTTGTAGCTGTAGACGAGGCCGCTGGTCTTGGAGCCAGTCGGATCCCCTTGCTTCAGGAGCTGCTGCGCCTGGGCCTTGTCGAAGACCGCCCACTTGTCGGTGTTGTCGCCGAGGTAGCCCTTGAGGCCCTTGGTGATCACGCCACCTGTCGCGGGGATGCACGCAGTGCCCTTGGAGCATGCGATGTCGACCAGCTGTGCGCGGTCGACCGCCAGGCTGAACGCCTCGCGAAGCGGCTTGCCGGCGTCGCCGGCGAACGGCGAGGTCGCCTGACCCTTGCATGCCGTGGACGGGTTGCTGGAATCGCAGAAGTTGTAGCCGATCCAGCTCGTGCGAGCCGAAGGCTGAAGGGTCAGCTGCTTGGTAAGCGTTGGGTCGGAGTGATAGCGGATGACGTCATCCGGGGTCAGGCTCCCGTTAGCGAAGCCAATGAGTGTGTAGCCGTTCTGCTCGTACTTGGTGAGCTGAGCCTTCTGGTCGGCAATGATCTCGATGTGGACCTTGGTCAAGGTCCCGGTCGAGCCGCCCCACCAGTTGGACACGGGAGCGAAATCGTTCGACTGCTTCGGAGTGCGGGCGGTCATCTTGAACTGGCCGGTCCCGATCGCCGTCGTTGGGTCGCTGGCCCACGCAGCGTCGTCTTCCTTACCGGCGGCCTTGATTACCTTCTGGTCGACCACCCACGCTGTCCACAGAGCGGTTTCGGCGTACCAGTAGCCTGCGGGAGCGGTCAGCGTCGCGGAGAAGGTGTAGTCGTCGATCTTCTTCAGACCGGTCATGTCGTGTGCCTTTCCGGTGGAGACTGGGTCGTAGCCGGCGACTCCCTGGAAGATGTAGGCGTAGGCGTCCTGGAGACGAGCGGCACGGTTCCAGCTGAAGATGAAGTCGTCAGCCTTGACGGGATCGCCGTTCGAGAACTTGACGTTCTGCTTGAGCTTGTAGGTGTACGTCAGGCCGTCTGCCGAGACCTGCGGGGGCCCTGACGCGATGTCCGGGACTATGTTCAGCTGGTCGTCGAACTTGTAGAGGCCGGAGTAGACGTTGCGGAAGACGTCGATGTCGACCGCTGCGGACATGTGCGCGGGGTCGAGGTTACCCAGGTCATCCACAAGGGGGAAGCTGAGCGTCTGGTCGGCGGCCAGGTTCTGAGAAGGAGTCGGGTTGCCTCCTCCACAGGCCGCCACCATCGAAGCTGCTCCCACCGCCACGGCGAGGGAACGAAACAGGGCGAATCGCGTCATACCACCTCCTGCGTAACACGGCTCGAGGGGCGCACTCATGCAAATGAGTTCCCTTCGACAATCCATCGCCCTCTTCCCGGTGTGCGTCCGGGGCGAGAGTGCGCCGGCGACGGATCCTTCGCCATCCTTAGACGGCCCGCTACTCCATCGTCAGTTTTGAGCTTTCGGTGACCGAAGTCAAGTTCAGATACCAGATTGGTGGTTGAATTGAACTCGGGATGCGCCCCAGTTGAGGAGATCGGCGGCTTTCCTGTCGGCCGGCCTGGCGGGGGTCGTGGCCCTTCTGGCGGGCCTGGCCCTCGACTCCTACCTGCACGCCAAGGACCCCAGCCTGGCCCACCGCGAGGGCCTTTTCACGCTCAGCAACCCCGGCCACGTCCTGCTGGGAGCTGGGATCGCCCTTGTCGTGGTCGGGGTGGTGGGGGCCGCCTACACGACCCTGCCGTACGGCGTCTGGGTGCGCCGGGGGCTGCTGGGCGGGGCGCTGCTCCTGGTCGTCGTCTCCGGCGACATCGCCGGCTGGGCGGCCTCGGTCGAGTGGAGCGCCCCGGCGGCCGGGTCGTCGGCGGCGGCGCACGTCCACTCTGGGGGAGCGCCCGCCGCGTCCGCGCCGGCCCCGACCGCGGCTCAGCTGGAGGCGGCCGCGAAGCTGGTCCATGACACCCGGGCGGCGGTGGCCAGGTACGCCGATCTCAAGAGCGCGGTCGCTGCCGGCTATACGCCCATGGAGCCGCCTGAGACCCAGGTCGTCCACTACGTCAACCGGGCCTACATGACCGATGCGTACATCCTCGACCCGCAGCACGTCCAGTCGCTCATCTACTTCAACGGGAAGCAGGGGCCGGTGCTGATCGGCGCGATGTACATCATGCCGAGCCGAAGCGAGGACGGACCCCAGGTCGGAGGGTCGCTGACCGTCTGGCATCAGCACGCCAACATCTGCTTCGACGACGTCACGGGAATCGCGGTGGCGTTCACCCACTCGGGCTTTTTCGACAATGGAGGCAAGAGCGGTTCATGCCCCAAGGGGAGCAGCGTCACGAGGACACCGCAGATGCTCCACGTGTGGCTCATCGACAACCCGGACGGCCCCTTCGCCACGACGATGGACCCCACCGTCTTAGGAACGACCGCACCAATCGCTTAGTGCTTCACGATCTTGGCTAGTCTCCAGTCGAAGTCGTAGAGCGCGTTTCCGCCAACGCCCCTCATGTAGGGATGCACGAGGTACTGCTGCACGCCGTACAGCAGGCCCGCGTAAATCGAGTCGTTGACCAGCAGGTCGCCCGCCACCTTGTAGTCGGGGAGGCTCGAGCTCAACGGCGTCGCGTCCGCGGCGGCGACGACCTTGTCGAAGCTCGGATTCGAATAGCACGATCCCGATGAGCTCGCCCCGGTGACGAAGAGGTAGTCAAACCAGTCCTGGGGGTGGTCGTAATCGGCCGCCCAGCTCTGCCTGAACGCCGGATAGGCGCAGGCGCCGTTACGAAGGTCGAAGAAAGTTTTGCGGTCCATCTCAACGCAGGTGACGGTGACGCCGAGGTTCTTCTTCCACTGCGCGACGAGGTTGTCGCAGACCGACTTGTTGAAGGGATTGGTGTCATAGGTATAGGTGAGGCCGCTGACCTTGGTCCCGTTCGGGTCCCAGGCCTGGTACTCGGCCTTTGCCGCCGCCGCATCGAATTTGACGTTCTTGTCGGAGCCATCGCCGAGATAGCCCTTCAGCCCTTTGCTGATCAGTCCGCCTGTCGCTTCGACGCATGTCGTCTTCTGGTTGCACAGCGCGTCGACGAGCGCGGCGCGATCGATCGCCGTGCTGAACGCGTGGCGTCCGGCGAGTCCAGGGTCGATTCCCGCGAACGGTCCGGCTTTCAGGTTGAAGCCGACCCAGTACGTCACGCCGATCGGCACGATGGTGAGCTGAGACTTGAGCTTCGGGTCGGACGTGTACTTGGTCGCCGCGGCCGGCCCAAGCGGCTGCCGGCCGTAACCGAGCAGGCTGAAAACGCCTGACTCGTATTGCGCAACCTGCGCGGCGGGGNCAGCCAGCACCTCCACGTGCACATGCGTGATGGCGCCTGGCTTGCCGCCGAACCATGCCGGCACCGGCTCGAAGTCCATCGACTGACCCGGCGCCCGCGCCATTATGCGGAACGGCCCGCTGCCGATGAGCGTGTCTGGCTTCAGCGACCACGCGTCTTCGCCGGCGGCTGCGATGACCTTCTGGTCGACGACCCAGAACGGCCACAGCGCGACGAGGCTCGAGAAGTGGCCGGCCCGCTTGCTCAGCGTCACGTTGAGCGTGAAGTCGTCGACTTTGGCGAGGCCGCTCATCTGCGCCGTCTTGCCCGAGGCGACGTCCTGGTAGCCCGCGATGACCCCGAACAGGCCCGCGTAGTCGCCCTGCTTGGCCACGGCGCGGTCCCAGCTGTAGATGAAATCAGCGGCGGTGATCGGGTCGCCGTTCGAGAACTTGCCGTCCTGGCGGAGGTGGAAGGTATAGGTGAGGCCGTCCGCCGAGATGACCGGCTGGCCGACGGCGAGCTCGGGCACGACGCGCAGCTGTTGGTCGTACCGGTAGAGACCCGAGAAGACGTTGCGCAGGATGTCGACGTCGGCGGCGCTGGAGATCAGCGCAGGGTCGAAGTCGGCGACGTCCTGGGCGATCGGGAAGCTGAGGGTCTGGTCCACGGCCAGCGGCTCCACCACAGGAGGCGGGTTGCTGTTCGGCGTGCATCCGACGAGCACGACCACGGCCGCGGTCCAGCCGGCAAGCCTGCGCACCGGCAGAAGGCTACTAGACGCCCTTAGGCGCTGCCTAGGCCGTGTAGTGCCCGGTGATATACCTGACTAGAGCAGACACAAAGAAGAGGG
>JGI12709J13192_1000105_pt1 | contig 14925 bp, 13 predicted proteins | sample BlaSpr_A8_OM3_M3_FD_13192 | JGI IMG/M metagenome (IMG submission 13192)
CCGCGAGGTGGTGCGAGCCGCGAAGGACCGCGGCATGCCGATCCGGATCGGCGTCAATAACGGTTCGCTCGCGCCCGACATCGTGCAGCGCTACGGCCGGACCGCGCAGGGCATGGTGGAGTCAGGCTTGCGCCACATCCGCATTTTGGAGGAGCTCGATTTTCGCGACATCGTCGTGTCGCTGAAAGCGCATGATGTCCGCAACACAGTTTTAGCCTATCGCCTCATGGCCGACAAGGTCGACTATCCTTTCCATCTCGGCGTAACTGAAGCCGGCACCGTGCGCAGCGGCACGGTGAAGAGCAGCGTCGGACTTGGGATTTTGCTGGCCGAAGGCATCGGCGACACCATCCGCGTTTCGCTCACCGCCGACCCGGTGGAAGAAGTGCCGGTGTGTTGGGACTTGCTCAAGTCACTCGGGTTGCGGGAGCGTGGCGTGGAGATCACCTCGTGCCCCTCGTGCGGCCGCGTGCAAATCGACATCGTCAAGCTAGCCGAGCAAGTCGAGCGCATCACCGCGGAATATCGTGCACCCGTGAAAGTCGCCGTGATGGGCTGTGCGGTGAACGGACCGGGGGAAGCTTCGATGGCCGACGTGGGCATCGCGGGCGGACGCGGCATGGGCCTCATCTATCGTGACGGTGTGAAAGTGCGCTCGCTGCCGGAGTCAGAATTGTTAGCCGGTCTGCGTGAAGAGATAGAAAAAGTCATCCAAGAGCGATACCCAGAGTACCGTTAGGTGCCGCGCAGCAGGCTCGCTTGGGCAGTGCTCGCGCTAGCGGCCCTGTTGCGTATCACGCTCGCAATGCTTCGCCCGCTGCAAGTCGACGAAGGCTACACGCTGCACGTGGCGGCCCTACCCTTGCAGGCCGGGTTGCATATCTTGCGCACGCTCGACGTGCATCCGCCGCTCTTTTTGCTCCTCGTGCACGCTTGGCTGGGCTTGCACTCGCCGGATGCCGGCATTCGTTTGCGCATGGCGCTGTTCGGCATCGCTTCCGTGTGGTTGTTGTACGCGATCGTGGTGCGCTGGCACGGCGAGCGCGCGGCGCTCATCGCAGCCTTTTGCGCTGCGGTGATGCCCAGCCTGATCTTTTACGATTCGATGATCCGCATGTATGCGCCGTTTGACGCCCTAGCGCTCACCTCGTTCCTGTTGTTGTCGATCCTGTTGACTCGCGCCGATCTCAAGATCAGCTCGCGACGCGCGCTGTGGACCGGCTGGGCGATTGTGACCGCGCTGTTGTGGTATACGCTCTATTTGGGCGTTATGGTTTCGCTTGCGCAGCTGCTCTACGTCGCGCTGTTGCGGCGCGATGCGCTCGTCCGCGTGCTGACCGCCCTGGCATGCGCGGGGTTGCTGTTCGCCCCGCAGGTGGGCACGTTAGCGTATCAATTGCCACGCGGAGGCTTGGCGTTTCCATTTTATGCGCAGCATGAGTTACAAGCTTTGTGGGAACTGGCAGGTCAAGCGACCATCGCGGTACAGTCACACGGTAACGTGGTCTGGGCTTCGCTCGGCAGCTTGGTCGGATGGGCATGGATCGCGGCAGCGCTGGCATTGGTTGCTCCCCGCAACGGCAGATCGCTCGTGCTGTGGCTCGGCGTGCCCTCGGCGCTGACCTTGGCATACAGTCTGCTGGCACACAAGCTTTTGTATACCGATCGTTACTATTTGCTCCTGGCGTACGCGCTGTGTGCATGGAGCGGCATTGCGGCGGATCGCATTGGTGAAAAACTGCCGGCCACCATGCGCCGGCCGGCCGGCTTGTTGGCGGGCGGAGCGCTTGCGGCGCTCGGAATTTTGTACACGCTCAATCCGGCGCTGTATACGGCCGACTGGCCGGCGGTGGCTGCCCTCTTAGAGTCGCATTCACAGCCAAAGGATCTGATCGTGTTCGAGCAAGGCTCCCCTTTTTTCGTGCTCAAAAGGGGTGTGAGTCTCGACCACCATCCACTGCTCGTGATTCTGCGGCGTCAAGACGTTGCGCGAAGCAGCGCGTTGAGCCGCCCGTTTGCGCGCGTATGGCTCGTCTTGTTTCAATCAGGTCCGGTCGATCCCGATAGTAAGCTGCTCAGCGCATTAAAAGCGCGGCGCGTTGCCGGCGTGTGGGAATTTCCGCGCGCGCTGCCGGCGGAGAGCGCGCTTGTCGTGCTCTTCAAACGTTGAACGTGCGGGGTTTGACAGCCACCTGGCGGAAAGCGGTAGCATGGTAAAAAACGCGCCGAAAAAAGAAGTGACGCGCATCCCGCGCAAGACCGACGATCTGTCAGAATGGTATACGCAGGTCTGCCTGCAGGCGCAGCTCTCAGACTACGCGCCGGTTCGCGGCTGTATCGTCATGCGGCCCTACGGCTACGCGATTTGGGAGCTCATCCAAGGCGAATTCGACCGGCGTTTTAAGGCGACCGGACATCAGAACGCATATTTTCCTTTGCTGATCCCTGAAAGTCTGCTTATGAAGGAAGCTCAGCACGTCGAGGGTTTTGCGCCTGAGGTCGCCTGGGTCACCGAGGGCGGCGGCGAAAAGCTCAGCGAGCGGCTAGCGATCCGTCCAACGTCGGAAGTCATCATCGGTATCATGTACGCGAAGTGGATCCAGTCGCACCGCGACTTGCCGCTGCTCATCAACCAGTGGGCGAACGTGGTGCGGTGGGAAAAGTCCACCCGGCCGTTCCTGCGCACGCTCGAGTTTCTCTGGCAAGAGGGACACACCGCCCACGCAACCCGCGCGGAAGCCGCCGAAGAAGTGCAGCGCATGCTCGAGGTCTATCGCGAGGTCGCGGAAGACGTGCTGGCACTGCCGGTCTTCGCAGGCAAGAAGAGCGACAATGAAAAGTTCGCCGGTGCGATTGCCACCTATGCCATCGAAGCCTTGATGCCCGACGGCAAGGCGTTGCAAGCGGGAACCTCGCACGAACTGGGCCAGAACTTCGCTCGTGCTTACGAAATGAAATTCACTGACGTCGACGAGCAAGAAAAATATGCCTGGACGACGTCGTGGGGCGTCTCCTGGCGTATTCTGGGCGGTTTGGTCATGACGCACGGCGACGACAACGGTCTCGTTTTGCCGCCGGCCGTCGCACCGCATCAGGTGGTCATCGTGCCCATACCCCGCAAGGGCGCAGAGCACGTCTTGCCGGCCGCACGGGAGTTGAGCGAGCAGCTGCGCGGAGTGTGCCGCGTACATCTCGACGATCGCGCCGAGCAGTCGGCCCCCTGGAAGTTCAATGAATGGGAATTGCGCGGAGTTCCGCTGCGCATCGAACTGGGCGTGCGCGATCTCGAATCCGGCACGGTCACGCTGGTCCGGCGCGATTTGGCGGCGGACGACCCCGCGCGCAAGGAGTCGGTGCCGCGCGATTCGATCGTCATGCGTGTGCCGCCCCTGCTGGCGGCGATCCAGCACAATCTGCTGGAACGAGCGCGCACTTTTCGCGACCAGCGCACAACCGTGGTTTCCGACCGCGATAGCCTCATCAAAGCGCTGCGCGAACAGCGTGGGTTCGTGCTTGCGCCTTGGTGCGAACGGCCGGCCTGCGAACTCGATATCAAAGAAGCGACGGGTGCGGTCACGCGCCTCATCGTCGGCAGCGTCGAATCTGGTGAACAGTGCGCTTACTGCGGGCAGCCTGCATTAGTACGAGCGTACTTCGCCCGTTCCTATTGAGGCAAATGACCGCTAGGGCTCCGCGGCTTGCGCGCCGTTTGCTCGCGCCGGCGCTGCTGACGTTCTTCGTCTGCATTGCGATCGCGGCTACGCGCGCGCCCGTCGGCGCTGCGTCGCCACCTGCCGGTGGCGGGGAGCCGGCCGCCATCTTCATGTATCATCATGTCTCTCCCACAATAGCGCCCGGCCCATATGCACGAGCACTCACGGTGTCGCCGGCAGAGTTCGAGCAGCAACTCTCCTGGTTGCGAAACCGTGGCTGCGTGGCTACGACGGTGGAGCAGGTTATGGCGGACGCGGCCAAGCCAGCGCGAAATTGTGAAGTTGCGCTCACGTTTGACGACGGTTACGATGATGCGGTGCGCTTCGCCCTGCCATTGTTGCAAAAGTACGGCGCGCGCGCGACGTTCTATATCACGACTGCATATGTTGGGCAATCCGGCCATGTGTCGCGCGCGGCGCTCGGACGCTTGCTGCAGGCCGGCATGGAGATCGGCGCGCATACCGTGCACCACTACGATCTCACCACACTATCTGGCGCGCAAGCAATGCAGGAGATCGTCGCGTCGCGCCGTTCATTGCAAGGCTGGACCGGCGCCGCAGTGTCGTCTTTTGCATATCCCGCAGGGCGCCAAAATGCGGCCGTTGTGAATGACGTGCGGGCGGCGGGTTTTGCAAACGCGGTCACAACCGATCCGGGTGAAGTGAGCCGGGCTGACGATCCTTTTCTGCTGCCCCGCTATCGCATATTACGCGGAGGGGGATTGGCGCTGTTCGCGCAGGTTCTCGCGGCAGGCGTTACTTCGTCCGTCAAGGCGCAAGCCGCGTACGACAAAGCGTTGCACGCAATAGCGCGCAGTCGAATTGAGGGGAACACGCCGCAGCTCGCAGAATCGGTGGCCGTCGCGCTCTTGGCTCGACGTTTCGCCGAGCCGATCATGAAAGTTAACGTCCTTACCATACCAGAGGCGGCAGTTGCGGGCATCGTACTGTCCGGCGTCAAGTTTCACGCGCCCGTAAGCCGCAACCGGTTCATGGCCGACGTGCGCGAAATGGCGAAAACGGCATTTACGGCCGCCCCGTCGCTCGATGAAATCGACATTTGGGCAACTGTGCCGGTCTCGGTACCGGCGGGCGAACCGGTTTCGGGCGATTTTGCGGTACCGACTTCGAAAACGGTTTTCTCGAGCGTTGTGACGCAGCAACGAAGGGGGCTTCAAACGAGTTTGGTATGGGGTACAACATATTGGGACCCACGCTGGTTGCAGCGCGCAAGATAAGATGATGCGATGAACGACGAGCCGACCTACGCAAAGACAGTTCTAGACAATGGCGTCCGCGTCATCAGCGAACAGCTGCCGTACGTTCGCAGCGTCAGCTTGGGCTTGTGGGTAGGCGTCGGTTCTTCGCATGAGGAGCCGCCGGTCCGCGGCATAAGCCATCTCATCGAGCACATGCTGTTCAAGGGTACGCCCAGCCGCAGCGCACGAGCCATCGCCGAATTGATGGATTCCATCGGCGGCAACCTCAATGCATTTACCGACAAAGAGGTGACGTGCTATCACGGTCGCGTGGTGGATGCGCACGTGGGCTTGGCATTCGACGTGCTCGCGGACATGTTCCGCAACGCCAAATTCGATCCCATGGATCTGCGCAACGAACAGCAGGTGATCTTAGAAGAGATCCGCATGTACGACGACTCGCCGGACGAGGTGAGCCAAGATCTTTTCTTACGATCGGTGTGGGCGGGCAGCTCGCTCGGAGAGCCGACGATCGGTTATGCGGAGACTGTTTCCGGCATCACGCGCGACGCTATCAACGCATACATGGCAAAACGCTACACGCCTGACCGTGTCGTAGTGACTGCGGCCGGCAATATCGAACACGCGCAGTTCGTCAAGCTGGTGCAAGATCATCTCATCGACATGAAAGGAGCGTATGCCGGCGAAGACCCCTCGCCGCCTACGTTCCGGCCCACCGTCAACGGCCGTCAAAAAGATTGCGAGCAAGTCTACTTGCTCATCGGTGCGGAAGGCGTAGGCGCCGGCGACGACCGTCGCTACGCCCTGTCGGTGCTCGATGCTATTCTTGGCGGCGGCATGGCCTCGCGTTTGTTTCAAGAGATCAGGGAGAAGCGCGGCCTCGTGTACAGTGTTTACTCGGCTCACAATGCCTATCGCAGCGCCGGCGTTTTCAGCGTCGCCGCGTCGAGCAGCCCGAAGAACGCTGTTGAAGTGGTGTCGCTTATCCGACAAGAGCTCAGCCGCATGGCCGAGGACGGCGTCTCAGCGGAAGAACTGTCGCGCGCGAAAGAACATATCAAGGGCAATTTGCTGCTTTCACTCGAGAGCACCAGTACGCGCATGATACGCCTGGGACGCTCGGAGCTCAACATCGGCCGCCACATACCCACCGCCGAGATTGCGGCTCGCATTGACGCCGTCACGAAAGAAGAAGTGGACGGTTTTGCGCGCCAGCTCTTCGAGGGTGACCGTCTGGCACTGACGGTCTTGGGTCCGGTCGACACGCAGCTCGTCGCGGACGCATTCGAATCGTTGCCGCAGTCGGCATAGCCGGCGACGTGCAGCACCAATACTATCCGGTGTCGTCGTATCTGGTCATCGCCGCTATCTTGTATTGCGGCGCGCAAGCATTGCAGATGGGTACCGGAGCGGCGCGGCTGGCGGGCGTGCGCAGCAAACGCGTCGCGACCGGGCTGACCCTTTTCAATTTGTTCGCGACCTCGTCGCGCATGCTCAATCTGGTGTACGCGCCGCTCATGGGCGCGTTGATCGACGTGTCGCGCCGGCTGGGCGACGTGGCCGGATTCGAGCGCGACCTGCGCGTCATCATAGCAGCGGCGACCGTCGGCACGGTGCTCGGCGGGGCCCTCACGCCCACGTTTGCCGTCTTGCTGGAGCGCGGCATCAAGTCGTTCGAGCGGCGCGGGTCGCTCATTTGGGCGATCTCGCAGCTCGCCTGGCCGCCCACCTTTCGCTCCGCCATCGCTGAGTTTCGAATGCCGGCCTTGCGCATGCTCAAGTATAGCCCCGGATCGATTCCCAAGGCTTTTCTCTTTTGGAATATCGTCGTGATGGCGTTTTGGGTGGCGGGGCCGCTGTCGGCGTTTTACGCAGGCGTCATCGATCCCAAGGTGACGGGCACGGCGCTGCTGCTTTCGGGTCTGATTACCGGCGTCGCGACGATCACGCTTACGCTGGTCGTCGATCCGACCGCAGCGGTCATAACCGATCAAGCTGCACTCGGCATGCGGCCCGAGCACGATATCAAAGCCATGTTATTGTATTTAGTGCTGAGCGCCATCGCAGGAACGCTGCTGGCGCAACTCCTGCTGCGGCCGGCTGCCGAGCTGATCGTCACGGTCGCGAGGTTCTTAGTGGATCATGGGTTACAACATGCTTAAACGTTGGGCATTCGTCTGCGTTCTGGTCACCGCTACCGGACTGGGCGGTTGCGCGCAATCGTTCACGCAGTGGATGGTCAATCTGCGCACCTCGCAAGGCGACGTTGGGCTAGCGCGCACAAACCTCAAAGACGCTGAGAAAGAGTATGGCCTGGCGCTTGCGTTGGATCCCAAAAACGCGCATGCGCGCGCGGGGCTCGCGCAGGTTTTGTATTTGCGAGCCAAGGAAGATTTTGCGAACAGCAAGCTGGACGACGCCGAGGCTGAGGTACAGCGTGCGCTGCGTTACGCGCCCAACGACGCTGCAACCCTCGCCCTCGCAAACCAGATCGAACAGGCTAAGATACGGCGCGAAATCGTGCAATCCAACTTTCCGTTGTACGGCTCGATCGCCGCAACGTTAAGGCCGGCGTTCAAGAGCGTGACCGTCACCAACACTGAGATTCAAAAGCAGATCAAGGCGTTCAACAGCGACTATGACACCGCGCACCTCACGCGCGCCATCATCGAGGCAGCCGACTTAGAGGACGAAGCGCACCGCATTGGGCTGCGCCTGATCACGTACCGCGGTCTGGTGCAGACCGGCGCTGAGAAAACCAAAGCGCCGATCCAGTCGGACACTCCCAGCCTGTTGCCGATCCCTTAGCCGATCATTTTCCTGGGTTCAGCGCAGCTTTGACTGTACAGCGAAGTGGTGCATATCGTAGACTTGCCAGCCGGAACGGACTGTCACGCGCCGGTACCGTTGCATGAACCGATAGAGCGGCTTGTTCGCCTTGAAGCGCGGCACTTCAACCGCCACGAAATAGCGAGCGCCCTTGGCAATAGCGCTCGTCATATCGTGAACGTTCCAAAGCAGAATGTCTTCTTCCCAACCGCGATGCCCGATGGTGTATAAGACCGACGGATCGTAATGACCCATGACGATCAATGTATTGGGTTCCAGGACCGTGCGGAGTTCGGTTGCTGCGGCAAACACCGGCCGGCTCCACGTGTAGTAAGGGTGGATCTCCAGCATGTTGACGTAGACGGTGAGGAACAGTGCCGCAACAAGAACTGTGCCCGCCTGCCAGCTGCGGTTGCCTTCAGGCGCGGTCAGGCTCAAGATGTGATCGAGGGCGCCGCCGGCGTACAAACATGCAAACGGGATGAACAGCACCAGATAGTAGTCAACGCGCTCCACGTTGACGACTATGAATGCGTATAGACACAGCGCCAGCAACCACGCGCCGAAAAACACGGAGCGCGAGCGATCTTCAGGCGGCGGCCGCTGCGTCAACGCCGCTACGAGGAGCGCCCCGAATAACACGGGTCCAAGGATCGTCGTCGCCAGCATCTTGAGCAGCGCCAGCGTGCTCTGCAGGCCGAGGGCGAACTGGGCCGGACTGCTCAGCTCGCGCAGCAGCGTGGGAACGACGTGCTTGTCAGTGATGCCCGAAGCCCAATGCCATTCGGCGATAGCCTGGACGTGGTTGAAGTACAATGCAAAAGGCACGAGCGACAGCGCCAACAGCGCAGACAGCAGCCAATCCGTTTTGGGCCGCGGGCGCAGGCGCACGCATGCAACCGCGACCATCGGGATCAATAGGATGAGCGCAGGGGGCTTTGCCAGCCAAGCGAGAGCCGAAAACAGAATGCTCCAGACCAGCTCGCGGCGTTGCCACAGCGTAAGCCAGCGCAACCAGAAAAGCAACGCTAGGCCGGCGAAAAAAAGCATCGCACTTTCCGGAATGATGGCCCGCCCGTAAAAGACAGCACCCGGTGTGATCGCGAACAACAGCGCTGCGATCAGCCCCGCCCTGGGTGAGAACAACAGCGCACCCAGCAGATATAAAATGACGATCGTTGCAACGCTGAACGCGATCGCCCACAACCGGCCAAAGACCTCGTGCACGCCAAAAACCCGGTATGCTTGAGCCGCCGCATAGGGAATGATTTGCAATTCCAGCTCCACGTAGTTGGGCGGCGGGCCGTCGTAGTCGACCTGCGGATACAAGATGTTGTTGCGCAGCTCGAAGAAGTTGCGTGCAATAGCCGCCCCATCGCCTTGCCGCCAAGCCGGATGATCGAGGATGGGATTGCGCAGGTCGTAGAGCCGCAGCAGCAACCCCGCGATGACGATGAGCAGCAACGCGGCGAAAAGCCGGTTGCGCATCAGGTCTGGCGGTCGACCGCTGGCTGGTGGGTGTGGCGAAACGTCCAAAATTTGTTTCCGAAGAAGTTCCAGCCCATACCGAACACCGTGGCGATGAGCCAGGCTGCCGAGTTGCGAAACGGCATGACGGGTAGATGTTTTTCAGCGAACACGATGACGATCTCGGAGATGCCCAACGCGATCGCCGAAACGGTGATGAATTGTCCGAGTTCTTTCCAGGGATGGCCTTGCGAGCGGAACGTCCAGCGCCGGTTCCACCAGTAGTTGTTGACGCCGCCTAAAATAAAACCGATGGCGTACGCCAACCACAAAGCGACCGACAGATGTAAGAGCAGGTGATAAATGCCAAAGTTGACGACTGTGCCCGAGGCGCCTACCACGCCAAATTTCAAGAATTGCCTGAACCCACGACGCAGCCTGAACTTCGGCGGTGAACTCAAGCGAGCCAATACCAATCTGCGAACAAGACCGTGAACAATCCTAACAACGGCAACGAGAGCGAAACGATAGCCGAATTGACAACCGGGTTGCGGCCCCACATCGCCATGAGCATGAACGCGGGGAACATCACGAGCACAAAACGCGGCATGCTCATGAGACTGGCCGTCGATATCGGCATGAGTATCGAGGCCGCAAAATACAACGCATAGGAGAAGCGCAGCTTCTTGAATGCGACGACGGCGAGCGCCAAGAATGCGAACGTGAAGGTGAGCTCAATGATATGATTGACCGTGCCGCCGGAAGCAAGCGGATGGTGCTGGATCTCTTTGAGCGTGTTGACGACGGAGACCCACGGCGGCGCCAGATGGCGGTTCCAGTTGTCTTGGATCTTGAGGAAGAATAAGGGGTCGCCAACCAACGCGTAGAGATAGCCCATATAGGCGATCAATCCCATCGGCACGAGCGCGACGCCGATGGCGCCACGCGTGAGCGCGGTTCCGCGCCGCTCCCGCCAGCCATGCCACGCCTCGTACGCCAGCGGGATCGCGGTCAGTATGCCTTCGATTCGCGTCATGGATGCGAGCGCACCAAAAATCCCGCTGGTGATGTAGTTGCCGTGACGCGCATAATACACCGATGCTACGGTGAGCGCCAGAAACAGAGATTCCGTGTAGACGGCTGAAAAGAAAATGGCCGTCGGAAAAATAGCGGTGTAAAAAATTGCGTGATAGGCGATGCTCTCATCGCCAAATTCAAGCTTGACGAGGGCGTAGAGATAGCCCAACGCAACCAAGAACGCGAGGTTTGAGATGACCAGCGCAGCCAGCAGATGATCGCCGATGAGTCCGCCCAGCAAATGGATCAAATACGGATAGAGCGGAAAGAAGGCCATCTCTTTGCCTTGATAGCCGGCGCTGGCGATGGTGAGATAGTGTTGCGCGTCCCAGCGTCCCCAGACGTCGAGCAGCAAACCGCGCGATGCGCTCCAGTGCTGGCCTTGACGCTGACCGATCACGATGGCCGCCAGTGGTGCGATGATGATCAGGGGTATGCGCGTTGCGATGAAAACCGTGGCCACATGCCGCACCATGGGGAAGTAGCGGGCGACCGCGGCGACTTTTGCGGCCAACCCGACGAGCAACACGGTGCCTGCCAACGCCGAGGCTGATGTGAGCGAAGGCGGCAGCTCGAACAGATACAGCCATAGCCCGAGCAGCGGCACGAAGCTCCAAACGTCGGTTTTGAGGATGGATGCCAAATCCACACCATACTTGGCGCTGATGAAGCGCGCGTACCAGTACCACGCTGCAACGGCGAGCGCGCCCCCGCTGATCGCGAGCGCGAGGAGCGCGATGTTCGATACGGCGGCGCTAAGGTGGCTGTGCGTCGCAATGACGTACCAGCAGAAAACGCCGGCGCTCACGCCGGCGAACATGGTGACGGCTGCGTGTGGCCAAACGCTGCGTGGGATATGCAGAATCTCGGGTTCGAACTCGCCGCTTGTCTGATCTGAAGGGGTCGAGCTTATAACAGCATCCACGGCTTTTCGCGTTCGCCGTTCCGCCATTCGGCCCTTTCCTCTAGCGAGTTCGAGGGATTGCAGGCACACTCTAAAAAGTTGCGATGCAATGCGCACGATATGTCACGTCACGAGGACGACGAGCATTGCCCTTCTTGTCCTTTGTGCGGCTGCGACTGCAATCCGATCGCAGGCCGCCGCGCCCAGCACCCAAAGCGGAATTTTTGTTTCCTACAATTTAGAAGCCAATCGCGCGTCTGTCACAATCCAGCAATCCGGCCGGCCCGCAGTTTTCGTGTTGGCCCCGGCCGCTGTGGCGCGCGAGCATGCGACCGGCGAACCGTGGCAGACGGTACCGCTGAGCGCGCTCGCTCCGGGCGAACCCGTCATCTTGCACATCGGCGACGATGGCCGCGTGCAGATGGTTGACGCAGAATTTACGAACGTGCTGACGCGCCTCGTTATCTTGACGAAGGGATACGTGATCACGACATCCGGAGAAAGCTACAAGCTCATCGGTAAGGCGGCCGAAGCTGCGACCTCGCTCGAGCTCGGTACGTATCTCAAGCTGCGGGTCGATCCGCAGGGCGCCACTGCTTTTGACATCGCGACCGCAAGTCAGCCGTTCACGAGCGGCAATCAAGGGCAACGTGTCACGGTGACCTTCGTCGTCACGGCGCCGCCGAATACGCCGCCGTCCGACATCATCTACATCGCAAGCAGCATCGCCAACTGGACCGCCAATGGCGAACGCATGTCTCCGCTGACCGGCAACCGTTGGACTGAGACGATGACGCTCGGCAGCGGCTCCGTTTTGCAATACCGTTATACCCGTGGATCTTGGGCGACGGACGAGCGCAATGCCGCCGGCGTGGAAATTCCAAATCGAACCTTGTCAGTGACAAAAACAGGACTTACGCAAACGGTGAACGATACGGTCGTTCGCTGGGCGGATTTGTCGTCATAACAGACTACTGTTGTCCTCATAACAGACTACTTACGAAGAGGAGACCTTCATGGACACCCTCGACTTTGTAAAGGTCACCGAAACGGCGGCACTGGCAGCATCGCGCTGGATGGGCAAAGGCGAACGCGACAAAGCTGACGGCGCGGCCGTCGAAAAAATGCGCGAAGTGCTCAATCAGATGGATATTCGCGGCCGCATCGTCATCGGTGAAGGCGAGCGTGATGAGGCGCCGATGCTGTACATCGGCGAGGAGGTCGGCAGGGGTGGCGTCGAGGTGGACATCGCAGTCGACCCGGTCGAAGGGACCAACCTCGTCGCCAACGGGCTTCCCAACTCCATCGCCGTGCTCGCCGTAACCGCTAAGGGCGGCTTGCTCAATGCGCCCGACACCTACATGGATAAGCTGGCGGTGGGTCCCAAAGCGGCCTCCTACGTGCACATCGATGCGACCGTGGCCGAGAATTTGGAGTTGGTCGCGAACGCTTTGGAGCTTCCGCTCACTGACATCACGGTCTGCATCCTCGATCGTCCCCGTCACAAGAAACTCATCGACGACGTGCGCGCTGCGGGAGCAAAGATACGGTTGATCTCGGACGGAGACGTCGATGCGGCGATCGCGACCGCGATCGACGGCACCGGCATTCATGTGTCCATGGGTACGGGCGGCGCGCCGGAAGGTGTTCTGGCCGCCGCTGCGTTGCGCTGCTTGGGCGGCGGTTTTATGGGCCGTCTCAAACCACGAAATGAAGAAGAAGTCAAACGCGCGTTTGCCATGGGATTCGATGACGTCAACAAAGTGCTGACCATGGATGATTTGGTAAAAGGCGATGACATCACATTCGTCGCGACCGGCATCACCGACGGTGATCTGGTTCGCGGCGTGCGTTTTTTCGGTAACGGCGCTCGCACGCACTCGATCATCATGAACAGCCGCAGCAGCACAGTGCGCTTTGTCGAAACGACCCATCGCTTCCGTGCCGAACCATTCCGCGTGCGCCAGCGCTGAAGCCGCTTGCGTATGTTACGCCGGACGCGATCGTCGCTCGCGTCGAAGACATCGGCGTGGAATTACTGCACAGCTGGGGTATTTTAGGGGTCACACTCGACTTAGACAACACCATCGTGCCCTGGCACACCACCTTCCTGACGCCGCCCGTACGCGACTGGGTCGTGGGATTGAAAGCGGCACACATCCGGGTGTGTCTGTTGACGAACAATTATAGCCCGCACGTCGCACAAGTCGCCAACGAGTTGAACGTCCCCATCGTGTCCGCGGCGTTCAAGCCTCTGCCGGCGGGCTTTCGTCGCAGTCTCCAGCATATGGGCGTCGCAGCCGGAGCGGCACTGGCGATCGGCGATCAGCTGTTCACGGATGTGCTGGGTGCGAAGCTCGCAGGCATGCGTGCCATCGTCGTCAGGCCGATCGGCAAACGCGAGTTTCCGACGACGAGGATACTGCGCTGGTTGGAGAGTCCCGTCTACGCGCTCTTGCGCAGGCGCTCAGCGTGAGCGCGCCGCTGCCGAGTTCGCAGCTTGCGGCGCAATACGCGGTGCTGGGAAGTCCCGTGACGCATTCACTATCGCCCCGGATGCAACGCGCGGCGTTCGCCGCCGCGGGTATCGATGCCGGTTACGAATCGCTTGAGGTCACGGCGGAGCAACTGGAAGCGGTAGTCGCGCGGTTGCGTGCGCAACGCTACGCCGGCTGGAACGTGACGACACCGCTCAAAGAAGTGATCGTGCCGCTGCTCGATACGCTGAGTCCCCAAGCCCAAAACGTCCACGCGATCAACGTCGTTCGTCGCGAAGCAGACGGCACGCTCACCGGCCACAACACGGATGGCTCCGGATTCGTTCGTGCGCTTGTCGAGCTTTGGGATTGGCGACCGCAAGGATCGCGCATACTCGTGCTGGGCAGCGGTCCGGCTGCGCGCGCTATTGCATATGAGCTGCGGGCGGCGGGAGCTTCTGAGATTTCGTGCTGGTCGCGCAACGATTCCCTCGCCGCCGCCATCGCGCCCCCGCCGCATGCTGCCGTCAACCTTATGATATCAACCTTGCCCAGCGGTGCCAGTTTGCCCGCAGCCCTCGCCGCCTTCCTGACGCCTGCGTGCGACGTGATCGATATCAACTACGCAGCGTCGCGCTCTCCTTTAGACGATCTACCGGCAGCTCGCCGCAGCGACGGCCTGCCGATGCTCTTGCATCAGGGCGCGCTCTCGTTTGAATGGTGGACCGGCTTAAAGGCGCCGCTGGCGGCTATGCGTGCTGCGATCAGCCGATAACTAAGCCATGCCGCGAGAAAGACAAGGGCGATGATCAAGCGCATCGCCTACGTTGACGGTTTGCGCGCTGTTGCGGTGCTCACGGTCGTCATTCACCACGTCGCGAAATACAATAGCTCGCTGGCCGTTGGTCCGCTCCAGCATGGACTGCTCGAGGGCGCGCATGGCGTGGATCTGTTTTTTGTGATATCCGGTTTTTGCCTGTCATATCCGGTGCTTGCTAGCATGCGATCGAGTGGCAGCACAGCGTTTCAAGTCGCGCACTACGGCGCTCGCCGGCTCGTGCGGATCGTTCCGCCATATTATGCCGCGATCGCATTTTGTGGATTGCTCTTGCTGCTTGCCGGCTGGTACAAATTGCATCTCGCCCCGGACATGGCGGGCGCGCACATCAACGCCACTGAAATTCTCAAGCAAATGCTGTTCTTGGATTGGCGCCCGCAATTCGTGAACGGCTCTTTTT
>JGI12709J13192_1000106_pt1 | contig 14770 bp, 14 predicted proteins | sample BlaSpr_A8_OM3_M3_FD_13192 | JGI IMG/M metagenome (IMG submission 13192)
GTCGCCGCTCGTAATCTTCCAAGCCGTTCGGATCGGTCACGCCTCGGCCGGCCAGGTGGCGCGCGGTTGGGCTGGCGGTGTCGTCGGCTTCGCTCCACCGACTCGCCTGCTTGGCAAGGCGCACAACGTTGGTCGTTCGCTCGTCAGTCGACTCGGCCCGCGCGCTTTGTCGGCGGTCAAATCGGTAAGGAAGCGCATCTGATGCGACGTTCTTCTGCTACCCAACGTCCTGTCTTGGAAACTGTTGAGCGGCCTGAAGGGGGTCCGGGGGAAACGCGGCCGTGCGTTTCCCCGGGGGGCACGGCGCAGGCAAAGCATGAGGTCGTGGCGACGCTGCACCAGCTGATCGAGACATTGATGGGGCTCGAAGAAGAGCAACCACGCCGCCAAAGCGCAGCTGCCGATCAGAACCGACCGCTGCTCCTCAGCGCGCTCGAGACGGCCAAGCTGCTGTCGGTCAGCCGGTCAAAGGTGCTTGATCTCGCGGCGCTCGGCGAGATTCCTTCGGTGCGCGTGGGCGGGTCGGTTCGAATCCCGCGCGATCACTTGACGGCCTGGATTGCCGAACACACGCAAGCCGAACCGAAAACGACCAAGCGACTCCCAAACTGGGTGCGCGTCAACCGGAGTCACGAAGCCTGAGTCGAGCTCTCTACGGCGCGGGCAGCGTCTATCGACGCAATTCGGACGGCCGATGGTGTGCCGCGGTGTTCATCGGTTCGCGGCAGCGAATGCTCTATGGAAAGACAAGACAGGAGGTCGTCGCGAAACTTCGCGAGGCCCAGACCGAGCTCGCGAGAGGCCACGCAGCCCAGCGAACGTCACCTCGGCTCGACGACTTCCTGCGCTCTTGGCTCGAGACGTCCGTCAAACCGAATGTCCGGCCCCTCACTTACGCCGGGTACAAGGTGAACGTCGAAAAGCACCTGATCCCGACGATTGGAAAGCTCCGACTCGATCAGCTCACGCCTCAACACGTCCAAGGCATGATCAATGATCGGCTAGCGGCAGGATTCTCAACGAAGACAACCGCGTACGTGCATCAGGTCCTACGAACGGCACTGACCCTAGGTGTCCGGTGGGAAATGGTGTCGCGCAACGTCGCGAAGCTCGTTGACAAGCCCCGAATCGAGCGAAAGCCCATAAACCCTTTGACGCCCGAAGAAGCGCGCAAATTTCTGGCAGCGATTCGTGGACACAGGCTCGAGGCGCTGTTCTCAGTCGCTCTTGCGCTGGGTCTCCGCCAAGGAGAGGCACTTGGGCTCCGCTGGGAAGACATCGACTTCGCGACGGGAACCCTACAAGTCCGTAATCAGCTGCAGCGCATCGACAAGAAGTTGACCTTGGTACCGCCGAAGACTGCTAAGAGCCGGCGAACTCTCGTCATGCCAAACCTTATCGCCGAAGCCTTGACAGATCACCAGAAGCTGCAGGTCGCAGAAGAGATTTGGGCCGGATCGAGGTGGACCGAGACCGGCCTCGTTTTCGCCAATAAGACCGGTGGTCCGACCCAGGCCAGGCACGTCATTGAACAGTTCCATCAGGCTTTTGATCGGGCCGCAATGAGGCGGATCCGCTTCCACGACTTGCGCCACTCGTGCGCAACCCTGTTGCTCGTGCAAGGCGTATCGCCCCGGGTAGTTATGGAAGTCCTGGGCCATTCGGAGATCGCGCTCACGATGAACGCCTACAGCCATGTTGTTCCCGAGCTGCAACGTGATGCGGCTCAACGGATGCAGGCGATTCTCGAGCGGTAGCTTGCGTAGCACTCCTGGGACTTAAATCATCCGAGAATGAGTCGCATGGCGAATCTTCCGTGGGCTGAGGCGCTCGAGGCTCTTGAGAGTGAGGTAGGGCGACTAAGGGACGCGTGGGAGGCCGTGGAGTTCAGGCTCTTAATGGGCTCGACAAATCCGCCTGTTACCGAGGGTGCGTATTTCGAGCCGACCGTCGAGCCTCTCCCCGGCGACCTCCGGGTAGCTTTCGATATTCCGCTTCTCTTGCAGGGCCGGATGACAGCTATTCAGTTCTTGGCGTTGCTGCAGAAATGGACAGGGGGCCAAGCATTTTCGTTCGGCGGATACGACTTCGTCGCTCCTGAGATTACGGGAACCCTTAGTTGGGACAAAGACGTCCCTAGCACCCATTTGTTCAATCGTCCATTGAATCCACTTCCGCCGACTGACACCGAGTACCGCTTTCATCGCTTGACAGGTGGAGGCGGAACGCCGAACACGACAGTTCGGGACCAGATCAACACGATCGCTTATTCGATGGGGACAACGCCATACAGCCTCCTCGAGAAGTACATGGGAATGGGGTGGGACGGCTCCATTAAGAACTTCAGCGCTGTGGTGCCGATCCCGGCCACGATGCTGCAACCGCTCCGCCAGGCCGATTCCCAGGTACAGGTCTGCATGCGATATCGCCGACCATTCCAAACGACAGATTTTTGGGTCAGGGCCAGCCCAGAAGTCTGGCGCTCATCCTTGCCAAAGGTTTCGGTGTTGGACGAAAGTCCCGATGGCGCGGGCTGGTACCGTGCATGTGCCACCGTTGACGTGCCGACGGACAAGTCCGACCTAAACGTATGGGCGGGCCGGGCGGATTCGATTCAGCTCTACGACTGGCATGTTCTAAGCCGCATTGAGACGCCAGCGACTACGGAGGCGACCACTCGGACTTTTCTTGCGTCTTGGAATCGACTCGCTACCCGCCGGCCATCAGCTCTACTCAGCGATCCGACCAAAGCGGCCACCGGGAGAGGTCCGGCTAATGTCGCAGCCGCCGCCGAACTACTCCTTTTGAACGGACTAGCAGCACTTGGCTATCCAACTTTTTATGGGCCAAGTCCATTTGAAACTTCAGGCGTGGACATCATGGCGTTCGACGCGACGACTAAGACCGCCTTCGCAATTTCGGTCACGGTCACTGAGGCAATTGCCGACAAGATCGGCAAATTGGTCATGTTGAGGAAAGAGCTCGACGTCGAAGTCGGTGAGGATTGGCATTTGAGCCTTGTTGTTGTGACGATCCAGCCGAGGGGCGCCCTCGTTGCCGCTCGGCTTAAGGAAGCAAACGATGACAATGTAAACGTACTCACTGGGGAGGACTTGCAACCTCTGATGGACGAATCCCCCGATCTGCGGCCATTTGAGCAAGCGTTGCATCGCCACCGACAGTTCTATCCATCTGCTCCCTCATTACCGGGTATGGGAAGCGGGTAGTACGAGTACTGCCGCACAATTTCGACTGCTCAAGGGCGCGCGCGCCGCATGGCGCATCCGTCGTCACATCCTCGATTGCGTGAGGTCCACCTGATCAAGCGAGGCACGACCGCTGTCGACGTCGTAGTAGACAACCGGCGGGGGTTCGAGCCGGCCCGCAGTCGCTATCACGTTGGCCGCTATGGCGGCGGTCGAGAGCAAGGCATTGAGGGCGCCGGTGGCAATGTCCACCATCTGAATCCAGATCGCTGGTGGCCTCATGTCGTTACCGAGCGTGACCGAGTCGGTGTAGAGCAGGTGGGCCTGGGGTAACTCTGCAGTGCCAGTTCGCACATAGACAAGCGCGAAATGACTTAGCGGCGTGAGCTGACCAACCGGCGACAAAGAGTGGCTTACGTCGTTGCGTAACTTTCCTGCCGAGTGTTCATGGAGCTGCTCGAGACCGGCAATCAAGTGCGCTGCGTCCGGATGAGTGATCGCGAGATCTCTCAATCGGCTGAGGACCTGACGAGGATTTGGTCGGAACTCAACCCCGTTTCGAGCATGGTTTAGCCGGAGAACCGGGCTGCCAAGAGTCAATGCAAGTATCGTCACCAGCTTGTCGACGCCAGAATCGATGCGCCAGAGCGCGAGCTCAAGCCCTCGAGCGCCATCAGTGCTCATACCGGCTGTTCGGGCCGCATCTAGAGAGGATGCTGCGGCGTCGAGCGTGACTTCTAGATCGCTAACCCACTCGCCCAAGTAGTGCCTGCCCGTGGTGCTCCACTGAACAAAGTAGGGAGCCGCGGGCGGCGGCGGTCCGTCCGGCATACGCGCAATCGAATCGCGAAGAGCATCACTTGCATTCGTCACAGCTGCGTCCATTTGTGCAGCATCGCATGGAGATACCAGTGATTGGGAGTGCGTCAGGCTCAGGATCTTCACAAATCGGATGCGATGTCATCAAGGCCGCGGTAGCCCTTGGCTGCGAGTTCGTTCATTAGATCTTTGGCCTCGGATCGGGCCCGATCGTCGTCTGCTACCAGCGCTGCACTGACAATACGTCGAAGTGGCTCATTGGTCATCAATAGAAAATGGGCCTCAGGTCTAATCGTGATCATGAGATGAGTGGCTCGGACAGCCTCAAATGGCTTGGTGGATGCAAGGCCGGCCAGCCGTTCGATGACTAGATGATCGGCCTCGACCGCTGCACCTGATTCGAGAAGCCTCAACAGCTCGTGAATTAGCCAATCGTCAGACAGCTTGCCCGAGGATGCGAACCACCATCCGAAGGTTCCGACCTCATTCCGATTGGGCGCTCTCTCGGCTTCGAAGACTTCAAACCTTCGGCGCCATAGGTCGCGAAGGCGCTCTTGCTGATCCGCTTGCAGCGGCGTTTCGCCCCGCCACAGACTCCGTCCAATGAATTCCATCGCATGCACCCGTGCTTTCTCGGGTGCGCGGTCGAAAAACCCCTGAAGCATATTGTTGTGGCTGTTCCAAGTAATCCGACCCCGCCAATACAGGACGATCAAGTGCTCAGCCAGCTTCCCCGCGGGATCCACAAAGCGCCGGCGGCCGTCGGATTCAGTTCCAGCCCCTAAGTCCGCAACTGCGCGGTGATACTCAGGTTCCAAGACGTCAAAGACATTGTCATATAGGGCATTTACTAAGTAGGTCTCCCAGACAGCAGCTCGAAGCAATGCCTGCTTCGGGTCATTAGGAAATAAGCGCTCGAGGCTCCCCTTAACCCATGCCGGGTCGAGCAGCACCAACCACGGCAGCCGCTCACCATAGACCGCTCGAATGGCTTGAGAAGGGTCCCGCTCCGGATCGAGGTGCGCATCGAGTACGTCGCGGAGTTCCGCAATAGCGTCGAAGCCCGCCGCCTCTCGCTCAGGATGATCGGCTTGGTCGTGGCGTCTCACCCACAGGCCGAAGCGGATCGCTGCGTGCATCGCCTTGCCTCGATTGGTGTTGATTGACAATGAAAGTGGATCCATATTCGTGCCGCCAAGGCGTGCCTCGTCCTCAAGATCAGGCTCGGGGTCGTTGGTCAGAGGCTCCAGAATTTGCCATACGAGTGCACGATGTTCGATTGGAATGCCCCCAGAAGTGCGCAGGAAAGCCTCCCCGAGCAGGTGCGCCACCGATCCTCGCGCCCAGCGCCAGCCCGGATCGCGGTCAGCCCAGCCCCCTGGATCGTGCTTTTCCTGCTGGGCGCGCGGTTGGGTCACTACTGCTCGAGCTAGCTCAAGAACCGGGGCCCAGTCGAAGGCTTTGTTTGACAAGAGCGCTTGCTCTAACCCATCGATCAGCGAGCGGGCGTAGGTCGGGTCTAGCTCGGCGAAGCGAGGTGCGTCGACAGCATACTTACCGGGATCGGCGGCAACAGCTCCGGCAAGTTGACGGCCGAGGCCTTCATACGTGTCATTGAACATTTGACCCGACGGCGGCCGCCACGACCCCAGGTACCGCAATAGGTCGGGTACTTCCATCAACGAAAGTTCCTCAAGTGTCTTCGGACTACTTGAGCCGACCCATCCGGTACTGTAGGCTCCGAAGTCCGGGTGCTCAGGAGCGCCGTATCGGTCCTCGAGTTCCTCGTATCGGGCTTTCCACTCGGTTGGCAGGCCATTCTTGAGAACGGCGAGCCTCTTGAGTTCTATACCGTCTTGTACGTTTCGAAGCTCCTCATCGGTCGGCTCACGCCCGTACAGAAAGATGGAATTTCGCTTGAAGTTCTCGATTGCGGGCGGTGTTCGGAGATGCTCGAGTAGAGCTAGTCTGTCCTGCTCCTTAACCTGCGAGAAGTAGATTCCCGCCAGCCGAGCGTACTCGTGCCGTACACCAAGGTCGCTGAGGTTGTCCCAACTCGCGACCCGGCTGAGGGCGAGATCCTTCGCCGACTCACCGTGCTCAGCTAGTAAATAGAGGGCAATTCTTCGAAAGATCGATCGCATTCGCGATTCCAGTTCCGCGACTACGGTCTGAGTGGCGCGTGCGTCCGCTGCAACTGTGGCCGCCGCAATTTCCCTCGTCGCAGCGACCAGCACATCGCGGATCGAGTGTTCAGGGAGATTCTGCGCGTGGTCCTCGACAGCCGGCCTCCAAATATATGAATGGTCGGATTGGTCATCGCCGACGGTAGGCTCAGCAAGGGTCATGGCATCCTGCAGCAGACCGGCAAATAGCCTTAGCGTTCGCATTGGGTCGAGCGCCTGCAACGTTTGCGCAAGCTTCTTGGCCGTCTCCTGGTAGTCCCACTGAGGCATGCGAGCCAGCGGTTCCAGGTACCGCCTTTCCTCGTCGCTGGCATCTGCAAACCGAGGATCTGGCAACACCTCCAGGAGGATGCGCGCGAGTCGATACGCTTCGTCCGCCTGGCCTACCTCAGCCAGATGGACGACAAGATCGGCGTATCGATGAGGCAGCAGCCAAAAGAGCCCGCCTTGCGACCGTATCCACTTACGCTCCGCCGCGGAAAGCTGCGCCGCCTGCGCACCGGGCAAAGCGCAGGCCGCATCGACGATGTCGCCGTGGATAAAGATGTTTTGCGTCACGGGAATGGACAGGAAAGTCGTGGTCACGAGCTCGGGTGCTTTAGGGGCCATGCGTGCTAGATACTGCGACTCGGGCCATACCGGAAACGAGCGCATACCGTCATCGTGGTCTACGGGGGGCTCGGGGTGTTTGAAAAATCCTTTGGCTGCTAGCGGCTCGATCCAGTCGGGTGAATCGTTCCTCTCGAAGAAGTAAATGTAGTTGGCAGCAAGCTTTTGCATGGCATCGATGGCTTGATCGACCTTTTCGGGAGTTGGCATCACTGACCGCTGCCCTTCAGGATCGCGTCGATAGTCTTTCGATCGGCGTAAGGGGCAGGTTTTACGAAAATCCTAAGAACCGCTTCAGCTTCGGCCAGCTTTGCCACAAACTCCGCCCGAGAGGGGTCGATATTGTGGTGAGCCACCGAGTTCATGTAGCGTTGAATTTGGCCAACAGATTCGCCGCGTTGCCGCCTGAGTTGTGGGGGAAGCTGTCTGCGCCCGGGATCGAAGTGATCGAGCACAATGTCGCGCTCAATGGCATGTTTGGGATGCTCCTCTTCGAACCATTTGAAGAACTGAGCCAGCCGTTCTAGAAACTTCGCGAGGTGACCATCGACGTCGCCTACCCACGTCTGCCCATCAATGGTGGTTGTCTTTTGAATTGCGGCAACCCATACATCCGTAATCTCTCGCACCTTGCCCTTCAGGTCGGCCGGTTTCCTTGGCGGTGGGCCGACCGCTAGGGGAAGGGCGTCGAATAGCTCTCGAATGCTATGTGCCGATTGCGCGAGGCAGTCTGGATTTCGCTCGTCTGAAAAGGTGCGCAATGCGCCTTCGTATGTCTGGGCTAGACGGCGGTGCTGTTTTCCCAGCGCCTCCAATAGTTCCAGTTGAGAACGTGAAGCGAAATCGAGGCGGGGCACCCCCGACTCCAGTTCCGCCTCGTGCTCGCTTTCCGGATTCTCACCCAATGTTGGGGACTTCACCTGTCCGGAAACTACTACATAACTACTACAGACGACAGCGGGGTTATCACGTTAACTCCCTGGACACGCCAGGTTTTGAATTCAGAAATTGGTCGGGGGCCCGGGATTTGAACCCGGGGCCTCACGGTCCCGAACCGTGCGCGCTGCCAAACTGCGCCAGCCCCCGACACGACGAACAGACCCGAGCCGCGCTCGCGAAGCTCCCGACTTAGGAACTCGGTGATTCTACCGGCCGGTCGCTCTTTCCACCCGAACGCGGTCGCGCCTGCGACGCCCTCAGGCGCTGCCGGATGAAGATGCTCAGCACCAGTGCCACGACGATCGCCCCCCAGACGAAGTAGAGAAAGGTGTGCGCCTGGAGCAGATTCGTCAGGCGCGGTCCAAAGTTGATCCCGATGATCAGCACCACCCCCGCCCAGATCGCGGTCGACACCGCGACGCTCGCCGCGAACACCGAATACCGGACCCGGAAGATGCCCGCCACGACCGTGATCGGGATCCGGAAGCCCGGGATGTGCCGGCCGAAGATGATCGCCAGCACCCCGTAGCGCTTGAACCACCGCTCGGCCTTCTCCAGGCGCTCCGGGCTCAGGTGAACGTACTCGGCGAGCTGGCTCTCGACCAGGCGCCGGCCGAACTTCCGCGCGATCAGAAACAGGTTGGTCGCGCCCAGGACGACCGCGAGGACCAGGCCAAGCCACGCCGCGATCCATGCGAACACGTTGTGCGGCACGTGGATGCCGACGTACATCACGAATACGTCGCCCGGCGCCGGCAGCGGGATGCCTGATTCCTCGATGTAGAGCAGGGCGAAGCCCGGCGCGTACGAGTACTGGCGTATCAGGTTGCGCATGACTCCGGTGCCGTCGCGGACGAACTCGGGCAGGTCTCCATAGAGAACCGCCAGCACGATGAGCACGGCCAGCCCGACAAGGCCGATCGAGATGTAGTGCAGCGGTCGTCCTGAGCGCATCGTCCTCATGACCCGCTGCCCCAACGACATTTCGCTCGTGCTCATGCCGCATCCTTCCTTGAGCGCGGCAGGTGGAGGCGGAACACCGCGCCCGGGCCGTCCTCGCCGGCCAGCTCGAGGTCTCCCCCATGCGCCCGGGCGATCGCCTCGCTCAACGCCAGCCCCAGGCCCGCGCCGCCGTCCTCGGGCGAGCGCGCGCTGTCCGAGCGGGAGAAGCGGCCGAACAGCCGCCCGCGGAACTCCGCGGGCACGCCCGGTCCGTGGTCTTCCACTTCAAGGTTCCAGCCACCGTCCGCAGCGTACGCCCGCACATCCACCGAAGTCCCCGCGTTTGTGTGTCGAACCGCGTTATCGACCAGGTTGTCGATGACCCGGCGCAGCAGCGCGGGATCCGCCTCCACGTATCCCGAGGCCGGCGCGCTCACCTCGATCCGGGCGCCCCGCGCCTCGGCGGTCGCCTCCCAGCGCGCGGCCGTCTCGTGCAGGAAGTCCGCAACGTCGACCTTCTCCTTCGCCGGGACGAGGGCCCCCGCGTCGGCTCGGGCGAGGATCAGCAGCTGGTCGGCCAGCCGGCTCAGGTGCCCGACCTCTCCCTGCACCGATTCGAGAGCGTGGCGGTATTCCTCCTTGGTGCGGGCTCTGCTCAGCGTTCCTTCGATCTCGCTCCGCATCAGCGCCAGCGGCGCGCGCAGCTCGTGCGACGCGTCGGCGGTGAACCTGCCCATGCTCTGGTAGCCCGCCTCGAGGCGGTCGAGCATCGCGTTGAAGGTGTCCACCAGCTCGCCGAGCTCGTCGGGCGGGACCTTCACCTCGACGCGCCGGTGCAGGTCGTGCTCGCTGATCGACCTCGCGGTGCCGGCGATGATGCGGACCGGGCGCAGCGCCCGGCCGGCGAGCCAGTACGCCAGCCCGCCTCCCAAGAAGAGGAGAACGACCGAGACCAGGACAAGGGACACCAGCGCCTGGCCCTGCACCGCGAGCATCTCCGCCACGGACCTGCTCACGACCAGTGCCTGCGCGCCGTTGCCGCCGGTGATGGGGATCGCGTAGGCCCGGCGCGGCACGTGGTGTGAGTCCGTCACGTCGGCGAAGACCGGTCCGTTGGCGTTGATGGCCCGGGTTGCCAGATTGAGGATCGTGCCCTGGGGCAGTGGTTGGTTCGCGGTCTGGGCGGCCACCGTGGTGCCGGAGACGATCGCGGCATCGACCGCCACCCCGCCCTGCGTCTCGTCGAAGGTGAGCGAGATCTGGCCGCCGCCTGTGTCCTGCGTGTTAGACGCGATGAGGTTCGCCTGCGCGACCAGGACGGCGTCCGCCTGCTTGGATTGCGAGACCGTGACGGAGGCCAGCACGATGCCGTCGGCCAGCAGAAGCGCGAGCGCGAACAGGCCCACCGCCACCAGGACGATGCGGCCCCGCGTGCTGCGGAGGATCGACATCACGCGCCGCTCGCCGTGAATCGATAGCCCGATCCGCGAACGGTGACGAACGGGTCGCCCGCCCCCGCCTCGATGAGCTTCTTGCGCAGCCGGCCGATGTAGACCTCGATGAGGTTGCGGCCGCCGTCGAAGTCGTAGTCCCACGCATGCTCGAGGATCTGGCTGCGCGTCAGCAGGCGGCCCTGGTTGAGGAGGAAGTATTCGAGGACGACGAACTCCTTGGCCGTCAGCTCGACCTCGTTTCCGTTCACTTTGAGGATGTGCGCCGCGGTGTCGAGCACGACGGCGCCGGCCTGCAGCGTGGCTTTTCTATTGGGTAGATGCCTTCTTGCCAGCGCCCTTAGCCTTGCCAGCACCTCGCGGAAGGCGAAGGGCTTGACGAGGTAGTCGTCGGCGCCGGCTTCGAGGCCGTTGACGCGGTCGTCGACCGAGTCTCTTGCCGTGAGCATGAGGATGGGGGTTTCGACGCTCTGCTCTCGCAGTCGTCTTGCCACCTCGAGGCCGTTGAGGCGGGGCAGCATCACGTCGAGCACTACTGCGTCGTACTGGTTGGCGGCGGCGGCAGCCAGGCCGTCCTCTCCGTTGTGGGTCACGTCGACGGTCACCCGCGCTTCGACCAGGGAGCGGCGGAGGCTCTCCGCCAGGCGGCGGTCGTCCTCCACGAGGAGCACCTTCACATCGTCAAGAATGCCCGACTTTCCTAAAGAATTTCTAAAGATTGGGCGCCCGTCGGTTTAGGGAGGGTTCAGGTCCGCCTCCCATGCTTGGGCACATGATGAAACGCAAGCTTCTCCTTCTCACCGTCCCGGCGGTGCTCCTTCTGGGCGCCGCAACTGTCGTCGCCGCTACGCCGAGTCCGAACCAGCCCAAGCCCGCGGCTTCTGAGCCGGCGGAGACGCCGGGGGCAGTCGAGCCGGCCGAGACCGCCGATCCGGCTGAGCCCGCGGGGGCTGCCGGAACCACCACCGGTACGCAGGCCGGTCACGCAGACAACCCGAGCGACCCTAACGCCGACCACCAGTTCGACGGCCAGGAGTAAACCTCCTCCCTTCCGTGAGGGCGGGCGCCCCTACGCCCGCCCTTCTTTTTTTGCCGCCGGGGGCCTTTCCTCTAGCCCTCACCCTGACCCTCTCCCGCACGGCGGGAGAGGGAATTTGGGGAAGGCCGCACAGCGGGAGAGGGAATTTGGGGAAGGCCGATCACGGCGGGAGAGGGGAGAGGGAATCTAGTCGATGACTGTCTTCACTTCCATCAGGGTGGCTGTCGCGTCTGCTACTCGGGTGTGGTCGTTTCGGTTTTCTATGTACGCGCTTACGTACACGAGGGTTCGGCGGACTTTTTCCACCTTGCCAACGATCCTTACTTGTTCGCCCAGCTTCATTGGGCGGCGGTAGCTCACTTGTAGGCGGCCTGTTACGCCCGGGTGGCCTGCGTGCCATCCTGCCCAGCCGACCGCCTCGTCCAACATCAGGGCGACTATCCCTCCGTGCGCCATTCCCGCCCAGCTCTGAAACCGTTCGGGCACGTCGTAGTCCGCTGCGGCCGAGCCTTCGGGGCCCGGTTCGAACTTCAGGCGTAATCCTTCTTGGTTGAGCTGGCCGCACCCGAAGCAGTGGCCGTCGAAGTGGACCTCCACCCCACTCAGCCCTTGCAGTTCCAGCGGCCGGTGATGTGCTCCGTCCCGTTCTTGCCCGAGGTCGCGTTGGTGAGCAGCGCGTCGATCGTGCCCGATTGCTGGCTGCGGTCGATCGTGAACGTCACGTTGTCCGGGTCCTGCCTCAGCCACGTCTTCGTGTTGTCGGGCGACTGAAAGACGACGGCCACTTCCTTATTCATGTAGGTGCCGGGGCCGCGGAAGTTGTCGATCACGAAGGTGACCTGCCACGTGTTGCCGCTCGTGTCGACGTTGCCGAAGAAGCTGTCCGACCACACCTCGCCGTTGCGCGCTTTGGCCCCCGAGCACGTGCTCTGCTGCGCGGCGGTGTCGGCCAGGATGGAGGTCATCTGGCCCGGCACCTCACCCGTGAACGTGAGGCTCTGAGTCCAGTTGCCTTGCGCGATGACAGGTGAGGGCGACGGTCCCACCTTGGCGGCTGTCTGGTCGCAGGCTGCTAGGACGAAGAGGGCGACGATGCCCACAACCCGGAGCATGTGGTCGAATACTAGCCGTGGCCGCAGGCTCGGAGCACCTCACCCGGGCCATGCGATCTCTCGAGGCCATCTTCTTGATCGGCGTCGAGGGCGTGACCGAGATCTGGCTCGTGCGCCACGGGGACAGCTATCACGAGATGACCGACACGGTCGATCCTGCTTTGAGCTCGGTGGGGCGCGAGCAGGCGCGGCGGCTTGGTGAGCGCGTGCGGCGTATGAAGCACGCGGCCGTTTATTCGAGCCCTCTGCGCCGCGCGATGGAGACCGCGCGGGCGATTTCCGATGACGTGGTCGTTGATGACCGACTTGTCGAGATGGCGCTGGAGATCGACGAGGATGGAACGCTCGATTTCAAGGAGACGACCGAATCTGCGGTGGCGCGCATGCGCGGGGCTTTGGACGACATGGTGGCCGCGCATCCAAGCGAGCGCGTCATCGCGGTTGCTCACGCCGCGGCCATCGTCGCTTTGTTGACCGACGTGATGCGGCTGGAGGCCGGGCAGCTGCGCATCCTTCCGTACTACACGAGCATCAGCACGGTGCGCGTGCTGGGCGACCGGCGCATTCTCGGCGGCCTGGGCGACGTGGCGCACCTGGAGTGACCGAGCAGATTCCGTCCGACCTCGAGGCCGCATGCCGTTCATTGCTGCGGCGGCCACATCTTCGCGTTGAGGACGTCAGACCGATTCCGGAGGGTCACTCCGGATTCACTTACTTCGTCACCATCGAGGACGGCGGCGTTTCCACCCGCTACGTGCTGCGCCTGCCGCCGCCCAACGCGCGCATTGCGGGCACGGCGGACGTCATGCGCCAGGGCCGGATCATGGCCGCGCTGGGCGACGCGGGCCTCCCCACTCCCGCGGTGCCGATCATTTGCAGTGACCCGATCGTCGACGGCCGGCCGTTCATCCTGATGCAGCACGTCGACGGCGCGCGGATCGAGAAGACGGCGCTCGAGCAGCCCGCGGCGGACATCTCGCGCTGCGCAATCGAGGTGCTGAAGCGCCTGCAGGCGGTATCAATGGACAAAACGGGCATCGGCGACGAGGAGCCGATCAGCCTGAAGGTCGAGATGATGCGCTGGGCGATGCTCATGCAGCGCGCGCCCGAGGAGCTGACCACGCGCGCGGGCGAGCTCGGCGGCCTGCTTGCGGCTTCGATCCCTGCGGAGCGAGCAACGACGCTCGTCCACGGCGACTACCACTACGGAAACATGCTCTTCCGCGGCTCCGAGGTGGTCGCGCTGCTGGACTGGGAGATCGCTGAGCTGGGCCAGCCCCTGCTCGACCTCGGCTGCCTTTGCGCGATGACGATCCGCCGCCAATACAAGGACGCGCCAAGCCCCGGTGGCGCGGTGGCCATCGAGATGGACGAGCTGTTTCGAATGTATGGCGTCGACGCGGGCGAGATGCGCTGGTACGTCGCGCTGAGCCTCTACAAGTACGCCGCCATCCTCGGTTACAACCTCATGCTGCACCGCCGCGGCCGGCGGCCCGACCCCATGTACGAAGGGATGACCTCTACCATCAGCGGCATGATCGACGAAGGAATCGAGCTGCTGTGACCTGGGATTTTTCGACCGAGCCCGAGTTCGAGAAAAAGCTCGAGTGGATGCGGCGGTTCATGCACGACGAGGTGTATCCGCTCGAGGTGCTCGACACGAACGAGCGCGGGTTCATGCGCGCCATCAAGCCGCTGCAGGAAGAGGTGAAGCGGCAGAAGCTGTGGGCGACGCACCTGCCGCCCGACCTGGGCGGCCAGGGTTACGGGCAGGTGAAGCTGGGGCTGATGCACGAGATCGAGGGCGCGTCGATGTGGGGGCCGATCATCTTCGGCAACCAGGCGCCGGACTCGGGGAACTCCGAGATCCTCGCGCAATTTGGCACTGACGAGCAGAAGTCGCGCTGGCTGCATCCTCTGTTGGACGGCAAGATCCGGTCGGCTTTTTCCATGACCGAGCCCTTCACGGCCGGCTCGGACCCGACTTTGCTGTCGTCGACCGCCGAGCTCGACGGCGACGAGTGGGTCATCAACGGGCACAAGTGGTTCACGTCGAACGGGATGATCGCGGACGTCCTGATCGCGATGGTCGTGACGGAGCCCGACGCAGATTCGTACGAGCGCGCGTCGATGATCATCGTGCCCGGAGATGCGCCCGGCCTGAAGAAGGTGCGCAACATCCCGACGCTCGGCGGCGAGCACGAGAAGTTCGGCTACGGCCACGCAGAGGTCCTCTACGAGAACGTGCGCGTGCCCGTTTCGAATTTGCTAGGCGAGCGCGGCCAGGGCTTTCTCATCGCGCAGGCGCGGCTCGGTCCGGGGCGCATCCACCACTGCATGCGCTGGCTGGGCCAGGCGCGGCGCGCGTTCGACATGCTGTGCGAGAGGGCGCTGCAGCGCGAGGCGTTCGGCAAGAAGCTCGCGAGCCACGAGACGGTGCAGAACTGGATCGCGGACTCCGCCGCGG
>JGI12709J13192_1000108_pt1 | contig 14720 bp, 16 predicted proteins | sample BlaSpr_A8_OM3_M3_FD_13192 | JGI IMG/M metagenome (IMG submission 13192)
CCTCTGCAGGAGTCGGCGTGGGCCGAGCCGATGCCACCCAGCCCCACCGACGCGCTGTCTCCCGCCACAGAGCCGCAGCCGGAGCAGGCGGCGGAACCACCCACGGCGGAGTGGGACACCGGGACGCTCGAAACCGGATGGGGCATAAGCCCGCCTCCGGACGCCGGCTACCCGGAGCTTCCGCCGCCCGACGAGCCTCCCGACCTGGGCGCGCCGGACCTGCCCGAGCCGGGCGACTAGTGGCGAGGAGACCCGGCCCAACTTAGTATTCGGCGGAGTGTCACTCCTCGAGGTGCGCGACCTGAGCGTCCGCTTTGGAGGAGTCGTGGCGCTCGACCGGGTTTCGTTCAACGTCGACGCGGGAGAGGTCGTCGCGTTGATCGGGCCCAACGGCGCGGGCAAGACGACCCTCTTCAACGTCATCACGCGCGTGTACCGGCCGAGCGCCGGGACGGTGCTGGTCGACGGGCAGCCAGTGCTATCCCTCCGTCCTCACCAGGTAATCGGCCACGGCGTCGCCCGCACCTTCCAGAACGTCGCGCTGTTCCGCTCGATGACAGTGCTCGAGAACGTGCAGGTCGGCAATCACATCCAGGTGAAAACCCGCTGGCTGGAGGACGCCGTCCCGCTGCCATCCTCGATCCGCGCTGAGGCGGCGTGCCGGTCTCGTGCGCTCGAGATGATCGATTTCGTGGGCATCAGCTCGGTGGCGCACCGACAGGTCGGGGCTTTGCCGTTCGGTACTCAGAAGCGCGTCGAGCTCGCCCGCGCCCTCGTCTGCCGGCCGAGGCTGGTCCTGCTCGACGAGCCCGCCGGAGGAATCAGCCACGAAGAGGTCGATTCGATTTCGAAGCTCCTCCGCCGCGTGCACACCGAGCTTGGCGTGACGATGCTGCTGGTCGAGCACCACATGACCTTCGTGATGGGGATCTCCGACCGGGTGGTGGTCCTCGACTTCGGGCGGAAGATCGCCGAGGGCGCGCCCGCCGAGGTGCAGCGCAACCCGGCAGTGATCGAAGCCTACCTGGGGGCGGCGTGAGCGCCCTCCTCGAGCTGGAAGGGGTGCACGCGGGGTACGGCCCGACGTCCGTCCTCCACGGCGTATCCCTGGAGGTGCCCGAGGGCGGCGCGGTATCGCTGCTGGGCGCGAACGGAGCGGGCAAGACCACAACGCTGCGCGCGATCACCGGCGGCGTTCATTGGACCGGGAACATCCAGTTTGACGGCCGTCCGCTGCATCGCATGTCCACCGAACAGATCGTGCGCCGGGGCATCGCCCACGTTCCCGAGGGCCGTGGGATCTGCACCGAGCTGACCGTCGACGAAAACCTCAAGCTCGGCGCGCACCGGCGCCACAACGATGCTGACCTGCGCAAGGACTACGACCGCGTCTTCGCCTACTTCCCCGTGCTCAAGGAAAGGCGCCGCCTGTCGGCGAGCACTCTGTCTGGCGGTGAGCAGCAGATGCTCGCGCTCGCCCGCGCGCTGCTCATGAAGCCTCGCCTGATGCTCCTCGACGAACCGTCCCTCGGCCTGGCGCCGATCGTCGTTCGCGCGATCTTCGAGATCATCCGGACGATCAATCGCGAGAACAAGGTCGCGGTCCTGCTGGTCGAGCAGAATGCGCGGATTGCGCTCGAGCTGTCCTCCCACGCCTATGTTCTCGAGGTCGGCCGTGTCGCGGTCGAAGGCGAGAGCGCCGAGCTGCAAGGCAACGAGTCCGTGCGCCGTTCGTACCTCGGTTACTAGCGCGATGCAGGAGCTTTTCCAGCTCATCGTCAGCGGGCTGGCCACCGGCGGGGTCTTCGCCAGCCTCGCCTTGGCACTGGTCCTGATCTACAACGCGATGGGTATTGTCAATTTCGCCCAGGGCGAAATGGCGATGTTCGCCACCTTCATCGCCTTCACGTTGATCAGCCGCGGCATCAGCTACTGGATCGCGGTCCCGGTCACTCTGGTGATCGCCTTCGGGGGCGGCATCGCGATCCAGCGCCTCGTGATCCGCCCCGTCGAGCGGGCGCCTGTACTGACTCTCGTCATCATCACCCTTGGGCTGGCGACGCTGATCAACGGCCTGGCCGGCGTCTTGTTCGGATACATCCCCCGAGCGTTCGACAGCCCGTTCCCACCGTCCAGCTATGGCGTGTTCGGAGTCTATGTCGGCTATCAGGACCTCGGCGTGATCGCCATGTCCGGCGTGGTGCTGCTGGCCGTCTACCTGCTGCTGCAGCGCACCACGGTCGGCCTGACCATGCGCGCCGCCTCGCACCATCCAGAAGCCAGCCGGCTGCTCGGCGTCTCTGTCAGCTGGATGCTTGCCCTCGGCTGGGGTCTCGCCGCCGCGGTCGGCGCTGTGTCGGGGATCATGGTCGCCCCAGTCCTCTTGCTCGAGCCGGACATGATGCAGACGACGATCATCTACGCCTTCGCCGCTGCCGTCCTGGGCGGCATCGAGAGCCCTCTCGGCGCGGTCGTCGGCGGGCTGGTGGTCGGCGTAACGGTGAACCTTGTCGGCGTCTACGTGCCGTTTGTCGGCGGCGACCTACAGCTCGCTGTCGCGCTGGCGATCATCGTCGCTGTCCTGGTCATCAGGCCCAACGGCCTGTTCGGCCGGGCGAGCTCACGTCGTGTCTAGCGTCCTGCGGCACCGGATCCGCAGCGTGCCGCCGCGATACGCGCTGGTTGGGATCGTGGTGCTGCTTCTTGCCGGCCTGCCGACCGTGATCAGCAGCTATCTCACCAGCGAGTGGGCCCAAGCCCTGATCCTGGCGATCGCGATCATGGGTCTGAACATCCTCATCGGCTACAGCGGCCAGCTTTCGCTCGGGCATGGCGCGTTCATGGCGCTCGGCGCGTACGTCTCGGCGATCATGGCCCGTCACTACCACGTCGACTACCTGGTCACCATCCCCATCGCGGGCATCCTGACCGGCGGGGTGGGCTTTCTCTTCGGCGTCCCGGCTCTTCGCCTCTCGGCCCTCTACCTCGCCCTCGCCACTTTCGCGCTTGCGGTCGTTGCGCCGAGCCTGATCAAGAGGCCGAAAGACCTGACCGGCGGCGTGCAGGGCTTGCTCCTGGTCCAACCCGACCCACCGCAGCCCGCGAAGGACGTGTTCGCCGCGATCACAGGCACGGCGATGACAACCGACCAGTGGATCTACTACATCACCCTTTTCTGTGCGCTGATCCTGTTCTGGCTCGCGTGGAACCTGCTGCGTCTCCGACCAGGGCGCGCGATGCGTGCCATCCGCGACGGCGAGGTAGCGGCCGCGGCCTCGGGGATCAACGTAGCCGGCTACAAGACGCTCGCCTTCGGCGTCTCCGCCTTCTACGCCGGCATTGCCGGGTCGCTCTTGGGACTGGCCTCCGGCTTCATTAGCCCCGACACCTTCCCGGTCTCGCTGTCGATCCAGCTCCTGGTTGGCGGGGTGATCGGCGGTCTGGCGACCATCCCCGGGCCGCTGGTGGGCGCGATCTTTGCCTACTTCCTCCCCATCGAATCCGACCAGTGGGCGCCGGGCCAGTCATGGATCCCGAGCCAGGTCGCCACCGTCATCCACAACGCCGGGCCGGCGGTGAGCTATGGCGCCCTCCTGATCCTGATCATGATCTTCGCGCCCAACGGCATCGTCGGCCTGGCCTACAGCGGCTACGCCTTGCTTCGCCGCAGGCTTCGAGGGGCCGGCGATCGGGAGACTGGACATGTACCGCCAGATCCCCAGACTGTTTAAATAGCTAGTCATTAAAGCGGGAGGAATTTCTATGGCACAAAGTGGACCACGCCTGGCCGCNGTGGCGGCTGTTCTTGTCTCCTTGGTTGCCTGCGGAGGTTCCGCCACCCCCGCTCCCCAGACCGACGTCGGCATCACCAGTAACTCGATCCTGCTCGGCAATACCATCGATCAGACGGGCCCGGCCAAGCTGTACGCGACCATCGCGCCCGCCCAGCAGGCCTACTTCACGTACATCAACAACCAGGGGGGCGTGAACGGCCGCCAGATCACGTTCAAGGTCCTCAACGACGAGTACAACGGGGCCAAGACCCTGCCGCTCACCAAGCAGCTCGTCGAGTCGGACCAGGTGTTCGCCATCTTCGGCGGCCTGGGCACCCAGACACAGACGTCGGTGCGTGACTACATGAACAGCAAGAAGGTGCCGCAGCTCTTCGTCACGACGGGCGCGACCACCTTCGATCTTGATTACAACGCAAACAAGTGGACCATAGGCTGGCAGCCGCCCTACCAGGGTGAGTCGCGCATTTATGCCAAGGACGTGGTTCAAAAGCACCCGAACGCGAAGATCGGCGTCCTCTATCAGAACGACGACTACGGACTGGACTATCTGAAGGGCCTCACCGACGGACTTGGCCCCAATGTTTCAATCACCAAGCAGAGCTTCGACGTCACCGCGGCGAACGCGTTTCCCCAGCTCACACAGCTGCACGCGGCGAACGTTGACACCCTGTTCCTGTTCAGCACTCCCGCGTTCACGATCGCCGAGCTCATCTACATAACCGTCGGCCTTCACTGGGAGCCCACGATCTACCTCAACTCGGTCTCCAACGCTCAGGTATTCATGGGTGTCGCAAAATCGAGAGGGGCCGCGCTGAAGAACGTCACGAGCGTCGCCTACCTCAAGGACCCGACCGATCCCCAGTGGGCAAGCGACTCGGGCATGCAGCTCTACAAGACCATCATCGCGAACTGCTCAACGTGTGATCCCAACAACGGGCTCAACATCTACGGGGTGGCCGAGGCGTACACCATGGTCGACGTCCTGAAGCAGGCAGGCACCAACATGACGCGCAGCAACGTTATGAACATCGCCGCCAACCAGCTCAACGAGACGAACCCGTTCTTGCTTCCCGGCGTCAAGGTGAAGACCAGCTCCAGCGACCACTTCCCGATCATGCAGGAGCAGACGATCACCTGGAGCGGCACGGGCTGGACCCTGTCGGCCGGCGGCCTGATCGACGAGCGGGGAACCATCAAGTAGTCACAAGGATCACGAAAGGCCTGCGGCCTTACTGGCTGCAGGCCTACCTTCTCCTCTACACCCCTCTCGGTCTTCTCGGGGACAGCCACGTCACCGCCCTGTGGCAGCAGTACCTGCTGGGTGTCCTCACGTTCGCGGCGTTGATTCTCGCTTCGCTCAAGGTGCCCCGGGAGCAGCGGGTCCAGGTCTGGACCTGCGTCGCGGTCGCCACGGGCTTTGAGATCTTCAGCTCCCTCGTGTGGGGCATCTACCGCTACCGACTGCACAACGTGCCCCTGTTCGTCCCACCGGGACATGGCATGGTGTACCTGTTCGGCCTCCTGGCCATCCAGACGCCGATCGTCCGCCAGTACGGCCGCCGCGTGGCGTACGCGGTGCTCGGGGGAGCGAGCGTATGGGCGGCTGCCGGCCTGACTCTCTTGCCACTTGTCACGGGTCGCGTCGACGTGCAAGGGGCGCTTTGTCTTCCGGTGTTCGCGTTCTTCCTGCTCCGCTCGCCGCGCTGGCCGCTGTTCGCCGCGATCTTCATCATCGTGAGCGAGCTCGAGATCTGCGGCACGTCCTTCGGCAACTGGTACTGGATGCCGGTCGCGCCCTGGACGCACATCCCCTCTGGCAACCCGCCGTCGGTGATCGCGGCGGGCTACTGCATCATCGACGCGACGGTGCTGATGGCGCTCTGGGTCTACAGCGTCGGCTGGAAGACCATCAAGACGAGGATGAGCACGACGATCAGGGCGAATACACCCCCAAGCATGCGGTTCCGATTGATCAAGCTCGAGAACTCTGGAGAGGTCGTGTCTCCCGCGTCGACGACGGCGATCAACTTCCGCAGCAGCGGCGAGTAGAGCCCCACTGCGACGACGACGAGCGCCACAAAAAGCACCAAGGCAAGGATGATCCACAGCGATTTGATCGAAAAGTGGCCGGCTATCAACATCAGCGCCCCGGTGAGCAAAAGCACGCCATAAGCAGGGTTGGCGATGCGGTCGTCGATGAACTTGATGCCCTTGAGCGCGAACCCGAGATGCGCCGGTTCCGACTGCGAGCGCGCGTTCCATACCCCGTAGGTGATGTTCGCGCCGACCGCAGTGATTGCGGCGGCGATGTGGATGAACTTCAGGACCAGATAGAAGGAGAACATCAGCCGAGCGCGACTGTAGCCGTCCCAACCGTGGTCCGCTTCCCGGTGTCGTCCTCGCCCCACACCTCGAGCTCCACGTCTTTTCCGTCGACTCGCGTGACACGGCCGCGGCACCGATAGGGACCGCCGGGCACGTCCACCCCTCGGTAGCTCACCTCGAACGTCGTCAGCGTTCCCTGATCGCCAAGCCAGTCGGTCACGAGCTGCCCGAGGAAGGCGGCCTTGAGCAGGCCGTGGAGGATGACCCCCGGCAGGCCGACGCCCTGCGCGTAGGCCTGGTCGTAGTGGATCTCGTAGAAGTCGCCCTGCGCGCCCGCGTACTGGACGAGCTGGCGCGTCGTCGGATGCTTGACCAGCTCGGGCAGCTCCTGGCCGACCGCGACGTTCATCTGCGGATCATCGTCCCGCGCAGCCGCGCCACAAGCTCCCGGCGCTGATTCGCGTAGGCGGTCTCGAAGATGATGAACAGCAGGTTGCCCGTGGAGCCGGACTTCTCGTAGACGTCGGCGATCCGGCCGGTGGCCGTGATCGTGTCGCCGATCTTCACGGGCGCGAAGTATTCGAACCGGTTGCCCCCATTCAGCCAGCCCTTGCCGTACGCCTCGGCCTCGGCCAGGTGGGCGGACACCGGCGCGAGCGCGACCAGGAAGGTCGGCGGGACCTCACGCTGCCACCGCGGGTTGGGATCCCCGATCGCCTGCACGAATCTCCGCACGTGTCCAGCCTCCACCGGCGCGGACACCGATTCGCCGTCGAGGCCGATGCGGGCGCGCAAGCGATCGACGACCGATGCCGTGGTGGTCATCTTCCGCGCGGAAGGCCGAGCACGCGCTCGGCGATGATGTTGCGCTGGATCTCGGAGGAGCCGGCGTAGATCGTCTCCGCCTGCGCCCACATCCAGCCGAACTGCCAGCGACCATCCTCGATCGCGAACGCCGATTGCGGCGCTAGCGCGCCGTACATGCCCTCGACGCCCACCGCCGCCTCCTGCAGGCGTTTGTCCATCTCGCTCCAGTAGAGCTTGGTCACGCTGGCCTCGGGTCCCGGAGCGTGACCTTGCTGAGCCCGGGTCAGGCTGCGAAGCCCGATCAGGCGAAACACGTGCGCCTCGATCTGCGCCTGGGCGATGCGCTGGCGCGTCGACGGGTCGGATCCCGCGCCTCGCTCCCGAGCCAACGCCGCCAATTCGGCGACGGCGCGCTCGAACCGCGCGGCCTGGGCGAGGCCTCCGCGCTCGAACCCGAAAACCGTCATCGCGATCTTCCAGCCATCGCCCGGCCGGCCGACGAGGTCGCGCTCGTCGACCTCCGCATTCGAAAGGAAGACCTCGCAGAACTCGCCGCCTCCGGTCATCTGCTTGATCCGCCGCACCTCGACCCCGGGTTGCTCCATGTCGAGGAGGAAGAAACCGATCCCCCGGTGCGCCTCGGCCTCGGGATCGGTGCGTGCGAGCAGGAAGCTCTTCTGCGAGTAGTGCGCGCCGCTCGACCACGTCTTCTGGCCATTGAGCACCCATTTCCCATTTCGTTTCTCCGCCCGGGCGCGCAGGCCGGCGAGGTCGCTCCCGGCATCCGGCTCGCTGAAGCCCTGGCAGCAGATCAGGTCGCCGCTCAGGATCTTCTCCACGTACGCGTCCTTCTGCCAGTCGCTGCCGTGGACGAGGAGGGTCGGTGCGAGCAGGGTCACGCCCAGCCGTCCGAGAATGCCCGGAGCGCCCGCCTTCGCCAGCTCCTCCTGGTAGATGGCCTGCATCACCGGGGTCGCGCCGCGGCCGCCCGCAGCGACCGGCCAGCCGAGCTTCAGCCAACCGCCCTCAAAGAGGCGCCGCTGCCAGTCGCGCTGGATCTGGGTTTCCTCTTCCTGCTCCTCGCGGTACCCGCCCGCGCCGCGGTGGCGCCACTCTGCGGGGAGGTTCTGTTCAAGCCACGTTCGAATCTCGCGCCGGAACGATTCTTCCTCCGCCGTGAAGCCGAGATCCACGATTCGAGGATATCCATTTCGGGGAAACTGGAAGTGATGGCATCGGAAGTGCTCTGCGGCCGCTGCGGCGCCCTGCTCACGAATCCGACGGCGCCGTGTCCCCGATGTGGCGCGCCTGCCTCAGGCGCGTATTACGGAGCTCAGCCCTCGCGGGGCAAGAATCCGCTGGCTGCCGCGGCCCTCGCGATCGTCCCGGGATGCGGCCACTTCTACCTGGGCCACAACCTGAAGGGGATCGGCTTTCTCGTCGGCATCGTCGGCTTCCAGATCTTCGACCTGGGCCTTGACGCGAGCGTGATCGGACTGTCGCTCGGCGTGCCGCTCGAGCTCGGCCCGTTCGGCCTCTGGATGTTCAGCATCGTCGACGCCTACCGGACCGCCAGGAACGAACCCCCCCGCGCCGGCTAACCCCCGCTAGCTCGCCTTTCGCTTCCGCGTGGTGGTCGCCTTGCGGCGCCGACCGTTGGCCGAGGCCGTCGTGGTTCGCCTGCGGCGCTTCTTGGTCCCGTTCAGGGCTCGCTGCACGCGCCGCGAGATGGTCCGCAGCCCGCGCTCTACGCTCGTCCCTGCCGAGGATTTGCTTGCTCGCTTGGAGAGCTTCTCGACCTGGCTCTGCAATTTGCGGTTCTTGCTGATGAGCTCGGCCACCATCGCATTGAGCTGACCGACTAGATCACCTGCTCCTGCGCGCTTGCGTCGCGTTGTCGTAGCTCGGTTCTTGCTGCCGGGCGGACGTCCGCGGCGGCGCGGTGCATTCTGCTGTGCTTCCTCTGGTGCCATTTCCACTCCTGCCAAGAAATAAATCGGGTGCGGTGCCAAATAATAACCGCACCCGATTGAAAGTTTTTTTAAGGCTTACGCGGCGACGAGCAATTGCTGCCTGGAAAGACTCTTCAATCCCTCGCGTGCAAGTTCATGCGCAGGATTCGCTTTACGACTCACATAACGGACGACGCGCCAACCACGACGGCACCGATCGCGAACTTCGTGCACTGCGAGGCGAAAGCTGTCGCTCGACGGCATGCGGCTGCGGACCACCGGAGCGCAATCCGTGCGCACTATCACGCGGTGATAGGGCCACCGCGCGGCGGCGAGATCCAGCGCACCGGCGCAGACATGCGCTTCCAGCTGAGCCGATCCACCCACATGCGAAAAGCCGAACGACTCCGTGTAGACGGCCCGACCTCTAACAAAAACGGCCAGGCCACATCCGGCCCGGCCGTGCTTGTCGAGAGCGGCGTCCACGTAGATCACCAGGCACTCCCGCAAACTGCATTCCTCCCGTTTTGGCGGTATTTCCCTCATGGAGAGCCCACCAGGATTTCGCTAGAGCCTAACACGATGTTGCGCGCTTGTCCCCACGCAAATACAACATGTGGGGTTAGTCGATAATCCCCACGAACTCAGAGCCTTCGGCGTGAGTTCGTTGGGACCCCTTTTTAAACAGGCGGCAGTTCGGTCCCCATCGCGTGGTAGCCACCGTCGACGTGTAGAAGCTCGCCCGTGGTCATGTTCAGGTGCTCGGATAGAAGAACGCAGACCGCCCTCCCAACCGGTGATTTGTCTTGCAGGCTCCAGCCGAGAGGGGCTCTTTTTTCCCAGACCTCTTCGAAGTCCTTGAAGCCCGGGATGCCGCTTGCGGCCAGCGTGGCCAGCGGGCCGGCGCACACAGCGTTGACGCGGATCTTGTAGCGCCCCAGGTCCCGTGCCAGGTATCTCGTCACCGACTCCAACGCAGCCTTGGAGACGCCCATCCAGTCGTACTTGGGCCACGCCTGGGTGGAATTGTCGAAATCGAGCGTGACCATCGATCCACCGTGCTCCTTCATGAGTGGCAGAAATCCACTTGCCAATTCTTTGAATGAAAAAGCACTGACCTGCAACGCGGTTGCGACGCTCTCCCACGGTGTGTGCAGGAAGTTACCACCCAGAGCGTCGGGCGGCGCGTACGCGACCGAATGGACGAGCCCATCCAGCCGGTCCCATCGCTTCGAGGTTTCCTTCAATGCGTTGGCGATGTCGGCCGGCTTGGTCACGTCCATCTCGAGAATTTCGGGCACTGGGTCGAGCTTTTTCGCCGTCATCTGCGTGATGGTCATCATCCGGCCGAAGCTCGTGAGCAGGATCTCAGCGCCCTGTCGCTGCGCTTCCTGCGCGATGGAATAGCCGATGCTGCGCCGATCTGACATCCCGGCGATGAGGACTCGCTTCCCTTGCAGGATCATGTCGTGATAACTCTAAAGCGAGGCTACGGTTCTGGGCCGATCGCGACCGGTGCGTCCCGCCGTGACCAGTCGCTCCAGGCGCCGGCGTACAGCCGCCCGTTGGCGATCCCGGCGACCTCCATCGCGAGCAGGTGATGGCACGCGTTGACACCGGACCCGCAGTACACGACCGCGCCGCCCGTCGCGCCGAGCTCCTCGTAGCGCCGCCGCAGGTCGCCCGAAGACTTGAACCGGCCATCCGGCCCCAGGTTGCCGGCGTAGGGCGCGCTCAGGGCGCCGGGTATGTGACCTGCCTTCGGGTCGATGGGTTCGGTTTCGCCCCGGTACCTCTCCCCCGCCCTCGCGTCGAGAACCGGCACGTCGCGAATTGCGCGAACTGTTTCGAAATCGACGACCCGTCGCGCGTCAGGTGCGCGTGCCTGCAACTCGCCAGGCCGGACATCTCGCACTTCGGTCTCGAGCGGTTCACCCCACGCCTGCAGGCCGCCGTCGAGCACCGCCTGGGCGGCGTGGCCGAAGTAACCGAGCAGGAACCAGAGCCGTGCCGCCACCGATCCGCCCGTGTCGTCGTACACGACGACGGACGTCGTGGGGCCGACGCCCGCCTTGCGCATCTCGCCCTCGAACTGCGCCGCGGTGGGCAGCGGATGCCGGCCTGCTCCGTCCTTGCCCGTGATCGACTCGAGGTCGACGAAGACGGCGCCCGGGATATGGCCCCGTTCGTACTCCTGGCGTCCGTTGCGGCCCTGCAGGTACCAGCGGAAGTCGATCACGCGGATGTCGGGGTCGTGGACGTGTTCGCGAAGCCAGCCGGCCTCCACCAGCGGTCCGAACCGCTTTGTCATCACGTTTCTACGACACGGGTGTCGTGGCAGAAATGCACCGTGTGCGGGTGCGATTCGTGCAGCTTCTTCAGCGACCGCGTCCACTGGTGGCGATCGGCATGCTGGCCGGGCCACGACGACAGGTCCGCCCTGTCCGCCTCTCGGTAGATGTCCGCCGTGTAGGCGGCGTCACCGATCATCACGGCGACGCCGCCGTCGGCCTCGACGAACACGCTCTGGTGGCCAACGGTATGCCCGGGGGTGGCGACGACACGCACACCCTCAGCGACGTCCGCGTCGCCGTCGAGAAGCTCGAATCGCGCCCCGGCGAAATCGAACCACTCCGCGGTCGTCTTCTCATCGCGGCGCGCTCGCTCCAGCTCGGCGCGCTGGATGTAGAACGGCGCGTGCTTGAACACAGCGTTCTGGCCGCAATGGTCGAAGTGGAGGTGGCTGTTGATCACGATCTTCACGTCGGCCGGGCTCAGATCGTGCTCGGCGAGCGCGTCAGCGGCATGGCGGTTCACCACCTTCCACTCCTGGACCAGCTCGGTCGGCCAGCCGACGCCGGTATCGACGAGGATCGCGCCCGCTCGTGGATGCTTGATGACGAACCCGTGCACGGGTATGTGGTTCAAGGCGTCGATGCGGGCCAGGTGGAGGCGGACGATCTCCAGGCTCAAGGAAGGTAGGGCGACACGGCGAAGACGGCGAAGAGCAGAGCGAGGTAGACCATAGAGTAGGTCCACAGCCGCCGCGTCCATCGCTTGCCCTCGAGATCGAGCAGCGTGATTCCGACCAGGCCCATCCCAAGCACGATCGCGCCCGCCAGGTAGACAGCGCCGGCCGCGCCGGTGAAGAAAGGAACGAGGCTCACGGCCACCGTGAGCACCGCGTACACGACGCTCTGGCGCTTGGTCGACTGCTCACCTGCGACGACCGGCAGCATCGGCACGTTGGCCCGCGCGTAATCATTCTTGAGCATCTGCGCCAGCGCCCAGAAGTGTGGCGGTGTCCAGAAGAGGACCACACCGAAGAAGGCCAGCGCTGTCAGATCCAGCCGTCCACTCGCGGCGGCCCAGCCGACCAGTGGCGGCATCGCGCCCGCGGCGCCTCCGATGACGATGTTTTGCGGCGTCGACCGCTTCAGCCAGATCGTGTAGATGAAGACATAGATGAGCGTTCCGGTCAGGTCGAGTGCCGCGGCGAGCAAATTGGCACCCGCCCACAGCACCGCAAACGCAACGACGTTGAGTCCGATGCCGAGCGCGAGCGCGTGCCACGGCGGGATGCGACCGGCGGGTAGTGGTCGACGGCGAGTTCGGGTCATCGCCGCATCGATGTCCCGGTCGAACCACATGTTGATTGCGTTTGCGCCGCCTGCGGCGCACGTGACCCCGATGAACACAGCAGCCACCGCGATCACGCCCGGATGGCCGTGCGCCGCGGGCAGCATCACGCCCACCGCCGTCGCGTCGAGCAGCACCACGATCCGCAGCTTGAGGAGGCTGAGATAGTCGCGCAGCGTGGCGCCGATGGACCTCGACTGCGCTTGAGTGCCGGCGACGCTCACGCTGATCCCCTCTCCACCGCGAGGCGCGAGAGCGCCGTATCGGAGTCCGTCCTCGGCTGGGCCAAGAGCGCCATCAGCAGCACGCCGGCCCAGACCAGTGTCGCGATGGCGACGTGCAGCCCATTGAACAATCCGGCGTCCGTCAATGCGGCGCCTGCGCCGATCGCGACCTGCAGGGCGAACACTGCAAGCGTTGCGATCGCGGCCGGACGCAGCGTTTCCTGTCGCATCGCAGAGGTCGCCACGTAGACGATGAGGATTCCGATCACCAGGACCCCGCCACGGTGAAGCATGGTGAACGCGTTGGCGCCGGCGAAGTCGAGTGAGAGGCCTCCCCCGCACAGCGGCCACGAGTGGCAGGTTTGATCGGCCTTGCTCGCCACCACTGCGGACCCGGTGAGGAGCAGCACGTACGTCGCTGCGGCCGCCAGCGCGGTAGAGCGCCTGAGGCCTGGCACCCCGGGCGACGCCGGCAGCGACATGACCGCGGCGCCGAGGAGAACGCCCAGGATGATCATCGCGAGGCCGAGGTGGATGAGCACCAACCACGACGCCAGCTGGTTCACGACCACCACCCCGCCCAACGCTCCTTCTGCCGCGATGGCGACGAGCGACGCGGTGGCCACCCACGCGACCACCGGCCGGCGCTGCCGGAAAACGACCCAGGCCATCACCACCGTCGCGATGAGCAGGACACCGGTCACGGCACCGACGGTCCGGTGCGAGTACTCGATGATCGAGTGGATGTCCGCAGCCGGATACGGGCGGCCGTGGCACAGCGGCCAGTCAGGGCATCCGAGACCCGAGCCGGAGACTCGAACGACACCGCCGAGCGCGATCTGGAGGTAGGCGAAAAGCGCGGTCAGGAAGGCAAGCTTGCGAAATGGACCGGCGGAAACCACCAGTGGGCCAGTCTACTGAGTGCCCAGATTGGAAAGCTCCGCGGCGAGCACCCGCTGGTCGAGCTCGCCGATCTGCTTGCGGTCGATCGTGCCGTCGGAGCGGACGAAGAACGTGGTCGGAAGCGCGGCCACCCCATACGACCGGCCGACGCTCAGGTCGGAGTCCAGCAGCGAACCCTGGCGGATGCCGAGCCGGTCGAGGAACGTCCGCGCCACGGCGGCGCTCTCACCCCAGTTGACGAGCACCAGCCGCAGATTGGATTTCGCGCCGGCCTGCTGCTGCAGGAGGGGCATCTCCGCGCGGCACGGCGGGCAGTCGCTCCTCCAGAAATTGATCACCAGCGGTTTGCCCACTAGGCCGGCGAGGCTCTGCGTCCCACCGTCAGTCGACGCCAAAGTGAACGCCGGCGCCGCCGTTCCGACCAAACGCGATGCCTGCTCCGGCGCGGCGATCGTGGTCAGGGCCTGGAGCACGTCGGGCGCCCCCCACCCATCGCCATGCGACGCGAGCTCATGGAGTCCGGCCGCGTTCAGCTGCGCGTCCAGCGATGGAGGAATGTCGTTGCCGATGTTCGGCACGCCCCGGTAGACGAGGCGCACGTAACCATGCCGGTCCATCAGGACGAGTGACGACGTGTGCACGTCGCCGCTCGAAAGCTCGACGCCGAAGGGCTTCCAGAATGCGGCGACGTTGTCCTGCGTACCTGTCGCAAACGTCCAGCTCGCGCCGATCTGGTTCGCGTATCCGGAGAGGACCGACGGAGTGTCGGTCGCCGGGTCGGTCGTCACCTCCGCGAGCATCACGCTGGACGGGATGCTCTTCGCGAGCTGCAGGAACAGCGCGGTGTAGAGCGGACACGTTTCGTGGCACGTGGTGTGGAAGGCGGCGATCACGATGTCCCTGCCCGCGAATGACGCGAGGTTGACAGGGCGGCCCGATTGATCCACGAGGTCGAAGGCCGGCATAGCAACGAATTTCCCTGCCAGCTCGCCCAGGCCGAGGTTGACCTGGTCGTTCCCCGCATAAGCCGCGCCCGCGACCAGGTGACCCGAGTCGATGCCGAGCAAGATCGGCTC
>JGI12709J13192_1000110_pt1 | contig 14601 bp, 17 predicted proteins | sample BlaSpr_A8_OM3_M3_FD_13192 | JGI IMG/M metagenome (IMG submission 13192)
CCGGATCGAGCAGTGTGTGATCGATCCGGGCCGCCAATTCGGCACGCGTCCATCGCCGGCTCACGGCTCCAGCGTACGCCGCGCCAGGTTTACATCAATCGTTGTCTGGGCCGGCAAAGCTGATCTTTTCGATCCGGCCCGTCGTTCCAACCAACCATCCTGTGTCATCGTCCGCGAAGGCCACAGCCCAGAAGCCGGTGAGTCCCGGCAGGCTGAACCAGATCCTTCCCTCATCGGGCGTCCAGACCGAACCACTCGGGCCGGTCGCGACGACCGTGCGGGAATCCCTGGCGTAGCTCAGCCCAAAGACCGCGCCCGAGAAAGGCGGTGCGGTCGTGGGCTGCCAGGTCTTTCCACCATCATTCGACCTCGCGGTGATCGCGGACGTGGTCTTCACGAAGTCCCCTCCGCCCAGGATGCCGTGCAAGCCATCGCGGAAAGCGACGCTGAAGACGCCCGACGTCCCGGTGTCCTGGAGGATGGGCGTGTTGTACGCAGCCCAGCTATTACCGCCGTCTGTCGTGGCCAGGAGTCTCGCTGGCACCGGAAGCCCCGCGGCACCGGTCGCGATCCAGGCGCGCCTGGTCCCCTGCGTCGCCACGCATGTCCCACTCGCTGGCCGGCGGGGTGTTGGTGTGGCGCTGGTTGCCGTGGGGCTGATCCTGCTCCGTCGCGAGTGGCGGGCGGCCCCGGAGGAGCCGCAGCTCGATCGGTCCACCTGGCAGATGCCGCCGCTGTTCAACCTTGTCCCGCCGGAGCACTCGAGGGCCCGGAATATCGGGCTCCTGGTACTGCGCGGCTACCTGATCCTGGTGGCCGTTCTGGTCGCCGTGAAATTTGCGCAACTGGTCGGTGGCTTCGCCACTAGGGCAGGGAGGGTTTCAGCGGGAGGGCGGCGAACGGGACAACGTGGCGGTGGTAGGCGCGCTGGATGATGTCCGCAAGTACCAGGTAGGCCAGCCCGTAGGCTTCGATGACGAGCTCGGTCGACCAGCTGAGGGGCGCGACCCCGAGCAGATGCTGTGTCACCGGCAGGTTGATGAGGGCGACGGTCAGCGCAAAGCAGCCGCAGAGAGCCAGCAGCAGCGTCCAGCTCGGCCTGGGCCCCTGCCAGAACCATGCCGGGGATCTGACCACGAAGAGAATGATCAACGCCGTCGAGCCGAGAAAGAGAAACCACTCGGTGCGGGCGACCGCCGGCGAATGGGCGGCCACCAACTTGAGAAGACCGAAGGCGAACAAGGCGTTGACGACCCCGAGATATAGGGAGAGTTCGAGGATGCCGCGAATGCTCCACCGCCGCGGGGTGGCCAGGTCTTCCCGAGTGACTCGGTCGGTAACGATGGCGAGCATGGGAACGTCCGCCAGGATATTGAGAAGCAAGACCTGGTCGGGGAGCAGCGGGAGGTAGGAGAGGAACAGCGAGGCGATCGCCACGATGAGGACGTTGGCGAAGTTGCTCACCATCGTGTAGAGCAAATACCGATTGATGCTGGTAAAGATGCGCCGGCCTTCCTCGAGAGCGCCGACGATCACCCCCAGGTCGTCTTGCAAGAGGATCAGGTCGGCCGCTCCCTTGGCGGCGTCAGAACCGCTGGCCATCGCGATGCCGACGTCCGCGGTATTCAGGGCAGGCGCGTCGTTCACGCCGTCTCCGGTCACGGCCACGTGATGCCCATTCGCCTGCAGCGCGCGTACCAGCCGGTACTTGTCCTCGGGCACGACTTCCGCAAAGATGCGTGCGCGCTCCGCGACGTCACGAATGTCCTGTGAGCGCAACTGGTCGGCGCCGACCACGGTATCAGGGGCAAGCTCGATTCCGATCTGCTCGGCGAGGGCAGCCGCTCGCGGCAGGGCATCGCCGGTCACGATCTTGACGGTCACGCCCAGCGCCTCCGCGCGCTTGAGCGCGTCAGCGGCGCCCGGCCGGGCACGGTCGGAGAAGGCAATGATCCCCAGGAGAACCAGCCCCTCGTCCGCCGGCGCGGTCTCGTTCGGCGCGACGACGCGGCTCGCCACCGCCAGCACGCGAGCACCGGTTTGCTGACAACGGCTGATCGCCGCCTCGACCTCAGCCCGAACCGGCCCAAGATCGATGTCGGCGTCCGAGGTGCGCAAACGCGTGCATCGTTCGATGACGACGGAAGCCATTCCCTTGGAGATCAACTCGCGTCCTCCCGGCCGGTCGATGAGGACGCTGGTGCGCTTGGCCTGCGAGGTGAATGGAACGACCGTCGACCGGTGCCCAACGTCTAATTGATCGCGCAGCCCCTGCTCGTGGGCCGCGTCCAGCACCGCCAGGTCGACGATGCTGACACAGGTTCGTGGGTAAGGCGTCGTCAGCAGCGCCGCTTCCAACACCTGTTTGGAATCGATGCGCGACCACACTTCCGAAACCACTGTCCGGTTCTCAGTGATCGTGCCCGTCTTATCGCTGCAGAGCGTGTCGACGGCGCTGAGGTCTTCGATTGCCGCCAGCCGCCTCACCAGCACCTGCTTGCGCGCCAGGTCCGCGGCTCCGAGTGCCAGCGCCGTAGCGGTCACGGCGGGGAGGGCTTCGGGGACCATGCCAAGGACGAGGGCCAGGGCCAGCGTGATGGAGACGACCACGCCACGGCCCAGCAGAACGTTGGCAACCAGGACGATGGCGGCGATCAGGACGCCGAAGCGCAGCAAGAACCCGCCGAAGCGCGCCAGGTTGGCCTGGAAATCACCCGGCGCACGAACGCCGTGGACCAGCGCGGCCGTCTGGCCGAAGAACGTGCCGGCGCCCGTTGCGATCACCACCGCCCGACCGCGTCCCTCCACCACGGTTGTCCCGGCCAGGAGCACGCTGGTCCAGTCGCTCGGACGGGTGCTGCTCACCGGGGCCGGGGCTTTGGCGGCCGGCTCCGACTCGCCTGTCAGCGTCGCCTGGTTGACCTGCAGGGCGTCGGCCTCGAGGACCCGGCAGTCCGCCGGGACCAGGTCCCCAATCTCGAGCGCGACGAGGTCGCCTGGGACGAGCTCGATGGATGGCAGGACGGTTTCTGCGCCATCGCGCCAGACCCGGGTGCGAAATGGGAGAAGGGCGCGGAGTGCCCGCAGGGCCTGTTCCGCACGGTACTCCTGAAAGATACTCAGCCCCACGTTGATGGCGATCAGCACCAGGATGATGACGCCGTCGACGGCATCGCCGGTCGCCAGGGTAAGGACTCCAGCCAGCCCCAGCAGGACGTTGATGCCGGAGATCTGCGCCCGGACGATCGCCCCCATCGAGCGGGTCTCGAGCGTGATGGCGTTGAGACCGTACTGGGCTTTACGCCGGGCCGCCTCGGCGCCAGACAGCCCGTTGAGGCCCACGCCGAGCATCTCGGCTAGGGTGGTCTGGTCAGCCGCTGCCGCGTGAGCAAGGAGCGTGGTGGCGGTATCAACGCGGCCAGGCTCAGTTCGTCTATCTCCGCTCAATTTCGTAACTATCATGACGGACTCCGTCGAGATCAGCCGGGTGGCGGCAGAAATAGAAAACGTCCCTCGCTCTGCGCGGCGAGGGACGTTCTGTTTCGAAGTCGCGCGTGCTTTAGACGGCGGGGATCGCCTTGGGCTTCGCGGTTGCGAATGGCACCGCGACCTTCTGCCGCTGACGGACCCAGAGGTAGATCTCGAGCGCAAAGGCGCCGAGGACTACAAGCCCTGCGACCGCCAAACCGAGCGCCGCGTAGAGGGCGTAGGTTCCGATCGTCCACCAACCGTATGCGTTCAGCAAGGTGCCGCGGAGCATCTCGCCCTTGAAGAGTGTATTAACCTGTCCGGCGATCTTCGTGTCAGTCGGATTGGCCATCGCCTTCGCGCTCATCTGCGAGTAGGTCTGTCCGCCGGCCACCTCACTCAGGTGGACGTTGATGAAACTGTTCGCGTAGACCTTCGCTTGATCGCCGGTCGTCAACTGCTGGCCACCGTATGCGTTCATCGCCGTCTGATCGCTGGCGTTCGGGAGCGCCGTGATCGCCTGGCTATTCGCAGCCGGGAAGTAGATCTGTTGCGCCGTCAACTCGGTCGTGATCTGGTTGTGAATGAAGGAATTCCCCCAGAACAGGAATCCCGCGCAGAAAACCAGGATGCCAATGAGGCCGGCCTGGAGGACCAACACTCGCCACCGCAATCCGTTCGTCATTTCAGTTACCTCCATCGAATTTTTGCTTCCTGGTCCTACGATCCAGGTGTTGATCTCATCCTGCGGCAGCAGCGCGTAAAGCTTCAGGACCAATGGTCCCGACCTCGTGGTGACTCGATCTTGGCCGGCCGGGACCTATGTCCCAGGGCCGAACCGTTACAGGCAGGCGAGCCCGATCGGCGTCGGGGTGGCGAGAGCCTGTGGGACGCAACGGCGCCAATTCGAGCGCTGAGTTGCCTCGGCGCGCTTGCTCAGCTCGAACATCACCCAGGCGTAGGCCGCCGGGTCGTGTCCGTCGAACGCGAGCGGGTCAAATCCCAGCGCCCGCAGGCTGGACTCGTCCTCCTCGGCACAAATCACCAGCGACTCGGGGGCCAGGTCTACCAAGGTGCTGACCGCACGGTGGCCGGCCTCGGCCGCCACGTGCGGATTATCGGATAGTGCCACGCAGCGATCGGCTTCCTCGAGTGCGGTGAAGACGTCGGTCCGGTCGACCCCGGTCCGCGCCAGTTGCTCGGCCATGCGAAACACTCGTTCCTGGGTCTGGAGGGAGTGCGACACATGCCGCAAGCCCTTCGCCCACAGGTCGGCCACGGCCTGGTCACGGCGGTACTGACGCACCCAGTCGATGCGACGATCGTCGAGAACCGCAACCGGACTTTGAACGGCAACAACCATCAATATGAGGATGCGCCAGTCGGGGTCGGCTACATAGGGACGCTGGTCCCGACGCAAGGAGGACTAACGGGCCTGCTGAACGGCTCCGCGATCGAACAGGCTGGAGCCAGAAATGCTGCCCCGCTCAAGAGGCGAGATGATGGACACGACAACACCGACCGCCACTCGCAAGACGGTGCTCCTGGTTTCGCCTGACCCAGGCGATCGCGAGCGCTTTGGCGATTGGCTCGAATCGGCGGGGATCGATCCCATCAACTGCCCGGGGCCCAACGCACCCGAGTTCAGCTGCCTTGGGACCTCGAACTGTGCCTGCCCGCTGGTCGGCCTCGCCGATGTCGCCGTGCTCGATCTCCGCCGGCTCCCTGGCCTTACAACGCCAGGCCGCCCGGCATGGCGTTTGCTGCGGTACTACCTGGAGCATGGCAAGCCGGTGGTGATGATCGCCGACCGCTACCGGAAATCGAGGTTTCGGCCTGAGCAGCTCTTCGTGCTCCGCCCGAACCCTGGGCGGGAGTCGCTCTTACTAGCCGTCCGCGCCGTCCTACGCGAAGCCGTGACCTGGTAACTGCAGCTCTAACCCGCGACCACGGGGCGGTAAACGGGCTGCCACATGGCGCGACGAATCTCCTCTTCGAGAGCCGTTCGCGTGATCTGGGCCAGGCCCTCCTCGATCGCGGCCCTCGCGACCGCGCCGGCCACCGCGGCGGAGAGTGGGCGAAGGTTCTCGACTGCGGGCAAGATGGCTGTCTCCGCCGCCGACGAGTCCGTCAGCGCGGCCACCGCCGCTGCCGCTGCGGCTAGCATCCCGTCACTCACCGTGCGGGCGCGGGTGACGATCGTCCCCAGCCCAAGGCCGGGAAAGACCAGGGCATTGTTGGCCTGGGCGATCGGGTAAGTCTTCCCTGCATAGCTCACGGGGTCAAAGGGACTACCGGTCGCGATCACGGCCCGGCCCTTCGTCCAGGCGAGTAGGTCAGCGGGCACCGCCTCGCTCTGCGCCGTCGGGTTCGTCAGCGGAAAGATGATCGGCCGCTCGACCTGAGCCGCCATCCCCCTGACGATGGCTTCGGTAAAGGCGCCGCCGACCGTTGAGGTCCCGATCAAGATCGTCGGCTTTACCTGCCGCACGACTTCGGCCAGGCCAAAGCCGCCGCTCTCCTCTCTGGACCACCCGCCAATTTCGCCGGCGGGGCGCGCATACGGCAGCTGAAAGTCGCGCAACGAGGACGCCATGTCGGTCGTGCAGAGCCCGTGCCGGCCGACACACCAGAACCGCCGCATCGCCTCCGCCACGGGTAGTCCATCGCGAACCATGGCGTCTCGCAACTGGTCGGCGATCCCGATCCCGGCGGTGCCGGCGCCGAACATGACGACGCGCTGGTCCCGCAGGCGTTGTCCCAGTAGACGCATGGCGCCGAGTGAGGCCGCCAGCACCACGGCCCCGGTGCCCTGCATGTCGTCGTTGAAGGTGCGATGGCGATCGCGGTAGCGCATCAAGATGCGGCGGGCATTCTCGGCGCCGAAATCCTCCCAGTGCAGGAGCGCATCGGGAAACAGCCGGGCCACGGTCGACACGTAGCGATCGATAAATGCGTCATAGGCCTCGCCGCGTACGCGCCGGTGCCGGTTGCCAAGGTACTGCGGGTCATCGAGCAGTTCCTGACGGTCGGTGCCGACGTCCAGAATCACCGGGATCACCCGCGTCGGGTCGATCCCGCTGGCGGCGGTGTAGACGTCGAGCTTGCCGATCGAAATATCGATCCCGCCCACCCCCCAGTCCCCGATCCCGAGGATGCGCTCCCCGTCGGTGGCGACGATCAAATCGACGTCTGTTGGCCCCAGGCGGGCATTACGGAATGACGCCTCCAGAAGCTCCGGGTGGTCGATCGAGAGGAAGACCCCGCGCGGCCGGCGGTATTGGTGGCTGTAGCGCTCGATGGCGAGCGCCACCGTCGGCGTATAGACGATGGGCAGCATCTCGGGCAAGTGCTCGGTCAGCAGGCGGTAGAAGAGCACTTCGTTTCGGTCATGGAGCGCCGTCAGGTAGACATTCTTCGCCAGGTCGTCCGGCTGCCGGCGGTACTGCTCATAGGCGCGGACCGCCTGCTCCTCCAGCGTCTTGACCTGCGGGGGAAGCAAGCCGTTCAACCCGAGGCTGGCCCGCTCCTCGAGACTGAAGGCAGTTCCTTTGTTCAATAGCGGTTCTCTCAGCAGCGCCTGGCCCCGAAGCTTCGTGCTGACGGGCTTCATCTCCAGGGGGCCACGGTCCTTCTTTGACGGGACCTTATGCCCTGACCGGTGTCAGTCATGGCCGCGATCATGGCCGCATGGCGGTCTCCGTCAATCACGCCGCACCGGCTCGCACCGCGGCCCGTCGGGCGCTCAACCAGGCTGATGCCCTGCTCGCCGATCTCGAGGAGTTGCAGCTCCGGGGCAACAGCGACGTGCCTTCCTGGTGTGGGGAGAGTGCAACAGCTTTGCGCTGGGCAGCCATGAAGGCCGGCATTCGCGAGCCGCGCCTCGAGAGCGAGTCTGGTGTGATCAAGCTGATCGATGACGTCTTCACGCTGGAAGAGCGCCTCATGCGGCGCTTGCGCCTGAGCCGGCTTAGCGACTAGGCGCCTTGGTTTCGGCGTAGTAGCGTCGCCAGATCAACCGGTAGATCGGAATCCAGCGCGGGATGTCGCGCAAGCCGGGGATCAGGGGCACCAGGAACAGCAGCGCCGTCAGCAGTCCCATGACCAGCACCACCAGGAGGTCGCCATATGAAACCTGGTTGAAGGGTGGGAGCTGGTACCAGAGCGTATACAGCCAGAGCCAGGTCTGGCCCGGGTAGAGACCGGTCTCGTTCATCATGCCCCACTGGTTTCCGGTGAGGTGCTGGTCATGTGCGAGGCCGCCGATATACCCGCCATCATTGATGAAGAGTAGGGGCTTGGTGTAGTCGGTCTGATAGAAATGGTTGCTCGAAAGCAGTAACCCGTCCATGGCTCCGGTCTGACCCAGTTGCACCAGGCGTGCCAGCAAGGCCGGGACCGGACCGTAATCGCCATCCGCCACCGTGACTTTGCCGTTAGTCACCTTGGCATCTTTTAGGGCCTTGGCGTAGGCATCGTGCCACTTACTCTGCTGGTCGGGCGACGCGGCCTGGTAGGTGCTGATCTCGCCGCTCAGCTGGGTATCGTTGCTGGCGGCCTGCGTCAGAGGGTTGATGACGAAATCATTCGGCTGGTCGACATTGATGTGCACACCCACCCAGGATTGCGGCGAAAACGGCCCGATCGATTGCACCGATCCGGTGCCCTGGTTGTACGGCGGCCCATAGCTCGCGGTCACGCTCGCCCCGGCCAGTTCATCGTTTGCTGTCGTCGTGAAGTCCACCGGATCGGCCTGGGCCCAGCTCTGGATCGTGACGGACGGAACGTCGGGCGATGAAAGGAAAAAGGCGAGACCGAGAATCACGACCAGTGCGACCGCCATCGCGATGGCGATTTCCTTCAGCAGGTCGTACGGGATGGTCCGAACACTCTGTTCGTAGGCCTGGCCGGCCGAGCGCTCGCTGATCATTTCTTCCGAAGATCCCAGGTGGCCGCGGGTTTCACCTCGTGCTCAATGGGCGGTACCACGCCCTTCATCCTGACCTGGATGATGTGGAGGACAACCAGGAGGGTAACGGCGATCGGCAGCAGCATTACGTGCAGGCCGTACATCTGGCCGAAGTTCAGGACATTGAAGAAGCCGCCGATGCCGGTGGAGTTCACGGCGTCTTTCGCGTTTATGGCGATGTACTGAGCCGCGAAGTTCTGCTGCGAGAGGTAGCCGGTGAAGGCGGCCACGATGCTGACGGCAAAGGTGACGACGCCGATCATCCAGGTGGGCGCCCGGCCTTCACGCCAGCTGGCCATGAAGTACTGACCCCACAGGTGGAGCACCATGAAGACGAAGAACAGCTGCACGCTCCAGAAGTGGAGGCTATTGAAGAAGCGGCCGACACTCGACAGGTGCCACCACTGGGGGCCGAACGCCGCCAGCACGACGCCGCTGAGCACCACCCACACCAAGGCCGCGATGGTCACCACGCCGAAGACGTAGACCCAGGAACCCACCCAGAACGGCTGCCGGTTGGGAAGGAGGTTCTCCCAGGGAAGGCGGCGCTCGAGCTGGCGGCGGGCGGCGGCCGTCCAGCTTCCTGTCGACTCGTCGTGGACGCCGCTCTTCACGCTTTCTTCTCCTCTTTGCTGGATGAGTTGTGCCCGGGGAATGGGAGGATGAGCGCAAGCGCAAAAATGACCACCATGAGTCCGATCACGATGAGGTTCGGCCATGAAATGAGGATGAAGCCCCAGTGCAGGTAGCCCGCTGGTTGGTCCATAGCGGACACGCTAGCTTTCCGCAAGCATTTTTGCAACAGGCCAGCGGTCCCGAATTGCGTGGGACCCTCAGCCCGCCGTCATCCTCCGGGCCGGTTGGCCCTGAGATTGCGGGTCGACACGCACTGGAACACAGGCCCGAACCGCCCTACGGTCGAGCTGTCCAGCCAACCACTATATGGAGGTGTTCAGCATGCTGCGCAGCATTTGGGATGAGCTCGAGGACATGAACCGGAAGATCGACGAGACCTTCGGTGTCTTTCCGACGCTGCCGGTTCGTCGCTTCCTGCTCCCGACCTTCCCCGTCGCCACGGAGAAGCCGTTCGTACCGACAACCGACGTCTTCGCCCTGGGCGAGGACCTCGTGATCCATCTGGACCTCCCCGGAATCGTTCCGGAAAAGGACCTCAAGATCACCATCCAGGAAGGCGAGCTGGTTGTCACCGGCGAGCGGAAGAAGGAGAAGGAGTGTACGGAGGCCGATTACTACCGCGTGGAGCGGTTCTACGGAACCTTCGAGCGGCACTTCCCGATCCCGAAGACCATTGACGAGAGGGCCGTCAAGGCCACCTACAAGGAGGGCGTCCTGGAGATCGTGCTCAAGGGCGCGGTCCTCGTCGCCGAGGCGACGAAGCAGCAGGCCAAGGCGATTCCCGTCGAGGTCAAGACGCTCGAGCTGGCGGCGAAGCCGTAGCGCATTGGGGACCAGTGGCCTCTTCCACAGGGGCCATTGGTCCCTTTCCAGGAAACACTGCCGCCGCTACCGTCGTCCCCATGGCAGGATCCGTTCCCACCACGACCGCGCCAGAACCCGAGGTCGACACCCTTCTTGAGCTAACACCGGACCTGCGCGAACTATCCGCGTCAGCCACCAGCCTTGGCTCCTTTGGTCTGCGCTGGCAGCTGGTCGAGTCCGCAAAGCTCAGGTACACCAGCTAGCCCGGCCACGGCAGGACCATTGGCCCTCCCGATCGCCCGGTACGGAAGGCATGCTCAGGCTCAGGGAGATGATGGCAGTGCCGAGAACGACTCCGAAGCGAGACCGCCTGGTGCTCCTCGTCGAACCCGATGCTGGAGAGCGTGAGCAATTCGGATCCTGGCTCGAGGCGGCCGGCTACGGCGTCATCAACTGCCCAGGGCCGCCCGGTGCCGGAATGGTCTGCCTCGGGCAGCGTGGCCGCGCCTGCGGATTGGTGGAGATCTCCGATCTTCTCGTCCTTGACCTTCGCCTCGTTCCAGACGCCGTCACCGATCGAACTCCCGGCCGTCGCCTGGTCCACTACTACCTTTCATCAGGCAAGCCTGTGATGCTCCTCGGCGACCCGGCGCAACTCGGGAAGCGCTACCGCGACGACCAGGTCGTCGTGCTCCCGCAAGGGGCCAACGTCAGCCGCAGAACGTTCATCCAAACGGTTCAGCGCCTGGAGGCGATCGCATGAAACTCGAGGATGCCGCGGCCATTCGCCGAGCGCACTGGGCAGAGGGCTACCGTCTCGCCCATCGCGATGCGGACCGTTGGGCGAGTAGCCCGAGCGGGATCCGTCACAGCGTGGAGACCCAGGACCACATCTTCCGGATGGTCGAGGAGTTGCGCGGACGACCCGACTGGCCGAATGCCAGGCCCTTCTTCCCCGTGCTCAAAGCCGTCGACGACGCCGCAAGTTGGGAGACCGATGCCAACGACACACCCACGCCGACGTCCGCCGCAGCCGCCGGATTGCTCGGCTACAAGGTGCTGTTTGGCAAACTGCCACCTGTTCGCGACCACGACTGGCCAGAGGGATTCCTCCTCACCGCGGAAGCGGAGTCCGAGCTTGCGACGTTCGGGCTGCGCCTCAGCGGCTTCGACCCGGTGGTCTTCGACGGCACGGACCCGGCGGCCTACGTCTGGGCGCTCTTCGAGGTGGGTGAGCGCGAGGCAGCCTGCGATCAGGCAGTCCGCCGCTTCGGACATCGGGCGTGTCCCCCGCGCGGACTGGCCGTCGTCGCGACGCCGATCCGGCCCAAGACCACACTGCCCGTGCCGCTGCATCCTGCAAAACAGCCGGCTGGTGTGGGGAGGTAGAGCCATGTGGGTCCGCACCCTCACCACGGTGCCTTCGAACGCCGACGCACTCGTCGAGACGCTGCTCCGCGTGACGCCCCAGGCGCTCGATGACCTGGCCCGGGTGGCGTCCCGCGACGGCAACCGGGTCCACGCCCATCTTGCACCGCCCATCCGCCGGGGGCCCATCACCACCCTTCACCTGCGTTGGTGGACCGAGCACGATCGATCGCTGACGCCGTCACTCGACGGCGAACTGGAGTTGCGCCCGGTGGGTGCGCAGTCAACCGAGCTCGCGATCACCGCGCAGTATCGGTGCCGCGAGCCCTTGCGCGAGCTGGCCGACTCCGTGTTCCTGCGCCGGGTGGCTGAATCCGTCGTCAGGAGTTTCATCGATTCCCTGGTGCAGTCCCTCGAGCCGGCGATCAGCGCCCCGGCGCTGACTCGCTGACCTCAGATCGTTTCGGGAACCATCACGATCGCGCCCGCGGGGCATTCGGCAGCACAGATTCCGCATCCCTTGCAATAGTCGTAGTCGATGGCGAAGCGCCTCCCCGGACCGAGCTTGACCACTGCGTTGTCAGGGCAAACCCCGTAGCAGTTGTCGCACTCGAAACAGTTGCCGCAGGATAGGCAACGCCGCGCTTCGAAGAGGGCCGTCGATTCGTCCAGGCCTTTGACCACCTCGTCGAAGCTGGACTGACGGCGAACCATGTCCAGCTGCGGCCGGACCGTCTTGGGCGCATCCGCGTAGTACCAGGTGTTGAGCGATTGGAACTCGGCAACCGGATGCTTGACGCCGGCGGCGACCTCAACGCCGCGCAGCCAGGCATCGATGTAGCGGGCCGCCCGCTTGCCGTGGCCGACGCCGATGGTCACGGTTCGGTCCGATGGGACCATGTCGCCTCCGGCAAAGATGCCGGGATGGCCCGTCATCATGTTGGGTCCGACCTCCACCACGCCATCCCGGATGACGGTGCCCGAGACGCCTTGCAACAGTGACAGATCCGCTTCCTGGCCGAGCGCGAGGACCAGCGCGTCCGCCTCCAGCTCTTCGAACTGTCCGGTCGGTTGCGGAAAGCCCGTTTCATCGAGCTCCATCTTCTCGATCATGAGCGTGCCGTGGTCGGCGGCCGTGATGGTTGAGAGCCAGCGCATCTGCACCCCTTCCTCGAGCGCCTCCTCGACCTCGACGTCGTGCGCCGGCATGCGGTCGCGCGTGCGCCGGTAGACGACAATCGCCTCGCTGGCGCCGAGACGCTTCGCGGTGCGCGCCGCATCCAGGGCCGTGTTGCCGCCGCCGTAGACGACGACGCGGCGCCCAAGCTGCGGCCGCTCCTCCGCTTCCATGCCTCGCAACAGCGAGACGGCGTCGAGGATGCGGGCCGAATCGCCGGCCGGGATGTACGCGCGCTTCCCGATCTGGGCGCCAACCGCGAGGAAGACGGCGTCGAAGCCGCCCGCGGTCTTTTCCGCTTCAAGGTCGGAGACCTTGTGATCGACCTCCAGGTGCACGCCCATCTCGATGACGCGCTCGATTTCCGCGTCGAGGACCGGCCGTGGAAGGCGGTAGGCCGGGATGCCGAAGCGCATCATGCCGCCAGCCTTGGGGCCGGCGTCGTAAATGGTGACGTCGTGACCGAACCGCCGCAAATGATAGGCAGCGGATAGGCCGGACGGCCCGGCTCCCACGATCAGCACCCGCTTCCCGGATGCCGTTGTGGGCGCCTCGATTCGCCATCCGCGTTCGATCGCCAGGTCGCCGAGGAAGCGCTCCACCGAGTTGATCCCGACCGCCTGGTCGAGCTTGCCCCGATTGCACGCCGTTTCGCAGGGGTGGTAACACACGCGTCCCATGACGGCGGGGAACGGATTGTCCTCCATCAGCCGGCGCCATGCCTTCTCGTAGGAGCCGTCCTCTGCCTGATACAGCCACTGCTGGATGTTCTCGCCGGCCGGACAGGCCTGGTTGCAGGGGGGAAGCCGATCGACGTAGACGGGACGCTCGACGCGCCAGGAGCCGGTCTTGTTGGCCAGGCTGGATCCGACATCGAGCGTGATGGCGAATGGTTTTTGCATCACGCGGCTCCTTCGGTGGGCGGGGCGAGCAGCCCAAACTTACGGATGTTGCGGTCGGCGATTGCCTGGATCTTCGCGATCACGTCGGCCCGCGGGGCAGCGCCAAAGAGATGCGCATAACGGCGCTGCGGCTGGAGGTAGTGCTCGACTGGGACACGCGAGCGAATGGGCGACACGCCGACGATCTCGCCGTGCTCCGCCTCGAAGACCGGGAAGAGTCCACTCTCTTTCGCCAACCGTGCCAGCCGGATCGTCTCGCTGGCGGCGCTGCCCCAGCCCAATGGGCAGGGCACCAGGATGTGGATGTAGCGGGCCCCATGGAAGGTCATGGCGCGTTCGACTTTTGCCTCGAGGTCGCGCAAGTCCGCCACCGTGGCGGTCGCGACGTAGGGAATCTCGTGCGCCATCGCGATCATCGGCATGTTCTTTCCCTGGCCGAAGACGTTGCCCGCGTCCGGCCCGACCGCGTCGGTGGTGGCGGTGCGGGCGGCGGGCGGTGTCGCGCCTGACCGCTGCACGCCGGTATTCATATAGGCCTCGTTGTCGTAGCAGACGAAGAGCACATCATCATTGCGCTCGAACATGCCACTGAGGCAGCCAAGCCCGATGTCGACTGTGCCGCCGTCGCCTCCCTGCGCCACGACCCGGACATCCGTCCGCCCCTTTACCTTGAGCGCCGCCGCCACACCCGTGGCCACAGCCGCGCTGTTGCCGAACAGGGAGTGCATCCAGGGGACCTGCCAGGAACTCTCCGGTGAGAGCGTCGAAAAAACTTCCAGGCATCCCGTGGCGTTGACTGCGATCATCTGGTTGTTGGTGGCGCGCATCGCGGCATCGAGGGCATAGCGCGCGCCAAGGGCCTCACCGCACCCCTGGCAGGCACGGTGCCCGGATGTGAGTGAGTTGGTTCGATGGGTGTCTGATTGGACCGAACGGTCGCCGGCCGGCACGAGACGATTGCCGATTGCGAAGCTGCCCGTCTGGTAGAACTTGATCGGCTGGCGGGTCATCGGCGCGTCTCCTGCGCTTCGACCCGCTCGAGCTGCTCGCCTACGACCTGGGTATTCAAGTCGAGGAAGGTGAGCGGCGGAAGCCCACCGCGGTCCGCGTTTTCGAGGAGCCGGCGTAAGGCCGCCTTTAGGATCGGCCGGCCGCCCAGCCCCGCAATCACGGTCGATGTCTGGACCGGAAGTCCTTGCAGGGCGAGCTGGACGTCCGCGCCGAGCAGCCCGCCGCTGCCGGCCGCCAGCGCCTTCTCGAGGACGACGACGCGGCGG
>JGI12709J13192_1000116_pt1 | contig 14211 bp, 13 predicted proteins | sample BlaSpr_A8_OM3_M3_FD_13192 | JGI IMG/M metagenome (IMG submission 13192)
CCTGCCCTCCCCCAGAGGGGGAGGGAAATACGTCCCCATCTAGCGCGGTCGGGACGCCCTTTTCGAAGTCCAGCTCGAGCACGGTGGGGCTGGCGGGGGCGTTGTCCACCGACGAGGTCCATCGAAATGCGTCCTCGGGGGGTATGAGGAGAGCATCTTCCAGGACCCCGGCCTCGATGGATCGCCCCCAAAGATTCTCATCCACACTGTACGGCGACTCGGGCTTGACATCAATCGGCAATTGGTGGGCGCGGGCGTAGGCAATCTCCTCCTCGCGCGTCATCGACATGCCGTCCCGAAGCGGCGCGAGCACCTTGAGCCGCGGCGCCAGCGCCCCAACCGCAACGTCGAAGCGCACCTGGTCGTTGCCCTTGCCGGTCGAGCCGTGGGCGACCCACGTGGCGCCCTCGCGCGCGGCCACCTCGACCAGGAGTTGTGCAATCAGCGGCCGGCCAAGAGCTGTGGCCAGCGGATACTGGCCCTGGTAGAGGGCGCCAGCCCGCAACGCCGGCCAACAGAAACGCTCGATGAACGGGCGGCGGGCGTCCAGCACGTAGGCGCGCGACGCCCCAGCGGTTAGCGCCCGCTGGCGGATCGCCGCCAGGTCGGGCTGGCTGCCGAGATCAATCGTGAGCGCGACCACGTCGAAGCCGCGTTCCTCGATAAGCCATTTGACCGCGACCGTGGTGTCGAGGCCACCCGAGTACGCGAGGACGATCTTCTCTGCCATCAGTCTTCCGGCTGCACGTAGGCGCCGAGTTGGGCGAGACGCTGGGCAAACCCTTCGTAGGCGCGCGGATGGAGCGCGAGGGCAGCGAAGATCGTGTCGTCGCCGGCAATCGTGCCGATCAGTTCCGGCCAGGCCACCGCGTCAACCGCGGAGGCAATCGAATTCGCCGAGCCCGGGGTGGTGGTCAGGATGGCGATGCCCTGGCCTCGCCGAACCGTCAGCGGCAGGTCGCGCAGCAGGCGCTGGAGCCGATCCTCTCGACCCGCGGGCGACGCCACCCCAAGCCCATCGTTCGGCTTGACGTAGTGGCTATCGGGTCCGCCGACCCGGACGAGGCCGAGCTCGGCAATGTCGCGAGACACGGTTGCCTGGGTGGTATGGATGCCGACACGGCCGAGACGTTCGACCAGTTCCTCCTGGGTTGCAATTTGGTGCTTTGCGATCAGCGAGAGGATCGCCTCCTGCCGCTTACGCTTTGACACGGGCCAGCGCCTCCCTGACCTGGGCCGGCGCCGTCCCGCCAAGGACGTCGCGCGATTTTAGCGCGCCTTCCAATGTCAGAACGTTAAAGACATCGGCGCTGAACAATGGCGAAAACTGCTGCAGCTCTTTAAGGGAGAAATCCTCGAGGCCCTGGTGAGTGGCGATGCCCTTCGCGACCATCTGGCCGACCACCCGGTGGGCGTCCCGAAACGGCATTCCCTTTCGCGAAAGGTAATCCGCGGCCTCCGTCGCCAGGGTGTAGCCGGACAGCGCAGCCGTGCGCATCCGGTCGCGATCGAATTGCAGACCCAGCACCAACCGCGCGGCGACCTCCAGGCAAACAATGGTGGTGTCGATGCCATCAAAGAGCGCTTCCTTGTCTTCCTGGAGATCGCGGTTATATGCAAGCGGCAAGCCCTTCAGCACCATCAGCAGGTTCATCAAGTCACCGGTGACGCGCCCGCTCTTCGCCCGCACCAGCTCGGCGGCACACGGGTTCTTCTTATTCGGCATCATCGAGCTGCCGCTGGCCAGGGCATCCGGAAGTGCGGCAAAGGAGAACTCGACGCTGGTCCAGAGCACGATCTCTCCGCACAACCGGGAGAGGTGGATCATCGCGATGCTGCAGGCCGCCAGTAGCTCGACCGCGAAGTCCCGGTCGGCCACCGCATCGAGCGAATTCGCGGCCGCTGCGGCGAAACCGAGGTCCCGCGCCAGCGCCGTGCGATCGATGGGGAATCCGCTGCCGGCCAGCGCCCCCGCCCCCAGCGGCGAGACATCCGCTCGACCGATGGCGTCCTGGATGCGACCGCGGTCGCGACGCAGCATCTCGACGTAAGCCAGGAGATGGTGAGCGAGGAGGACTGGCTGAGCTCGCTGGGTGTGGGTATAGCCCGGCATCACGGTGTCGATATGCTCCTCTGCCCGGGTGATCAACGCCGATTCGAGGGCATCGGCCGCGTCGAGGAGCTGGAGGCCCGCGCTCTTTACGTAGAGCCGGAGGTCAACCGCCACCTGGTCGTTGCGGCTCCGGCCGGTGTGCAGCTTGCCCCCCAGCGGCCCGAGCTTCTGTCGCAAGCGGGCCTCGACGGCCATGTGGATGTCTTCTGCAGCCCCCACCCCGCCCTCCCCCGCGTGCGGGGAAGGGGACATTTCCTGTTCGATTTCCTGGAGGGCCAGATCGATGCGCAGTTGCTCTTCCGCCGTCAGGACCCCGGCCCCAACCAACGCCTTCGCATAGGCGCGACTGCCAGCGATGTCCTCACGAAAGAGCCGGCTGTCAACCGCCAGCGAGCGCGTAAAGCGGTCGATCAGCGGGTCCGGCTCTTCGCCAAACCGCCCGCCCCAGGGTTGATCGCTCAGTTCGCAACCTTCGCATTCCGCTTGGCCAGCACTTCCCAGGGCAAACCGCCGATCTGCGCGGCCGGCCCGCACAATTGCTGGTTGAAGCTGCGGCTCTGCAGGCCCCGGATTTCCGGGAAGAAGAGCGAGTGATTGCTCTGGCGCGACTCCAGGTCGATGGTGCCGTGGAACAAATTGGCGGTCACGGTGCCGCTGACCTGAGCCTGGGTCGTTTCGATGAAGGCGTCGAGTGCCGACTTCAGCGGGCTGAACCAGGCGCCGTGATAGACGAGGTAGGCCCACTTCTGGTCGACCCCGGCCTTGAAGTCGAGCTCTTCCTTGGTCAGCGTGAACTGTTCCAGGTCGTGGTGCAGCTTCAGCAGGACGGCTGCGGCCGGCGCCTCATAGAGCTCGCGAGACTTGAGGCCCATGATGCCGTCCTCGAAGATGTCGATCTTGCCGATCCCGTGGCTGCCGGCGATCACGTTGAGCTTCGCCACGATCTCCGGCAGGGACATCTCCTTACCGTCGAGTGCTACGGGCACGCCATGATCGAAGGTCACCGAAACCTGCGTCGGCGTTGAGTTCTGCTTTGAGGGCGGCTTCAACCACAGCCAGGCGTGATCCGGAATCGGCTGGTTGAGCCCGACCGCACCGGAGGCCAGGCTGCGGCACCACAGCGTCTTGTCGTCGCCGCCCTGCATCACCTCGGTGATCGGGATGCCGAGCTCCTTCGACAGCTCCTCTTCGTCGCCCCGCGTGAGGTCGAAGTCGCGGACCGGCACCAGCACGTCGAGCTGCGGCGCAAAGAGCTTGAAGACGTTGTGCATGCGGTACTGGTCGTTGCCCTTGCCACTCGAGCCTTCCATGATCGCGTCGCAGCCGAGCTGAAGCGCGAGCGCGGCGATCTTGGAGGCGATCAGCTGGCGGGTCATCGAGGTCGAGACCGGATAGCCTTCGTAGTTGGAGTTGGCCTGGATCGCCTTGGCGAGCCAGTTGTTGGCGAATTCATCCTTGACGTCGACCACGATTGGCGTGATGCCGAGGACCTTGGCCTTCTGAATGGCGGCGTCCATCTCGTCCTGCCCCTGGCCAACATCGACCGTGATCGGAAGCAGCTCCTCGACCTTGTACTTCTCTTTCGCCAGAACCGCGCATAGAGATGAGTCCAGCCCGCCCGAATACGCCAGCGCCACCTTCTTTGCCGTCTTGACCGGCGTGGCCTCGATCTTCTCCAGTACCTTGCTCTTGAATGCCAACATGCGGAAGCCTCCTGCTCGTGTGTAGTCGCATAAGTATACGGAAACCTGTATGATTACGCAACCACCGATGATCGGCATCCTTTGCTCCCGCGTCCGCGTCGAAGAGAAGGCCCTGTTCGAGGCGCTCCGCCGGCGCACCATCCCGTTCGAGCGCCTCGACGAGGATCGGATCCAGTTCCCGATCGGCAACCCGTTCCCTAACGCCCCCGACGTGGTCCTGGATCGGTCCATCCACCATGGGCGCTCGCTCTACGCGCTGACGCTCCTGCAGGCGGCCGGGGTGCCGACGGTCAACCGGCCGCGGGTGGCGCGCATCTGCGGCGACAAGATCCTGACCACCGCCGCGCTCGCTCGGGCCGGCCTGCCGGTACCGAAGACGGTGGTCGCCTTCACCCGCGAAGCCGCGCTCGAGGCGATCGAGACGATGGGATACCCGGTCGTCCTCAAGCCGATGGTCGGTTCCTGGGGCCGGCTGCTGGCGAAGATCAACGACCGCGACGCGGCCGAAGCGGTCCTCGAGCACAAAGAAACGCTCGGCTCCTACCAGCACGGCATTTTTTATGTCCAGGAGTACGTCAACAAGCCGAAGCGTGACATCCGGGCGATCGTGGTGGGGGATCAAACGATCGGTGCCATATACCGGAGCTCCGACCACTGGATCACGAACACGGCCCGCAACGGCATCGCCACTCAGATGGAGGTCACGCCCGAGGTCGACCAGCTCTGCCGCAAGGCGGTGGCGGCGGTCGGTGGTGGTTTCCTCTCGGTCGATCTGCTCGAGCACCCGGACGGCCTGCTCGTCAACGAGCTCAACTACACGCCAGAATTCCACGGCTTCATGGATGCGACCGGGATCCCGGTCGCCGAGCACGTCGTCGATTACGTCACGGAGGTCGCGGCAAAGCCTACGGCCGCTTGACACCTGGTGGCGTGACCGGTATGGTTGACACTTACAAGTTCATACGTAAAGGCGTCGATGAGGGCGAGTACGCGGACGCTGGGATTACAGAGAGTCTCCGGGAGCTGAGAAGGAGAGTCCAGGGCACCGCCGAAAAAGGCCTCGGAGCCGCCGGTCGAAAAGGAATGATCCTTAGTAGGCCGAGCCGGATGGCCCCCGTGATCGGGCTGGAGTCTTCAGGCAGCGGGCCCCGGACTCAAAGAGGCTGTTCTTGCGAGAGAACGGCAAAGTCGGGTGGTACCACGAGAGAAGGCCTCTCGTCCCGGTGGACGAAGGCTTTTTATTTTTCGGAGGTGCCATGACCATTCAAGCGTTCAACATCATCGAGTCGACGCTTCGGGAAGGCGAGCAATTCGCCCCGGCGCACTTCACCCCGTCGCAAAAGACCGCGATCGCCGAGATGCTCGATGAGTTCGGGGTCGAATACCTCGAGTTGACCTCGCCGTGCGCTTCGCCGCAGTCCGAGGCCGACCTGCGGACCGTAGCGGCGCTGCCGCTTCGGGCCAAGGTGCTCACCCACGTGCGCTGTCATCTCGACGACGCCCGGGTCGCCATCGATACCGGCGCGGATGGGATCGACGTCCTGTTCGGCACCTCGTCGGAGATGCGGGCGTTCTCGCACGGCAAGACGGTGGACCAGATCATCGAAGCAGGCACCGAGGTCGTTCGCTACATCCAGTCGCGGGGTCTGGAGGTACGGTTCAGCAGCGAGGACTCCTTCCGATCGGAGCCGCGCGACCTGCTGCGCGTCTACCAGGCGATCGATCGGCTGCACCCGCAGCGGGTCGGCCTCGCCGATACCGTGGGGATCGCCACTCCGAACCAGGTCTTCGAGATGGTGTCGATGGTGCGCAAGGCGGTCGACTGCGACATCGAGTTCCACGCGCACAACGACACCGGCTGCGCCATCGCCAACGCGTTCGCCGCGCTCGAGGCCGGGGCCACCCACATCGACACCACCGTGCTGGGGATCGGCGAGCGTAACGGCATCGTGCCGCTCAGCGGCATGATTGCCCGGCTGCTCAGCGTCAACCCCGAATTGGTGGCGCACTACCGGCTCGAGATCCTGCCCGAGCTCGACCGGATGGTCGCTGACATGGTCGGGATCGAGATCCCGTTCAACGCCGCCATCACCGGCGACACCGCCTTCCATCACAAAGCCGGGATGCACACCAATGCGGTGCTGAACGACCCGTCGAGTTACGAGATTTTCGACCCGGCACGCTTCGGACGAGAACGAACGGTGATGGCGGGTCACCGGCTGACCGGCCACCACGCGATTGCTAGCCGGGCCACCGCGCTGGGGCTGACGCTCACCGACCGCGAACTGCGGACGCTCACCAACGAGGTCAAGCGCCGCGCGGACGCGGGGCCACTCAGCAACGACGAACTCGACGATCTGCTCCGGGGCTCGGTCCCGGCATAGGAGAGGGGAAAACAAGATGGGAACACTGACCGAAGAAATCTTCTCGCGGCGACTTGGACGGCCCGTCCATGCCGGTGAGATCGTCGTCGCGCCGGTCGACTATGCAATGGCCCACGATGTCACCGGCCCGCTGGCGATCGAGGCCTTCCGCAAGCTCGGGGTCCCGCTCTGGGATCCGGAGCGCGTCATCATGGTTTTCGATCACATCCTGCCGGCGAACACCGTCGCGTCGGCCGGTCTCCACAAGATCGTTCGCGACTTCGCCGACGAGTACGGCGTCACCCACGTCTTCCAGGAGGGCATCTGCCACCAATTGATGGTGGAGAAGGGTTTCGTCCGGCCCGGCGGCATCGTGGTTGGCGCGGACTCGCACAGCACCACCTATGGCGCGCTCGGCTGTTTTTCGGCGGGTTTCGGATCCACGGACATCGCGGTCACCTTCGCCACCGGCAAGACCTGGTTCCGAGTGCCGGAGACGATCCGGATCAACCTCCGTGGAGCGCTGCCGCCCGGCATCTTTCCCAAGGACCTCGCCTTGAAGGTGATCCGCATGCTGGGCGCCGAGGGCGCCAATTACCTGGCGGTGGAATGGGGAGGTGAGGCGGTCGAGGCCATGAGCGTGGACGAACGCCTGACACTCGCCAACCTGACGGTTGATTTCGGTGGAAAGGCCGGACTTTGCGAGCCGGACGAGCACACGCGGGCCTATCTCGGCGAGGCAGAGGTACTCGACCTGCACCCGATCGCGCCCGTGTATCGCAGTGTCATCGAGGTTGACGCGGAGAGACTTGAGCCGCAGATCGCCTGCCCGCCGTCGATCGAGAACGTCCAGGACCTGAGCGCGGTCGAAGGCACGGAGCTCGACGAGGTCTTCGTCGGCAGCTGCGCCAACGGCCGGATCGAGGACCTCGCCATCGTCGCCGGATATTTCAAAGGCAAGCAGGTCCACCCGCGCACGCGGACGATCGTCGTTCCCGCCTCCAAGCAGATCTACATGGAAGCGCTGGCTCGCGGCTATATCCAGACCTTCATGGAGGCCGGCGCGCTCGTGATGAACGCCGGCTGCGGCCCATGCCTCGGCCGCCAGCACGGCGTGCTCGGCCCCGGCGAGCGTGCGCTCTCTACCAGCAACCGGAACTATGCGGGGCGGATGGGCAGTGCGCAGGCCGACATCTACCTCGCCAACCCGGCGGTCGCCGCGGCCTCGGCCCTGGCCGGCGCGATCGCGGATCCCCGGCTGCTCCCCGTCCCTGCCCTTCCGAAGAGGGTGTGGGAATTGGTAGGAGGAAGGAACTGATGGCCAGGGTCTTCAAGTTCGGCGACGGGATCTCGACCGACGCCATCATCCCGGGCCGCTACAACGTCACAACGGATCCGGCGGCGCTCGGCAAGGCCTGCTTCATCGAGGCCCGGCCCGACTTCGCCGGCAGCGTCCAGGCGGGTGATGTCATCGTCGGCGGGCGCAACTTCGGCTGCGGCAGCTCGCGCGAGCACGCGCCGATGGCGATCAAGGCGGCCGGCGTCGAGGCGGTCGTAGCCCGCAGCTTCGCCCGAATCTTCTACCGGAACGCCATCAACATCGGCCTGCCGGTGATCCAGTGCGATGCGATCTACGATGCCGTTGAGGACGGCGACCCGGTCTCGATCGACATCCGTTCCGGCGGCATCGGTGTCAATGGCAAGATGTTCCAGGGGGAAACACCCGGCCCGGTGGCGGTCGCCATCATGGAAGCCGGCACGCTGATCGACCTGATCAAAACTCGCGGCTGGGCCGCGATCGAGGAGGTGTCATGATGGCAACCGCTGTAACCGCGAAGTGCCCGGAATGTGCGGCCGATGTCAAGCTCGCGGCCGACGTGGAGAAGGGCGAGATCGTTCCCTGCGCCGACTGCGGCGCGGAGCTCGAGGTGGTCGAGCGCGACCCGGTCGAGCTGCGCCTGGCGCCGGAAGAGGAGGAAGACTGGGGCGAATGAGGATCGGCGTTCTCTGCTCGCGCATCCGGGCCGAAGAGAAATTGCTCTTCGAGGCCTTTACGAGCCGCGGTCTCGAGATCGAAAAGATCGACGATCGCAAGCTGGTCTTCGACCTGGCGGCGGAGCCGGCCCGCTTCGACGTGGTGCTGGAGCGCTGCCTGCACCACTCGCGGGCGCTCTACGCGTTACGCATCCTCAACCAGTGGGGCGTGCCGACGGTCAACACCTACGAGGTGGCGCTGACCTGCGGCGACAAGATCAACACCACAACAGCGCTGATCGCCGCCAATGTCCCCAGCCCGCGCACGCTGGTCGCCTTTACGCCGGAATCCGCGCTCGAGGCGATCGAGACCCTGGGATATCCGGTCGTGCTCAAGCCGGCGGTCGGTTCCTGGGGCCGGCTGCTGGCGAAGATTTCGGACCGGGACGCCGCCGAAGCGCTGCTCGAGCACAAGGACACGCTCGGCTCCTACCAGCACGCGATTTTTTATATCCAGGAGTACGTCGACAAGCCGTCGCGTGACATCCGCAGCTTCGTGGTCGGCGACGAGACCATCTGCGCGATCTACCGCGAGTCGTCTCACTGGATCACGAACACCGCCCGCGGCGGCAAGGCGCGCAATTGCCCGGTGACGCCCGAGATCGACCGCCTCTCGCGCGCGGCGGCGCGAGCTGTGGGCGGCGGCGTGCTCGCGATCGACCTTCTCGAGCACCCCGATGGCATGGTCGTGAGCGAGGTCAATTACACGATGGAGTTCCGCAATAGCATCGACACCACCGGCGTCGACATCCCCGGCCGTATCATCGACTACGTGCTGCGGGTCGGCGAGCTGGAGGCCGTGCCCGCGTGATCACCGAGGTGTCCACCGCGACGCAGCCCGTCACGGAATCCGGCATCGAGCTGCTGGAGGAGATGGTGTCGATCCCCAGCGTCTCGACGCAGGAGCGCGAGCTCGGCCAGTGGCTGGTGACCCGGCTGCGCGGCATGGGTTTTGCCGCCAAGCGCGACGAGGTCGGTAATGTCGTCGCCTTCTGGGGCAGCGGACCGCGTGAGGTACTGCTCCTCGGGCACATGGACACGGTCCCTGGCATCATCCCGGTGCGTCGCGAGGGCCAGCGGCTCTTCGGTCGCGGCGCCGTCGACGCGAAAGGCCCGCTGGCCGCGGCCATCACCGCGGTGGCGCGTCAGCCCGCCGGCGCCACCTGTCGCTTCACCATCATCGGCGCGATCGAGGAAGAGGGCAGCTCGCGCGGCGCCCGCCACCTCGTGAACCGGCGGCCGCCCGACCAGCTGGTGATCCTGGAACCCAGCGGATGGGACGCGGTGACACTTGGCTACAAGGGCAGCCTCAAGGTCCGTTACCGGCTGTCGCAGCCGATGGGCCACGGGGCCGGGCCCAATGAGAGCGCGGCCGACCGGGCGATCGCCTTCGTGCGGCGCGTGCAGGATCATGCTGCCACCCACGGTGAGGGGCTCGGGACTTTCGAGCGGCTCGATGCGCGCATCCTTCGATTCCATGCCGACCACGACGGCTTTCGCGACACCGCCGCCATGACGGTGGGCTTTCGCCTGCCGCCCAATTTCGATGTGCCGTCCTTTCAGCAAGAGCTGGAACAATGGGCCGAGGGCGCCGAGCTGCGTTTCGAGTATGCCGATGCCGCCGTCCGGGCGGAGAAGAATACGCCCGTCGTGCGGGCGTTTCTCAAAGGCATCCGTGACGCCGGCGGCACGCCGCGCTTCAAGATGAAGACAGGAACCTCCGACATGAACATCCTGGCCCCGGTCTGGGGCTGCCCGACGCTCGCCTACGGACCCGGCGATTCCAGGCTTGACCACACGCCCGACGAGGCGATGGACCTCGAGGACTTCGCGCGCGGGGTCAACGTGCTGACCGCGGCGCTCAGCCACCTGGCGCGATGAAAGCGGCGGTCATTGGCGGCGCCGGTTACGCCGGTGGCGAGCTGCTCCGTCTCCTCCTCTCCCACCCGGAGATCGAGGTCACGCAGGTCACGTCCGAGCGTCTGGGTGGGAAGTTCGTCCACACCGTCCACCCGCACCTGCGGCGCCGGACCGAGCTGAAATTCCAGGCGCGGGCGGCGCTGCAGCCGGTCGACGTCCTCTTCCTGGCGATGCCGCACGGCCAGACCAGCCGCGAGATCGACCAGCTTCAGTCACTGGCGCCGACCATCATCGATCTCTCAGCAGACTTCCGCTTGCACGACCCGGCCGGATATCCAACCTGGTACGGCTGGGAGCACCCCCAACCGTCGCTGCTCAAGGATTTCGTCTACGCCCTTCCGGAGCTGCACCGCGAGCAGATCCGCAGCGCCAACCGGCTCGCCGCCGGCGGTTGCCTCGCGACTGCGGCCATTCTCGGGCTCTACCCCCTCACCCGCGCCGGCGTCGTCGATCACGCGATGCCGATCGTGATCGAGGGCAAGACCGGATCATCGGCGGGTGGTGCGGAGTCCGGGCCGGCGTCACACCATCCTCATCGCAGCGGCGAAATGCGCTCCTTCGCCCCCACCGCGCACCGCCACACCGCGGAGATCATCCAGGAGCTCGGTCTGCAGTCTCCCAACGGTCATGGGCCCACCATCGCCTTCTCGGCGACCGCCGTCGAGGCGGTCCGCGGCATCCTGGTCACGGCCCACGTGTTCCTCAAGGACGACCTGTCCGAGAAGGACCTCTGGAAGATCTATCGGGCGGCCTACGCTGATGAGCCCTTCATGCGGATCATCAAAGAGTCGCAAGGCATTCATCGCTATCCCAATCCCAAGATCCTTTCCGGCACGAACTACTGCGACGTCGGCTTCGAGCGCGACCCGCACTCGCGGCGCGTAGTCGTGATGAGCGCCCTCGACAACCTGATGAAGGGCGCGGCCGGCCAGGCGGTGCAGGCACTCAACGTCCGCTTCGGCTGGGATGAGCGCACCGGGCTCGACTTCCCGGGTCTCTACCCGATCTAGCCGTGTTGGTGATCAAGATCGGCGGCAGCCTGACCGACTTTGATCCGTTGCTGCGCGACGTCGCGGGCTGCCAGGAGCCGCTGGTGCTGGTGCACGGCGCCAATAAGGAGCTCAACGAGCTTTCCGCCCGGCTTAACCATCCACCCCGGATGGTCACTTCCGAACGGGGTGAGATCAGCCGCTTCACTGACGCGACCACGATGGATCATTTCCTGATGGCGTACGCTGGCAAGCAGAACAAGCGGATCGTGGAGCGGCTTCGCGCGCTGGGCGCGAACGCGGTCGGCCTGACCGCGATGGACGGCGGGATCGCGATTGGACGGCGCAAGCCCGATTTGCGCATCAAAGAGGTCGACAAGATCAAGGTTCTGCACGGCGACCACAGCGGCAGCATCGAGCGCCTCGAGCCGAAGCTCCTTCGCCTGCTGCTGGACAACGGCTACCTGCCCGTGATTACCCCACCCGCCATCAGCCACGAGGGCATCGCCATCAATGTCGATGGCGATCGTCTGGCCATGGAAATTGCCACTGCCCTTCAGGCTGAGCGTTTGCTGATCTTCGCCGACACGCCGGGCTTCATGCGCGACGTCACCGACGAACGAAGCGTGATCCCGCTGATTCGCCTCGACGAGGTCGAACAGGTAGCCGAGTACGGCAAGGGTCGGGCACGCGTCAAGCTGCTGGCGGCAGCGCAAGCGATCCGTCGCGGCATCCAGGCGGTCGGCCTGCTCGATGGCCGTGGCGAGCATCCGCTGACCCGGGCATTTGAAGGAGCCGGCACATGGGTGACCGCATGAAAGTGGAGACCAGACTGCAACCGATTCCGCTGCATGCCGATCGCGGCATCAGCCTGGCACGGGGCGAAGGCTGCTACCTGTGGGACGAGCGCGGTCGCCGATATCTCGACCTGATGACAAACTACGGGGTCAATCTCCTGGGTCATGCCCATCCGAAGGTGACCGCGGCGATCGACCGGCAAGCCTCCACGCTCACCAACGCACACCAAAGCTTCAACACGCCGGCTCGCCAGGAGTTTCTCGACGCGCTCGCCGGGTTCCTGCCGCCTTCGCTGAGCCGAATGTCGTTCGCAAACTCGGGGGCAGAAGCCGTCGAGGCGGCGCTCAAATACACGCGGGTCGCGACCGGCCGCACCGGCATCATTGCGACCCATCGCGCCTATCACGGGCGTACGTTCGGAGCGCTGTCGACCACCTCTGATGCGAAATACCGTGATCCCTTCATGCCAATGCTCGAGGGCGTCCGGCACGTCCCCTTCGACAACCTCCCGGCGACGGCTGAGGTGATGAACGAGTCGATCGCCGCCGTCATCATCGAGCCGATCCAGGGCGAAGGTGGCATCCGGGTGCCCGCCGCCGGTTATCTGCAGGGCCTCCGAGAGCTCTGCTCAGCGCACGGTGCCCTGCTGATCTGCGATGAGATTCAGACCGGCTTTCGGACGGGAGCGCCCCTCGCTTTCACCCGAGAAGGGATCGTGCCCGACATCCTGTGCCTTTCCAAGTCCATCGCGAACGGCCTTCCGATCGGCGTGACCATCGTGACCGAAGCGGTCAGCGAACGAGTCCCCAAGGGAAGCCACGGCGGCACCTTCTCCGGCAACCCGCTGGTCTGCGCGGCCGGCGTGGCGACGCTTCATGTCCTCGCCGATGAGCGCCTTCATGCCAAGGCAACCGAGAAGGGCGCTCGCTTCCAGCAGCGCGTCCGGGACCTTGGCCTGGGTCAGATCCGCGAGGTCCGCGGCCGCGGCCTTTTGCTGGCGGTCGAGCTGAAGAAACCGGCGACACCGGTCATCAGGGCCATGCAGGAGCGCGGTGTGCTGGTCCTCCCGGCCGGAGGCACCGTGATCCGGTTCCTCCCTTCGATCCTGATCGAGGATGCCCAGCTCGACGAGGGGATCGACGTGCTGGCAGAGGCGGTTCGCCAGGTCGGCTAACCACCATGCGGGACGATGAACACAAGGTCACCGTCGCGGTCGCACACCAGTCCCCGGAGCGGCCTCCGATCTAGATTCGTCCGGGCGATCAGGTCGAGGTCGGGACCCGCGATGACGTGATGCCGCCGGATGAGATGGCTGGATTCCCGTGAAGACCTTCGTCAGCGCAAGCTAACCGAGCTCAACCGTCGACCAGCGGATGCCGCAGCCAGCCCCGAGCATCTGGGCGACCTTGAAGCAGGCGACTTGACAGGTTGTAACTGTTGAGCGCAGAGTGAAACAAGGCTCACTGGCCGATCTCGAAATATGTTCGTTCTGGTTTGAGTCGGGGCCCAGTGCTTCTGCCTCTTCGTTGACTGACGCGCCGCGCGGGTTTCTTGGCGGAAGGACTCAAGGAGGGAACCTTATGACCTCCGCGCTGCCCGCCCCGGTCACGAGGGCGACCTGACCCCGCATGGTGGTGGGTAACGGAGGGGGACTGGAGCTGGGATCAGTCGAAGAGTTCAGCGACCGCGTCCTCAAAGACTTCGGTGTGCCGGTCGACGTCGGCCTCGATGGTGACCGGCGACATCAGCGCCATGTTGTGGAATGGCGTCAGCAGGATCCCGCGATTGAGCGCGTGGAGGTGCATCAGGCGTTCGAGTGTGTGATCCATGGCGGCCGCTGCCTCGCCACCCGACGTGGGAGGCTGCGGCAGAAAGACGTATTCCGCCCGGCAGCCCAGGCGCGTCACACTCCACGGCGCCCCGTGTCGCTGGATCGCCTCGTTCACGCCGTCGGTGAACCGCTCCGCCAACTCGATCATCCGATCAAATGCCGCCTGCGTCAGGACGTACTCCAGCGTCGCGCGGATGGCTGCCATCGAAAGCGCGTTCGCGGCTAGGGTGCCGCCCACGCCGCTCACATCGGTGTCGTCGCCCTGCATGTCAGGGAGGACCTTCTCCGCCAGCTCACGAGTCAAGCCGAAGGCGGCCGCCGGAATACCGCCCGCAATCGTTTTGCCGATCGTCAGCACGTCGGGCTCGAGTCCCTCCGCCGCCGTGAACCCACCCGGCCCGGCGCAGATCGTGTGGGTCTCGTCGATGATAAGGAGGGTTCCAGTGCGGCGGGTCAGCTC
>JGI12709J13192_1000120_pt1 | contig 13800 bp, 9 predicted proteins | sample BlaSpr_A8_OM3_M3_FD_13192 | JGI IMG/M metagenome (IMG submission 13192)
CGAGCCATGCCGCCGCGGCGGGCAACACTAAGTCAATCCAACCTGCTTCTCATGCAAAGCCTGTCGTCCACATCCGCGTGGCTCCGGCGGACGAGTACTTCGGTCACCAAAAGATCAGTATTCTCGGCATCAATAATACCATACACGATACGAATATGCGGATCGGCTTCGATCGTGTGCACGCGTCCAAGTACTTCGGCACGCTCGCGGCCGCCGAAGATTCGCTGCGCGATTGGGCGAGCAAATATCCTCAGGACACGTGGTTGCCCGGCCGCGCCTACTACATGTCGCATGTTTTTTGGCAGATACATACGTCCGACGGCGATGCTGCCGCAGCCAGATGCCGCGATTTGCTGCTGAAGAAGTTCCCGAGCTCGCACTGGGCCGCATTGGCGAAAACAGAAAAACCTGAGATTGTGGCGCCGCTTTCACCGGAAGAAATCGCCGCTCGCAATGCTGCCAACTCCGCCAGCGCTGCCAATGCCACGAACGTCACCGCGGGCGGGCCGGCAAACGGTTTGAATGCCAACAGAAACATCCCGGTCCTACCGGGCTCAGCGCCTGCGGCCCCACCGAAACCGAAGCGCTAAAATCTACAGGTCTAATCGATGAGGTAGCAGGGGCAGAGCGTCAGCAGCAGTGAAAATGGGCCGCATGATCTTGCGGTCTATTTTTTTGGTAATCTGTCTGCTGAGTGTGTGTGGAGCAGCGGCGCGCGCCGCGGCGCTCCAGGATGCACTGCCGTACGATGATACGCACGCGATCATCTACGAAGTCAAGGCGGCACCACTGACGCCGGAAGCCGCGCCTGCGGATGAGTATTTTGGGAGATTCAAGCTTAGCAATTTAGGCATCCGCAACATCATCCACGATATCATGATCGAAGGCAACTCGCCGCTCGCACTGCCGAAACAGCAAAGCCGCATCCAGGCGGCGGAATCTGCCATGGCGGACTGGGCCAATAAGTATCCGCGCGACCGCTGGCTGCCGGGAGCGGTGGTGAAATTCGCCGCCATGCTCGAGTCAAAGCAGCAGCCGTTTTACGATCAGGCTGCTTACTCGCTTTGGTATTTCCTGATGGAGCACTATCCCAACACGTGGTTTTCCAAATATGCGCTCAGACAGTTGCGTGGCTACGACGAAGTTGCCAATATCGATATGGTCAATGCTCCGGACGTGCACGAAGTTTCCGACGTCATCGATTATTTCTATCCTCGCCTGCGATAAAAAAAAGGCACTCCCGGAGGAGTGCCTTCCTTCATGTAGCCCGTGTTAGAACTTGATGCCTAACCCGAGGTAAGGACCGGAATGCGTTTGGTTGACCGGCGCATTCTGCTTGGTCGTGTAGCGGTCGCCACTGTAGCCGCCGTAGATGTACACCGGTGAAGCGCCGAAGCCGTAGTTCAGACCGATGTCATATTTCACGATACGGTACTGTTGCTTGAACTGTAGGCCGGCGTTCGGGCCTGTCGGCACCGTGTACGTTCCATTTACCGTCGGGTAGTAGTACACGGAACCGTAGTAGCCGAGGCCGCCTGTGAAGTCCGGCAGCTTTTCAAGACCGCCACCGACACCGCGCAACTGCGGATATCCGTAGTTGGTGGATGCCTGCAGGTAGCTCGCGCCCACGTAAATGTGCGGGCTAGCGATCCGGAACATCAGCCGTCCGTCGATCGTGGACTGCTTGGCGCGGAATTGGGGCACTGCCGACGCGCCGCCGTCGATCGTGCTGAATACGGTCAGCGGGTTGCCGAACGCGTCGACCGCGTTTGCACTCGTCAGATAGCTGTCTTGACGGAAGTCAACTTTGACAGCCAACGGATCGAACAGGTAGGCACCGCTCGCGACGTATGAAGCGCCTTGGCTGTTGACGCCTGCAGCGAATTCATTGTAAACGCGTCCGCGTGTCAGACCGCCCTGGATGAATCCCAAATACTCTGGCGCTTTGGGTGCTGGAGTTGCGGTTGGAGATGGCGTCGGCACTGGTGTCGGTGCTACTGAAGCCGCGGGTGTAGGCACGGGCGTTGGCGGCAGATAGCGCACCACTGCGACGTGCTGTTCCGGGACCCACTGGACATATGCACCGAGCGCTTCGGAAACGACGCGGATGGGAACCAAAAGCACGCCCTTGTACATCATGGGCGGAACGTCCAAAGGACGCGACTCGCCGTTGATGATGACTTGATTTTGGCCCAAGGTCACGCGGACTTCGGATCCCGGCTTACGTGCCGTGACAGACTTGCTGCCCGGATCGAAGGAGACCGTTGCGCCCATTTGCTCGAACATGCTGCGCAGCGGCACCATCAGCGTGCCATGTTGCACCAATGCTGCCAACACACGTCCTTGACGGAGCGTGTCCGGCTTTGCATACACGTGGTGATCGTTGAAAAGAATGGGGACTTCACCCGACGGGGGGCTGCCGAAGTCCATCGAGTCCATCGCTGCGACCTGTGTTCCGGACGTTGCCGATGTTACCGTTCCGGAAGAGATCGAAGCTTGGAGCCCGGCGACGTTGACAGAACTGTCAGCGAAGCTTGGCGCGATACCCGCAACAACAAACGCTGCCGCCGCGACGATCGCGAGGTAAGAATGCTTCAAAACCTATAACCTCCTAGATAGTGATGTATCTGGTTGCTCTCTTTGCTTTTTCCCCGATAGCGTAGCTGTAAACAAGCCGCGCCGCCGGGTCAGTGATGAAACGCAGACTACATAAGGAAAGTTTACGTCATATGGATGACGCGAACATTAAGCTTTGGGTAGGCCATTGCTGAAGCCTCAAGAGAAAACGCACAAAAAAGAGGCGCCCGCCGAGCGAGCGCCTGTATGTTCGAGCTAGCGAACGCTAGGCTAGAACCGGTACCCCAAGCCGAGGTACGGTCCTGAATGTGTCTGATTCACAGGCGCATTCTGCTTCGTCGTCCAGCGGTCTCCATTGTAGCCCGCAATGACGTAGATGTGTGAAGGTCCGTACGTCACACCGATGTCGTACTTGATCACTCGGTATTCTTGCTTGAACGAGAGTCCAGAGTTTGGACCGCTCATAACCGTGTACGTGCCTTGCATCATCGGGAAGTAGAAGGCCGATCCGTAGACGCTGAAGTTGCCGGTGGGATCTGGTAGTTTTTCGAGACCCACACCGCCGCCGGTCAGGCGCGGATTGCCATAGTTGTTCCACATTCCCATGAAACTTGCACCGATGTAGATGTGCGGATCGGCGATCTTGTACTCGAGCCGCCCATCAAGATTCCATTGTCTGGCGGTGAACGGCGGCGTAAAAGCCGCTCCGCCGTCGATGGTGTTGAACTGAGTCAGCGGCCCGCCGAATGCATCGGTGGCGTTGACCGTGGTCGGGTATTGATCTTGATGCGCGTCGACTCTGACTGCCCACGGGTCGAAATACAGACCCAGCTGACCGACAAATGGACCGCCCTTTGAATTCACGCCGGCAGCGTACTCATTGTACGTCTTGCTGTACATGAACCCGCCTTGAATGTATCCGAGCGGTTTGGGTGTCGGAACTGGCGTGGGGGCCGGCGTCGGCACTGGTGTCGGTGCTACTGAAGCCGCGGGTGTAGGCACGGGCGTTGGCGGCAGATAGCGCACCACTGCGACGTGCTGTTCCGGGACCCACTGGACATATGCACCGAGCGCTTCGGAAACGACGCGGATGGGAACCAAAAGCACGCCCTTGTACATCATGGGCGGAACGTCCAAAGGACGCGACTCGCCGTTGATGATGACTTGATTTTGGCCCAAGGTCACGCGGACTTCGGATCCCGGCTTACGTGCCGTGACAGACTTGCTGCCCGGATCGAAGGAGACCGTTGCGCCCATTTGCTCGAACATGCTGCGCAGCGGCACCATCAGCGTGCCATGTTGCACCAATGCTGCCAACACACGTCCTTGACGGAGCGTGTCCGGCTTTGCATACACGTGGTGATCGTTGAAAAGAATGGGGACTTCACCCGACGGGGGGCTGCCGAAGTCCATCGAGTCCATCGCTGCGACCTGTGTTCCGGACGTTGCCGATGTTACCGTTCCGGAAGAGATCGAAGCTTGGAGCCCGGCGACGTTGACAGAACTGTCAGCGAAGCTTGGCGCGATACCCGCAACAACAAACGCTGCCGCTGCGACGATCGCGAGGTAAGAATGCTTCAAACGCTTTCCCTCCTTGAAATGATTGCAACCGGTCTCACTGATTCGAGGAGACCCCTCTTCTTGTGCGGACCCGCTTTTCAGTTTGTTGCACCGAAAAGTTATTCCCAAACAAGGGACTCCGGGGGCAAACGACCATACGTTCGCAAGACGGTTGCCTTACCCTTCTAAATCACCGACAAACACACATGGCGGACAGGCCCTCATAAAGGCAGAAAAATCACAGAGTATGCCTGAAACTTCGGTGCGCGTCACCCTATTAGAGAAATCACCCGACCCCACAGCGATGACCGCCACCGCTGCGCGCACCTGTTATTCTGCAAACGCACCCGACGTAATAGTACAGCGCTGGCGAGATCGCCCTGACGACATGATCAAGACGGTTGAGCGAGTGCGTTCCGCGGGTCATCACTCGACGCTCGAACATAACATCTATGTTTTTGGCGTCACCGGTTTATCACGCGCTGCAACGCACCAATTAGTACGTCACCGGCATCTGCAATTCGATCAGCAGAGCCAGCGCTATCTTGCGTTCAAAGCTGCGCAGTTTCCCTATGTGAAGCCGCACCGCATCTCGTCGTTGCCCGAGGTGTCCGCCCGTTTTGACGCGCTGATGCAAGAGATCGGCGCGACCTATCAGGCGCTCTTGGACGCCGGCATCCCCGGTGAAGACGCGCGTTTCGTTTTGCCGAACGCAGCGGCCAGCCAGCTCGTGGTCTCGGGGAACGCGCGCGCCTGGTATGAGTTCTTGACGCTGCGCACGTGCAACATGGCGCAATGGGAAATTCGCGAAATGGCCTTCCAGGTATTGCGCATCCTAAAGCGTCAGGATCCTGTTCTCTTCAAAGATGCCGGCGCGACATGCGTGCGCGGTTACTGCAACGAAACCAACGGACCCGAATGTCCGCGCTACATCGCTGTCGTCAAAGCGCAGATCGATTCCGGCAAGCGCGCCGAGCAGTGGCTTGTGGAACACGGCAAGCCCGCCCGCAACGGCAAGAACGCGAACGCCGAAAAAGCAGAGTAGGGCGCCCGGAAAAATGCGGGCTCGGGAAAAAAATCAGCGCTCACATTATTTTTTTGAGGTCTGTCTCCATTTGATCCATGGTCATCGCGCCGGTATGTAGGGCGCGCACAAAGCCGTTGCGATCGATAAATACTGAAGTGGGAATGGCGTGCACGCGGTACGCGTCTGCTGCGTCGCCGCGGTCGATGAAAAGCGGGAACGACAATCCGAAGGGGCTGACAAAGGCCGCTACCAGTGATTTTGGCTCTTGCTGGTCGAGCCCCAGCACTTCTAAGCCGCCTCTATGGAATTTGCGGTACTCTCGTTCTATGTCAGGCATTTCTGCTTTGCACGGCACGCACCAGGTGGCGAAGAAATTCAGCCAAACTGGATGACCGCGAAATGCCGTCAAGCGGGTCGCATGTCCGTCAAGCGCAAAAAGAGCCACCTCCGGTGCTAGCTTCCCAACTTGGTTGTGTGCCCTGTCGTAACGGACCAGGCCGAGGTCGCGGCGCAGCAGGAGGCCTGCACAGACAAACAGCACAAAAACAATGGACCACGCGACTGCAATTGAGACTCGTTTGTTCATACCGCTGGAACGGCTCGATTTTCGCGAAACATTTGTTTAAACCAGAGAGTAATCACTTGCGTGAAACGCCATAGTACATTGTATGCTGCCACTTGGCTTGCGCTGTTTGTAGCGCTGGCTGGCTGCGGCAAAAAAGACGCATCCCCTTCAGCCGATCAGCAGGCACTGCCGGTGACCGTCGCTTCGGCTCGGCTTGGCAACATCGCCGAGCACTTGACCCTGACCGGCACAGTGGCGGCCCGACAGCAGGCCAATATTTCTTCGGCTATCACGGGGCAAGTCATGAGCGTCAACGCCAATGTCGGCGACCGCGTGACCGCGGGCGAAGTCCTGGTGAAGATCGACGATTCCACGCTGCAAGCGCAATTGCAACAGAATCTGAGCACTTTGGCCGAGACGCGAGCTCGCTTGGCGCAAACCCAGAGCGGGGACGTCGGCAACTCAGCCAGCGCGAATGCGAACCTGCAGTCGGCGCAGGTCGCGTATGATACCGCGATGACGACCTTGCGCCGCAACCAGCAGTTATTGCACCAGGGTTACGTCTCTCAATCGGCGCTCGAGCAGGCGCAACAGCAAGCAGCCGCGGCACAGGCGCAGTTGCGTAGCGCGCAGGTTGCCGCCCAGAACGCTTCGCTCGGCGGCCGGACCACGAGCTCTGCGCAATCCGAGATCCATAGCTTGCAGGCGGCAGTATCTCAGGCCGCCGCAAGCGTTCAGTTCATTCAAGCCCAAATCCAGCAGACTGTCGTAACCGCTCCCTTTGGCGGCGTGCTCACGCAGCGGAGCGTCGACCCGGGCGCCTTGGCCTCGCCGGGGACCGCGTTGGTGCAGGTGTCGCAGTTAGATCCCGTCTACGTCAATATCGGGATTCCTGAGCAAGACCTTCCTTATATACACCCAGGTACGGTCGTGGACGTCACCCTCGACGCGCTGCCCGGCCACACGTGGCATGGGACCGTTTCCACGGTGAATGCCGCCACGACGCAAGGCACTCTTTCGTACTTGGCTCGCGCGGTGCTGCCGAACCCAGCGGCTTCGTTGCGCGCCGGAATGGTTGCCAACGGGTCGTTCGTCAAGGCGCAACGGCGTGACGTCGTGCTCGTACCCCGCGCCGCACTGTTCCAGAACGATGCCGGCGACGCCGTCTACGTCCTTGGCAAAGCGCAAGGTTGCAAAAAGTGCGACGGCAAGGCAAAAGCGGTCAACGTGCACCGAGGGTTGCAGACGGACAACGAGAGTGAAGTGAGCGGCCCGGGTATAAACCCCGGAACGAGAGTCATCATACAGCGCCCCGACCAGTTGCATGACGGCTCGCCCGTAAGCGTGAGTTCCGCCGGGGGTCGAACGCAATCTTCGTCTCAAACATTGCAGTGAGCCTTGCAACGGCGGTCGTCGAAGTGACGATCGCGACTTTGTCCAGGCTTTTTTTACGTGGAGCATAGGGAAGAAGAAATGGTATGAAGACAAAACTTTTCAGCGCTGTCTGCATCGCCGGAGTTATGCTGTCGCTAAACCCCGCTTTGGCGGCGGCTGCGCACAAACAGACGCCATCGAAGTTAGTCGCACGTGCGGCGCAGCCGACAGCACGACCGACTGCGGTCCCCACAGGGGTGATGTCGCAGCCGGCGGCGCCGGTGCGCGCAGTTTCACCTTTGCCCTCGGGCTCGCCGCTGTCGCTTTCCGACGTTCAAAAAATTGCTCTATCGCAATCACCCCAGCTTGAAATTGCGCGCGCCGCCGTAGATCAAGCAGAGTCCGGCGTCGCGATCGCCCGTAGCGGCGCATTGCCGAACGTGGGGGTGCAGGCGGCGAGCGATCGCTCTAAACAAACTTTCCGGTTAGGAGCCGGCACATCGTCATCCGCGTTGTTCACGTCAAACAACGCCTCGGTGAGCGTACGACAACTGATCATCGACGGTGGCCACGTCGCCTCGGGGGTCGAGTCAGCTCGTTATTCGACTGACGCGGCTCGGCTGTCTCTGACGAGAGAAATCCAAACGGTGCTCCTGACGGTGTCGCAGCAATATTTTGCGGCGCTGCAGGCTCGCTATACGTTGCGGGCGGCGCTCGATTCGCTGCACGTGGCGCAAGTGCAAGAAAACCTCGTGCAGGCGCAATACCGCGCCGGGGTTGCGGCGCGCGCTGACGTGCTCACCGCGCAGTTACCGGTGGCGCAAGCCCAGCTTGCCGTGATGCAAGCGCAAAATGGCGAGGCCTCCAACGTCGCCGCTCTGCTGGCCACGATCGGGTTGCCGGCGCAAGCGGGCGTCTATCTAAAAGACGACACGAACGTGTCTGCGACCGCGATCAACCTCAGCGACGCAGTGGGAACTGCTATGACGCAGCGTGCCGATCTCATGGCGGCACAGGCGAACGAGCGCGCGGCCGCAGCCAATGTACGCGCTGCGAAAGCCTCACGCTTTCCGGTGCTTGCAGCCAATGGATCCGACGGCACCGCCAGCACCTCACAAAAAGGCACCAACTACGCGAACAACTATTCGTTTGGCGCAAGTCTGTCATTTCCGATTTTCGATGGCGGGCTGATTAGGGGCCAGACGCAAGCTGCGCAAGCGCAGCAGCGAACGGCGCAAGCGAATCTGCAAAACACGCAGCTCACTGTATCGCTGAACGTGCAGCAAGCTATCTTGGGTTTGCAGACCGCCCAATCGGCGCTCAGCGCGAGCAATACGGAACTGGCGCAGGCGAAAACAGTGCTCGCCGTGACCAACGCTCAATACAAAGCCGGCGTCACCACGCTGCCGCTATTGTTGAACGCACAAAACCAGCTAACGCGCGCCGAAACCGACCAGATCAATGCGCTGTACGGCTACAAAATCGCGCAACAGGCACTCTATTACGCTGAGGGATCGCTCGGGCCGGTGCCCTAGATAAGCGCGAAGGTTCGCTAGCGAAAGCTTGCTAACGCGAAAGCTCGCGCGTGCGCATACCTTCTGCCCAGCGCTCCATTCCGTCTGCGAGTGTCGCCCCGAGTTTGTTTTGAAAAGCGGGGCTGCGTAACAGCATTTCTTCCGGCGGCCACATGATGAAGGCGGACTCGGTGAGCACCGCGGGCTCTTCGGTGGGCCGGGCCAGCGCTAAGTTGTCATAGTACAAGCCATAGTCGGAAAGCGCCGTGTGACGGCCGTAGGCTGCGTGGATGGAACGCGCAAGCTCCAGACTTTGCGGTTGATAATAGTAAACGGAATAGCCGTGATGGGTGAATGGATTTGCGCCATCCGGCAGCGCGTTGTTGTGCACGCTGATGAGAATATCCGCGCCCAGGCGCGTAGCTAAAAGCGTGCGATCGTACAAGCCGACCGGCACATTCGCGGTTCGGGTGAGCACGGCGCGTGCGCCTAAATCTCGTAGGTGTTGGGCCAAACGTTTTGCAATCGCCAGATTGACGTCGCGTTCCTCAGTTCCGAGCGGACCTATGGCCCCGCTGTCAGGTGAATGACCCGCATCGATAACGACGAGCAGACCTCTTAGCGCCGGCGCGGGAGCGCGAACGAACGCCGGCGGCTTCTTGATCACAAGCCGGATCGCGTTGCCGTCCCAATCCGCATGATAACCCCATAAGCCGCGCTGTCGCAACCCGATGGTTATCGTTGCGATTGCACCGCTTAATTGATCCCATCGCACGCTGCGGATATTACTGCGGTCGTTGCCATAAAGTATGTAATCGGTGGAGGCGGTTGCACCATACATCCGCACGCGCAGCGTCGGGCCATCTTCCGACTCGTCAACGCGAAACGGCACGCGTGCGCTGAGGTGAATGGTGACCATGCCGGCACGCGAGCCGTCAGAAATGGAAACCTCTTGCACCTGCGCACGCGGCGGCGCGCTGCCCGGCGGCAACATTCGAAGCGACTGTTTCGTGGTCCAAGCATGCTCAGCCGATCCAAGGGCGACGCGATAATAGTCACCGGAGCTGCCGGTTATTTCGAACGGCGTGCCGGCCGGAGGGAAAAAGAGCCATCCACCTCCCGGATCAGACTCGATGATTCCGTACGGGCGCGCGTCGATATCTTTCTTGTGATCCGGCAGCACGATGTAACCTACGCGATGCGCTCCCGGTGGCGATATAGTCACCGTTCCTTTAGAACTTCCAGCAGCCGTCGAGCCGTCCGCCGCCACGATGGTGTAGTTGACGTGCTGCATTCCGCTGGCGCCGGCCGGGATAAGAAGTTCGCCATCATACAAACCGCCGACGGCAGCGCCGCCGGCCGTAGCACCACCTAAAGCGCGCTCTTTGTCGGACGGATTGAGCGCGGCCAGACTCGTTTCAACTAACGTCACTCTTTCGCCGTTCTGACCCAGCGAAGCGCTGACACGCGCACCGGTGCTCCCTTTGATAAACAGATGGAGCGAGTCGCCAGGTTCGAGCGCGACGTCTTCCGCCGGTGCCGCTTCGATGCCGGCATCTACTCGTGCCGGCGCCGCGGGCGTGGTTTGCGGAGGCTGATCGACATGTACGGTGCGGTCAACGACCAAGCTGGTTTCGACGCCGGAGCGGGGATCTGTGAGGCTGGCGATCACGTGCAAATGAAATGCGCCGGCGGCAAAGGGCACGTAGGCAATCCAACCGCCCGACGCGGCCACAGAAGCAGGTTCGCTATTAACGCTCACTGTCGCGCCCGGAGTCGTCGCCCCAAAAATAAAAGAGCGCGTCAGGTAGGGTAGCTTCGCTCCTTCGCTTGGGTATTGAATGCGCAAGATAACCGCTGTCGGTTCCGCCGCTTTCGCATCATGTTGAGGCGATGGTGCAAATGCCAGGAATGAAAGCATAGTCAGAATGAAGACGAGCGGATAACGGCGCTGCAAGGGATTGCTCACAATCCGAAAGAAACTCGGCGCATGTTCCATCGTTGGAAGTTCATCGTTCTGGCAGCGTGTTTTCTGTCAGTCATATCCTTCGCCTGCGTTTCATGCGCGCAAAAAGCAAGATCGGGTCAGGTCACGATCGTCATCAACAGCAACTCGTTCAGCCCTGGCAGTCTCACGGTGACCGAAGGAACGCTGGTTACGTGGATCAACCAAGATTCGCAGCCGCACACCGCCACGGCGATCGGCGCGTTCGACTCTGGCCCCATCGCGCCCAACGGCGGCCGCTGGTCCTGGGTCGCAGCGATCCCGGGAACTTTCCAGTACCACAGCGCGATTCAACCCAATATGGCTGGGTCGATAACGATCGTTGTGCCCGGACCGACCAGCTATTGAATAAGCGTCTCGTCGTCCTGTTGCTTCTCGCCTCACTTGCAGCCGCTGCGAGCGGTTGTACAAAGGTTGGCCTGCAGACGAGCCAGAGCAAATCTTATACGATTCCGGGCACGCTTCGTTACGCAGATATCCAGGAACCTAACAGCATGAACCCCCTGCTGCGTTTGGAAGCAGTCAGCACCGACATCGACATGTTCATCTACGGTTTCTTCTTTAACTTAGACGACAAGGCGAATTACGTTCCCGAGCTGGCCCTCGAAGTACCGACCTACCAAAATGGCGGCATCAGCAAAGACGGCCTCACACTGACGTATCATTTACGCCCTAACGTCAAATGGTCCGATGGCTACCCGTTTACTTCCCACGATGTCGCCTTCACAGTTAGTGCGATTTTGAACAAAGCCAATAATTTGCAGTCGCGAAGCGGCTGGGATAACATAGATCGAGTCGAGACCCCCGACGACCATATCGTTCGGCTGCACCTCAAGAAGGTCTATGGAGCCGCGGTTTCCACGTTCTTTGCTGAAGGCGGGCTGTATCCGGTGTTGCCCGCGCACCTGCTCGAAAAATACCACGACATCAATCGCGTGGCGTTCAATACGCACCCCGTCGGCACCGGTCCGTTCAAGTTTGTGCGGTGGGTCAGAGGCGATCGTATCGAGTTCGAGGCGAATCCCAATTACTGGCGCGGCCGGCCCAAGTTGCAGCATATAATTTACAAGATCATTCCAAAAGACACCACCCTTTTCGTGCAGCTGCAAACGCACGAAATCGATGCGTGGTTCCGGGCGCCTTCCAATCTGTGGACTCAATATCCGCAGTTGCAGGGCTACAGGGTAATAAAAGCGCCGTCGTACGTCTATTCGCATGTCGATCTCAACCAAAAAAACCCGCTGTTGCAAGACGTGAGTGTTCGCCAAGCGATTAATTACGCGATCGACAAACAACGCATAGTTCGCGACATCACGCATGGCGTCCACGTCGTCGGCTATTCGGTCGAAAGCCCGTTGTCATGGGCGTACAACCCGAACGTCAAACACTATGATTTCGATCCTGCCAAGGCGCGTCAATTGCTGGCTCAAGCAGGCTGGCAACCGGGCCCGGACGGCGTTTTGGTGAAAAACGGCACCCGGCTCAGTTTTAATTTGTCCGCGGTGGCAGGTGGTTCAAACGGCGAAGCGACCGAGACTTTGGTGCAGCAAAACCTGCGCAACGTGGGCATCGACGTGAAGATCAAAAACTATCCGTCAAACTTATTCTTTGCACCCATGCAGGAAGGCGGAATCTTGCAAGCCGGTCACTATGATGCTGCCTTTTTCGCTTGGGTCGCCGGAGCCGATCCATCGGGCGAAGATTCCATCTATTCGTGTGACTGGTTTCCGCCCGCAGGCCAGAACAATCTTTTTTGGTGCGATCAGAAGCTGACCCACGCGGAAAAAAATGCGCTGGCGACATATGACGAAGCGCAGCGCAAGCCTTGGTACTGGATAGCGCAGTCAGAAATCGCCGAGCAATCGCCGACGATCATCCTGTACTTTCAACGGCAGATCTTCATCACTTCAAACAATTTTCAGGGCTTCCGGCCGGCGCCCGCAACCACGAGCAACTGGAATACATGGGAATGGTCAATGCAATGAAACCAATGATAGCGGGCGTCGCGCTAGCGCTCTTGTTGATGGGCTTTAGCAGCTGTAGCAAGGTCTCGACCAATGTCGGCGGCAATGTCGCCAATCAAAGCGCCGCCAAAAGAATTCCCGGCGAACTTCGTATCGCAGACATCGGCGAGCCGGAGAGCTTAAGCACGCTGCTGTCTACCCAGTACATAACGGTGGACTTGTCCTACCTCATACACTCGTATTTTTTCAACGTCGACGATCACGATAATTTTGTGCCGGAAATCGCGTTGGTGATCCCCACGGTGCAGAACGGTGGCATCTCAGCAGACGGCAAGACCATCACCTATCATTTGCGCCACGGCGTGAAGTGGCAAGACGGCGCGCCGCTCACTGCGAAGGACGTCGTCTTCACGTTCCACGCGATCATGAACTCCAAAAATAACGTGCAAGTACGCACCGGTTACGATCAGATCCAGAGTGTGGATGCGCCGGATGATTACACCATAGTCGTCCATATGCGCAAAGTGTTTGCGCCGATCGTCGCTTTTTTCATGGGATTGCAGGGCGGCTTTTCGATTCTCCCCGCGCACTTGCTGCAGCAATATGCAAGCCTCAACACGGTGGCCTGGAATAACCATCCCATAAGTTCCGGTCCGTTTAAGGTGGTCGAATGGGTGCACGGTGACCATATCACCATGGTGGCGAATCCGCTGTACTGGCGTGGACCACCGAAGCTCAACAAGATCATTCTTCGGATCATCGCCGACACCAACACGATCACCACGCAGCTGCAAACGCACGAGATCGACGCTTGGTTTCGGGCTGACCCGGGCAAGTATCCGAAGCTGCAAACGCTGCAGGGCTACAACGTCATTTTGACTCCGGAAAACGTTTTCGGCCACATCGATTTCATGACGAAAGATCCCATCTTGAGCGACGTCAATGTGCGCCGCGGAATTGAATCTGCGATTGATCGCGAGCGTATCGCAAGGGACGCTACCTACGGGGTCTTCCAAGTCACAGACACCGATCAATCCGTTTTCAGCTGGGCCAACGACCACCACAAACCGTATTTTCCATACGACCCACCCAAGGCTCGGGCGTTGCTCGACGCAGCGGGCTGGAAGTTGGGGCCGGATGGCTACCGGCATAAGAACGGTCAGAAGCTCGAGCTGCAACTCTCGTACATCGGGGGACAGATCATCGCGGAGCGG
>JGI12709J13192_1000123_pt1 | contig 13657 bp, 9 predicted proteins | sample BlaSpr_A8_OM3_M3_FD_13192 | JGI IMG/M metagenome (IMG submission 13192)
ACGCAGAGATGGTCGGCGGCCGAGGTCCGCGACATCTTGCAGTCGATCGAGACGAGCGTTACCGCGCTGCAGCCGTCGAGCAGGTGGTCGCCCCGCTTCCGCGAAGCCTGGACCGCCCGGCAGAGCTCGCCCTTGAGCAGATCAATAACGGCAGCCAGACGACCGGGATCGACGAAGTCGGGGTCAGCCTCTCGCCGGAAATGCCGAGCCGCCAGCTCCAGCTTTTCGAGGTCGTCCGACATGAGTATATTGTACCAAACAAGCGTTCGCTGTCAATAGCATTCACACGCAAACCCCTTCACCGGGAGCCCCAACCCAGCAACCAAAACCCATCCCCACCACCCTCTTCCCAGTCGTCTTCTTAGAGGTTCAGGAGCGGACCTTTGGGGAGTAGTACGCGCGCCAGACCAGCCGGTGGATCGGGATCCAGCGCGGGATGTCCCGCAGGACCGGGATGAATGGGACCAGGGCCAGAGCGACCGTCAGCAGCGTCATCAGGATGATGATCCCGAGGTCCGCGTTGGCCGAGCTGATGCCGAGGAAGCCGGTAGGGCTGTTGAACGGCGGCACCTGGTACCACATCGTGTACAGCCACAGCCACGTCTGGCCGGGATACCTGCCCGTCTCGTTCATCATTCCCCACTGGTTTCCAGTGAGGTTCGCCTGCGCGGCGAGCCCGGGGAGGTAAGCGCCATCCCCCATGAAGACCAGCGACGGCGTGTAGTCGGTCTGATAGAAGCGACCGTTGACCTGCAGCAGCCCGTCGAGCCCGCCGGTCTGGGCGAGGCCCAGCAGGTTCGTCATCATCACCGGCAGCGGCCCGTAGTCCCCGTCCGCAACCGTGACCTGGCCGTCCTTGACCGTCGCGGTCGTGAGCGCCTTGGTGTAGGCGGCCGTCCACTTGCCCTGCTGGTCGGGGCTCGCCTTCTGCCAGACGTCGAGCTGGGCCAACAGGTCGGTGTTGCCCGTCGCCGCGCGCTGCAAAGGCTGGATCACGAACGTGTTGGCGGAGTCGATCGGAATCCGCGTGCCGAACCACTTCTGGGGAGCGATCGGCCCCCAGCTCTGTCCGGGCCCGTTGGTGTTGTAGGGGTTGCCATAGGCGGCGCTCGTCGTCGTGCCGGCCAGCTCGTTGGTCGCGGTGGTCTGGAAGTCGACAGGGTCGCTCAGGGCCCAGGTTGCGATGGTGGCCGGCGGCACGTCAGGTGACGAGAGGACGACCGAGAGGCCCAACACGAGGATCCCGACCCCGGCCACTGCGAGCACCAGCTCCTTGACCAGGTCGTACCGAACCATGCGGACCCCGCTGTAGTACTCCTCCTGCGTCTGCATCGATTTCATCAGCGTGTGGCCCCTTCAGCGTCGATTGGTTTGACCACGCCGCGCATGCGCACCATGACGATGTGCCACGCCACCAGGAAGATCACGCCGATCGGCAGGAGCATCACGTGCAGGCCGTACATCTGGCCGAAGTTCAGGACATTGAAGAACGCGCCGGCTCCGGCTGCGTTCATCGCGTCCTTGGCGTTGATGGCGATGTACTGCCCGTCGAAGTTCTGCTGCGAGAGGTAGCCGGTGAACGCGGTGAGGATGCTCACACCGAAGATGACGACGCCGATCAGCCAGGTCGAGGCGCGGCCCTGCCGCCAGCCCGCCATGAAGTACTGGCCCCACAGGTGCAGCACCATGAAGATGAAGAAGGCCTGCACCGACCAGAAATGGATGCTGTTGACGAACCTTCCCAGGCTCGAGTCATGCCACCACTGCGGTCCCATGAAGGCGAGCACCACACCACTGACGACGACCCAGCCGAGGGCCGCGATCGTGACCACGCCGAAGACGTATACCCAGGACCCGACGTAGTAAGGCTGCCGGTCCGGGAGCAGGTGATCCATCGGAAGGCGGCGCTCGATCTGCTGGCGGACGCGAAGCGTCCAGCTTGGCGGCTCTGGTTTGGGTTCCACGAGCCCTGGCCTAGCCGTGTCCATCTTCGTCCTTGCCTCCGTGCGGGAAAGGCGCGACGAGCGCAATCGCAAACAGGACGAGCATCCCCCCGATGACGAGGAGGTTGGGCGTGGAGATGAGGATGAAGCCCCAGTGCAGATAAGTTGCCGGCGAATCCATGCGACCTCCTTAAGGCGCGAGCGGTGCCGTGCAGTCTGGGGGCCGACCCTAAGAGGGAGGTAGGGCCAGGAGTCCCGTCGTGACGGGGACCATCGTGCTACTCCGCGACGATATTTCGAAGACGCCGGCACCAGGGCCAGGCACGCGCGAGATGCTCTCTCGCAATTTTTGGCGCCAAAGGCGCCCCGTCAAGAGGTCGGAGACGAAAGCACCCTTCGAACTTCGCGCGCCACCTCCACGTCCTCCCGCGCCTTGATGATCAGGGTGGGCACCTGCGCCCCAGGCGCGCTGATGTCGTTGTCCGGCTCGAAGGATGCATTGAGCGTGGGCCCGATCTCAACCCCGAGAAACCGCAGCCCGCTCACCGCCGCCGCCCGCACGTGCGGCGCGTTCTCCCCCACCCCGCCGGTGAAGACCAGCACGTCAAGTCCGCCCATCGCCGCCGCCATGGCCGCGATCAGTCCACGCAGCCGGTGCACGTAAACATCGAAGGCAAGCTCTGCCGCATCATCTCCGGCGGCGATGCGCTGCAGGATCTCCCGCATGTCAGCCGTCCCGCCTAGCGCGAGCAGTCCTCCCTTTCGGTCGAGCGCATCGGTCAGCTCCGCCTCGGACAGACCGGCGTGGCGCTGCAGGTAGAGCAGCGCGCCAGGGTCGACCGTTCCCGAGCGTGTTGCCATCACGAGGCCCTCGAGCGGGGTGAAGCCCATCGTCGTGTCGACGGAACGGCCGCCCCGCACAGCGGCCAAAGACGCGCCCGCGCCAAGGTGGCAGGTCACTATCCGCAGCTCCCTGAGCGGGCGGCCCAGCATCTCGGCCGCTCGCCGCGCCGCATACGAATGGGAGAAACCGTGGAAGCCGTACCGCTTGATCCCGTAGCGCTCACGCCACTCGAACGGGATTGCGTACGTTGAAGCGGCGGCCGGCATCTTGGAATGGAACGCCGTGTCGAAGCACGCCACGGCAGGCATGCGAGGCAGTACCTCCCTGACAGACGCGATTCCCGCCAGCGCCGTGGGCAGGTGCAGAGGCGCAAGGTCGGTGATGCTGACGAGGTAGCGGATCACCTCGCCGTCGATGCGCACGGACGCCGGATAGCGCGACCCACCGTGGACAATTCGGTGACCGACCGCCTCGATGCCCTGCATCGATCGGACGGCGCTCGCGACCTGCGCGTCGTCCAGCCGGCCGTCCTTCACATCGAAGTCGTGCTCGGCGAGGGTCGTGTCGTCGTCGTCGACTAGGCTCAGCTTGAGAGAGCTAGACCCTGCGTTGAGAACCAGTACGCGCACTAATTAGAAGAGTCCACTCCGCGGGAAGGAGAGCAGCGGCGCTTGCCCCGGCGCCAGCCGGGGTCGGCACACCTGCTGGGGTCCGCCACGACGAAGTCGTGGGGAGCGTGAGAGGAAACCGGCAGGTTTCCTCTCATTAGTACGGCCAGGTCCAAGTGTTGATGTCGGGCGAATCCTGTCCGTGGTCTCGCGTGTACTGGCGGTGGCGCAGGCGCTCGTCGACCATCGCCTGGCGGACGTGCGCCGCCTTCGAGCCCAGCGAAGGCACGCGGTCGATCACGTCCATCACGAGGTGAAAACGGTCCAGGTCGTTCAGCATGACCATGTCGAACGGCGTCGTCGTCGTCCCTTCCTCTTTGTATCCGCGCACATGAATGTTCGGGTGGTTCTCTCGCCGGTAGGTGAGCCGGTGGATCAGCCAGGGGTAGCCGTGGTAGGCGAAGATCACGTGCCGGTCGCGCGTGAAGACCTCATCGAACTCAGCGTCGGGCAAACCGTGCGGGTGCTCGGTCGGCGGCTGCAGACGCATGAGGTCGACCACGTTCACGAACCGGACCGCGAGCTGCGGAAGGTGGCGCCGGATCAGGTCGGCCGCCGCCAGCGTCTCCAACGTCGGAATGTCGCCGGCGCACGCGAGGACCACGTCCGGGTCGCGTCCCTCGTCGGTGCTCGCCCAATCCCAGATGCCCAGGCCGCGCGTGCAGTGGGCGATCGCGTCCTCCATCGACAGGTAGTTGAGCGCCGGCTGCTTCCCGGCGACGATCACGTTCACGTAGTTGCGGCTGCGCAGGCAGTGGTCGCCGATGGACAGAAGGCAGTTCGCGTCCGGAGCGAGGTACACGCGAATGACCTCAGCCTTCTTGTTCATGACGTGGTCGATGAATCCCGGATCCTGGTGGGAGAACCCGTTGTGGTCCTGCCTCCAGACGTGCGACGACAGCAGGTAGTTGAGGGACGCGATGGGCCGCCTCCAGGGGATGCGGCGCGTGACCTTGAGCCACTTCGCGTGCTGGTTGAACATCGAGTCGATGATGTGGATGAACGCCTCGTAGCAGTTGAACAGGCCGTGCCGACCCGTGAGCAGGTAGCCCTCGAGCCAGCCTTCGCACAGGTGCTCGCTCAAGACCTCCATCACGCGCCCGTCCGGCGACAGGTGGTCGTCGCCAGGCACCGTCTCGGCGTCCCAGGCTCGGTTGGTGGCCTCGAGCACCGCGCCGAGACGGTTCGAGACCGTCTCGTCCGGACCCATGATCCGGAAGTTGTCGGGGTTCATCTTCACGACGTCGCGCAGGAATGTCCCGAGGAGGCGGGTCGCCTCGCCCGACGAGGTGCCTGGCCTCGACACGGGCACCGCATAGTCGCGAAAGTNCGGCAGCCGCAAATCCTTCAGCAGCTCGCCGCCGTTGGCGTGCGGATTCGCGCTCATGCGACTGTTGCCGCGCGGCGGGAGCTCGGCTAGCTCCTGGATCAGCCGGCCGGAATCGTCGAACAGCTCCGCCGCCTTGTAGCTGAGCATCCAGTCTTCGAGGATGCGGAGGTGGTCCGGATGTTCGGCGAAATCCGTGACCGGCACCTGGTGCGCGCGAAACGTGCCTTCGACCTGCTGCCCGTCGACCGTCTTGGGGCCGGTCCATCCCTTCGGGGTCTTCAGAACGATCATCGGCCACAGCGGGCGCTGTGCCTGGTGATCTGACCCTGACGCGCGCCAGAGTAGAAGGATTCGCGCGATCTCGTCCAGCGCCCAGTCGAGCGCCGCGGCCATCTGCTGGTGGACCTTCGCGGGGTCGTCGCCGGTGACGAACACCGGCGTGTGTCCGTAACCCTCCATCAGGTCGCGCAACTCCGATTCGGGGATTCGCGCGAGCACGGTCGGGTTCGCGATCTTGTAACCGTTCAGGTGGAGGATCGGGAGCACGACGCCGTCGCGCGCCGGGTTCAGGAACTTGTTGGAGTGCCAGCTCGCGGCCAGCGGGCCTGTCTCCGCCTCGCCGTCGCCGACGATGCAGAAGACCGTCAGGTTCGGATTGTCGAACGCGGCGCCGTACGCATGGACGAGGGCGTACCCGAGCTCGCCGCCTTCGTGGATCGAGCCAGGGGTTTCCGGCGCGTTGTGACTCGGGATGCCGCCGGGAAACGAGAACTGCCGGAAGAGCTTTTGCATCCCGACCTCGTCCATCGTCACGTCGGGGTATCGCTCGGTGTACGTACCCTCGAGGTACGCGTTCGCGACCCCGGCGGGGCCGCCATGGCCGGGCCCCATGATGTAGATCGCGTTGAGGTCGCGCTGTTTGATCACGCGGTTCGCGTGCGCGAAGATGAAGTTGAGCCCGGGCGTCGTCCCCCAGTGGCCGAGCAGCCGCGGTTTGATGTCTTCGAGCGTCAGCGGTTTCTTAAGGAGCGGATTGTCCAGGAGATAGATCTGGCCCGCGGACAAATAGTTAGCCGCGCGCCAGTACGCGTGGATCAGGCGCAGCTGTGCGGCGTCGAGCGGCTGAGCGCGCGTGAGGTCAGGCGCGGCGTTGCTGGTCTGACTGGAGCTCATCGATTCCACCGATCATCATGATGCTGACGAGGTGCCTAAGGAGCACGACCTCCTGGAAGGGATCCCCGACGCCGTGGTCGTGTCCGACCGTGACGGCAAGATCGTGTACGCCAACATGCAGGCAGAGAGCCTGACCGGATACGGGCACGCCGAGCTGATCGGCCGCAAAGTGGAGATCCTCGTGCCGGCCGGGTTGCGCGTGGCTCACGTGCAGCACCGGCGTCGCTTCTACGCCCGTGGTGTGGCAAGGCTGATGGGCGGACTCGACGACGATTTCCAGTTGCGTCGAAAAGATGGCAGCGCGGTGCCGGTCGAGATTTCACTCGGCCCTGTAGGGGACGACACCGTGGCCGTGATTCGCGATTTCAGCGAGCGCCGCCGCATGGAGCTTGCCCTAGAACACCGCGCGCTGCACGACCCGCTGACCGATATTGGCAACCGGACTCTCTTCTTCGACCGGCTTCGCCAGTCGCTGCTCAACGCGCGCCGGGAAAGGGGCCAGGTTGCCATCGTGATGCTGGACGTGGACGGGTTCAAGGCCGTGAACGACGCATACGGCCACGCGACAGGCGACGGGGTGCTGAAACAGCTGGCCGATCGCCTCAAGCGAGGTCGGGCCACGGACACGGCCGCGCGCCTCGGTGGGGACGAGTTCGCCTGGATTCTGCCGCGGGTCTCCGGCCGTGCCGGCGTGCAGCGCATGGTGCGGCGGCGACTCAATCTCGTGCAGCAACCCGTGGTCGTGGAAAAGCAATCGATTCCGATCCACATCTCGGCAGGCATCGCGATCTATCCCGACGACGGCCGCGACGTGGACAGGTTGATACGCCGCGCTGATTCGGCGATGTATACGGCGAAGCGCGACTCCCGCGCCGCCGCTTTGAATCTGTCGGGCGACCGCTAGGGCTACAGTCTCCGGGGTGACCGCGGTCTATCCGTCCCGGCCCGAGGCGACGATTGTCTTGCGGGACGGCTCGACACTGACCGTTCGGCCGATCCGCGCCGATGATGAGCCTCAGCTCTCCCGTTTCTATGCCAACCTCTCGCTCGAATCGCGCGTGTTCCGTTTCTTCGCCGCCGTCGCGAATGCGGATGCCTCGCTGAAGATGATGTTGGACGTCGACTACCGGACGCGATACGGGATCGTCGCCATTGGCGGCACCAGCCAGGAGATCGTCGGGCACGCGATGTACGTGAGGATCGACCCGGCGAAGGCGGAGCTGGCTCTTGCCGTCGCGGACGAGTATCAGGGGCGCGGCCTCGGGACGATTCTTCTCGGTCAGCTCGCGGAGGGGGCGTCGGAGGCCGGAATCCAGCTCCTAGAGGCCGTGGTTCGCCCGGAGAACCACCGCATGCTGGACGTCCTGCGCGAGAGCGGCTTCCCGATCGAGTCGCGCGCGGAGCCTGGTGAGATCCACGCCACGCTTCCGACCCGCCTGACCCCGGACGCGCTGAAGCATTTCGAGGACCGTGACCGTCTCGCCGCCGTGGCGGCGGTGAAGCACCTGCTGGCTCCGCGATCGGTGGCCGTGATCGGCGCCTCGCGCACCCGCGGAACGATCGGCGCCGAGCTGTTTCACAACCTGGTCTCGATGGGCTTCACCGGGCCGGCGTACCCCGTCAACCCGGCCGCTTCGACGATCGAGGACCTGCCCGCGTACGCATCCGTGCTGGACATCAAAGAGGACGTGGAGCTGGCGGTCATCACCGTGCCCGCGGCCCACGTGCTCGAGGTGGCGCGGCAGTGCGCGCAGAAAGGTGTGAGGGGACTGGTCGTGATCACGGCCGGCTTTGGCGAGGCCGGCCCCGACGGCGTCCGGCTGCAAGGTGAGCTGCTCGAGATCTGCCGCCAGTCCGGAATGCGGCTGGTCGGGCCCAACTGCATGGGCGTCATCAACACCTCGCCGCAGATCAGCCTCGACGCGACGTTCGCGCCCGACACGCCGGTCAGGGGGCGCGTCGGCTTCCTGTCGCAGAGCGGCGGCCTCGGGATCGCCGTCATGGCACGCGCGCAGGCGATCGGCTCGGGCATGTCCTCGTTCGTTTCGGTCGGCAACAAGGCGGACATCTCAGGCAACGACCTGCTCCAGTTCTGGGAGTCGGACCCGGAAACCGGCCTCATCATGCTGTACCTCGAATCGCTCGGGAACCCGCGCAAGTTCGCACGCGTCGCGCGCCGCGTCAGCCACAGCAAGCCGATCCTCGCCGTCAAGGGGGGCCGGACGCAGGCAGGCAATCGCGCGACCTCCTCGCACACAGGCGCCTTGCTTTCCGCGTCCGACGTCACGGTCGACGCGCTGTTCCAACAGGCAGGAGTGATCCGCACGGACACCCTTGGCGAGCTTTTCGACACCGCCCTGCTGATGGGGAGCCAACCGCTGCCGGCCGGCAACCGGGTGGGCATCCTGACCAATGCCGGCGGCCCGGCGATCCTGTGCGCCGATGCGTGCGAGGCGGCGGGCCTGGTGGTGCCGCCACTGCCCGCCGACGTGCGCGCGGAGCTGGCCGGCTTCCTCCCCGTGGCCGGTTCGACCGCCAACCCGGTCGACATGCTCGCCGCGGCGGCGGCGCAGGACTACCGGCGCGCGATCGCCGCACTGGCCCGGTGCAAGGAGATCGATTCGGTGATCGTCATCTTCGCGCCGCCGCTGGTCACGCGCGCGACGGACGTCGTTCGCGCGATCCATGCCGCGGCCGGCGAGATCACGCGTCCGCTTGCGGTGCTCAGCGTCTTCATGTCGAAAGAAAGCACGCCGCGGGTCATCCGATCCGGTGACGTGGCGATCCCTCACTACCCGTTCCCGGAGGACGCCGCCCGCGCCCTGGCGCGCGCCGCGCGGTACGCCACGTGGAAGGCGACGCCCGAGGAATCCGTGATCACACCCGCCGGCGTGGACCGCGACCGGGCGGCCGCCGGCATCGCCACGGCGCTCGCCGAGGGCGGCGGCTGGATGTCTCCCGACGCGGTGACCGACCTCCTTGCCTGCTATCGCATCCCGCTCGTCGAGACCAGGTTCGCCGCGAGCGCGGGAGACGCGGGGCGGATCGCCGGCGAAATGGGGTCGGCCGTCGCCTTGAAAGCAATCGCTGCCGGAGTCCTGCACAAAACAGACGCAGGGGGCGTGCGGCTCGGCCTGAGGAGCGCGGCGTCGGTGAGGCGCGCCGCCACCGAGATGGCCGCATCATTCGATAAAGCAGGCCATCCGATCCAGCGGTATCAGCTCCAGCCGATGATCGACGCCGGCGTCGAGATGATCGTCGGCGTCGTGCAGGACGAGCACTTCGGGCCGGTTCTTGCATGTGGCGCGGGCGGCACGGCGACCGAGCTGCTGAAAGACGTTGCAGTGCGGATCACGCCGATCACGCCGGGTGAGGCGCGGTCGATGGTTCGCTCGCTGAAGACCTTTCCCCTGCTCGACGGCTACAGGGGCGCGCCCAAAGCGGACGTCGAGGCGCTCGAAGATGTGCTCCTGCGTGTCAGCGCGCTGGTCGAAGCCCACCCGCAGATCGCCGAGATGGACCTCAACCCGCTCATCGCCCACCCCAAAGGAGCGGTGGCGGTGGACGCGCGGATCCGCCTCGAGGCCACGCCCCCGCGCAAGCCCCTCGGCGCCCGCTAGAGGCGCCTGGCTCGGTCGACCGTCAGGCGGTTCCGGACCCCGACGACGCCTGGGACGCTCGCGACCAGGCGCGGCAGAAGATCGGTGAGCATGCTGTTTTCGAAGTCACCCTCGAGGGTGACCACCCCATCGCGGACCTCGGGCTTGATGTGGCCGCGACCGGCGAAGGGCAGCTTCTCGAGCAGCCCCTGCGCGACCTCCCTCTTGATCGACAGGTCGCTGCGAAGGAATACGCGCAGCACATCAGACCGGCTGATGATCCCCACGAGCCGCTTCTCAGCGTCGACCACGGGAAGGCGGTTGATGCGGTGCTCGTACATCAGCCGCACCGCGGCAGCCAGCGGTGCGTTCGCGGAGATGGTGACCGGATCGGGCGTCATCAGCCTCGCCGCGGTGAGCCCGTCGTCCTTCGCGCGGACAGTCCGCGGCGCGTAGCGCTCCCGGGCGGAAGGTCGGAACTCCTTGAGCATCAGGTCGGTGACCGAGATGATGCCCACGACCTTGCCACGGGATGTCACCGGAAGGGCACCAACTCCGTGCATTCGCATCGTCCGCACGCACGTCTTGAAGGAAGCCGCAGGATCAACAACGACGACGGCGCGCGTCATCAGGTCTGAGACATTCCAGCTCATCCTCGTTGCTCCTGACCACCCACGATCCCGCAAGACCCGTACATAGGGCGAGGGGCTAACGGCCCGCCGATGTCGGGACCCCGCCGCCGGCGAGTGCGCGCAGCGCGTTTAGGATCACGGCCACGTCGATCGCCTCCTGGAAGACCGCACCCGCGACTGGCGGCAGGACGCCAAACGTCGCGAGAACCATGCCGGCCATGGAAAGAGCCATCCCCGCGACCACGCTCTGCACGGCAATGCTCCGCGCGCGCCGCGCGATCAGGATCGCCTCCGCGACGCGGTCCAGGCGGTCCACCACGACGACCGCGTCAGCCGCCTCGGATGACGCCGTCGCCCCGCGCGCACCCATCGCGATGCCCACGTCGGCGGCCGCGAGCGCCGGCGCGTCATTAATCCCGTCGCCCACCATCACCGTGACGGCACGGCGGCGCTCCTGGGAGACGGCCTCGATCTTTTGCTCGGGTGTGTGTTCGGACAGGACGACGTCAACCCCAAGCCGTTTCCCGACCGACTCGGCGACGTCGCGACGATCGCCGCTGAGCAGGACGATCCGTCCGATGCCTGCTTCGCGCAGGACTCGCAGGGCCTCCGGTGTGTCGCCGCGCACAGGGTCGACCATCACGAGCGCCCCCGCCATCGTCCCGTCGATCGCGACGTAGACCGCCGACGCAGCCTCGGCCGCGATCCTGCGCCGCACCGCCTCCGCGGCGGGAGGCATCTGCGCGCTCTCGGCGAGCCAGCGCGCCTGACCGAGCGCGACACGGTGTCCGCCGACCGACCCGTCGATTCCTTGGCCCGGATGCTCAGTCACGCCTTCCGGCATGTCGAGCTCCAGCCCGCGGCGGCGTGCCGCGGCGACGATTCCCCCGGCGAAGACGTGCGGCGAGACCTGGTCGAGGGAAGCGGCCAGGCGAAGGAGCTCGCCGGGGGCCACACCATCGAAGGCTTCGATCGAAGCGACCTTTGGCGAGCCCATCGTGAGCGTCCCCGTCTTGTCGAAGATCAGCGTCCGCACTCGAGCGAGCGTTTCGAGGGCCCCGCCGCCTTTGACAATCACGCCGCGATTGGCGGCGCGCGAGATGCCGGCGACGATCGCCACCGGCGCGGCGAGGATCAACGGGCACGGCGTTGCCACGACCAGCACCGCCAGGGCCCGCACGGGATTGCCCGAAACGGCCCAGGCAAATGCGGCGACCAGCAGCGTGATCGGAAGGAACCACATCGCGTAGCGGTCCGCGAGGCGGACGAACGGAGCCTTGGATACCTGCGCCTCTCGGACCAGGCGAACGATCCCCGCGTACGTGCTTTCAGCCGCCGTGGTGGATGCGGTCAGCTCGAAGGGCGAGCCCGCGTTTACCACGCCGCTGGCCACACGGTCTCCCCGCACGTGTTCGACGGGCATCGCCTCGCCGGTCAGCGCCGATTCATCGAGCAGGGCCTCGGCACCGCGCAGGATGCCGTCGACCGGAACGACCTCACCTGGCTTGACCAGCAGGTGGTCACCCTCGCGCACGTCCGAGATGTCCGCGGTCACGAGCCGGCCATCCTCATAGCGGTTCACTACGCGTGGAGCCCTCGCTACAAGAGCCGACAGCTCGCGGCGCGCTCGCGTGCTCGCGAAACGCTCGAGGGCCTGGCCGCCTGACAGCATCAGGCCGATCACCGCGCCCGCCAGGTACTGGCCGAGGACGAGTGAGCCGGCCATCGCAAGCAGCGCGATGAGGTCGACTCCAGTTTCGCGGTGCATAAGGTCGTATGCGACCGAGATGCTGAGCGGAACCAGCGCCACGACGACCGCCAGGGCCCAGCTCGCATCAGCCCAGGTTGGGGCGCCGGCGAGCCATAAGACCCCACCTAGCACGCCCGCGGCAAGGACCACGACCAGGATGGCCGCGGAGTTGCCCTCCAGCGGGGGAGCCGATGCTGCACGCGGCATGCCGACGCGCGTAGCCATATTCATGAGGATCGCCCCAACCGGCCCCGCGCGAACAGGTGCGGATGGCCTCAGCGTCCCGGGCCGATCGACTCTGACGCCGAGTAAGCTCCTCTCAAATTGAGCCCGGCCGAAGCAGCCGCCGCCGATTCTCAGACGGTCCTCGCAGGCCTCGGGTCGGGCCCCGACGGCCTGTCATCCGCCGAGGCGCAGCGCCGCCTTGCGGAGCAGGGCCCAAATGCAATCGGAGCGCAGTCGCGCTCGCTGACCAAGATCTTCACGGCGCAAGCTCGCAACGGGATCAACCTGCTGCTGGCCGGCGCCGGCGTGCTGACCATCGCCACGGGAGACCTGGTCGACGGCGCGATCATCCTCATCCTCATCGCACTGAACGTGGGGCTCAGCATCGTGCAGGAGTACCGAGCCGAGCTGGCGCTCGAGGCCCTGCGCAACCTGCTGCCGGTGAGGGCGCGCGTCGTACGCGATGGCAAGGAGATCGCGATCCCGGCCGATCAGCTCGTGCCCGGCGACATCGTCCTCATCTTCAGCGGCGACTTGGTCCCCGCGGACATCCGTCTCCTCGAATGCAGAACGCTCCAGGTGAACCAGGCGACGCTGACCGGGGAGTCGGTGGCCCAGGAGAAGACGACGGAGCCGGTGAGCAGCACGAAACCGGTCGACTGGCGCGACATGGCGTTCGCGGGCACGACCGCCGTCGGCGGAGTCGGCAAGGGCGTGGTCGTGGCGACCGGGGCTCGCACCCAGTTCGGGCAGACCGCGGCCCTGGTCCAGGGCGCTCATGCGCGCAGCGACTTTGAGAAGAACCTGACCAACTTCGGGAGCTTCTTGCTGCGTTTCGGCCTGCTCCTGGCCGCCGGGATTTTCATCAGCAACGCGCTTCTCCACGGCGACGTCGTGGCCTCGCTGACGCTGGCCCTTGCGGTGGCCCTGGGCGTCGTGCCTGAAGCGCTGCCTGCCGTGACCGCGACGACGCTTGCCCTCGGAGCCAGATCCCTCGCGCGCAAGAAGGTTCTCGTGCGGCGGCTGGCGGCGATCGAGGATTTCAGCGCGATCGACACGCTCTGCAGCGACAAGACGGGCACCATCACAGAGAACCGGACGCAGCTGGTCGACTCGTGGTCGCTCATCTCTCGCGAGAAGCTGCTGGAAGCGGCGCTCCTTTGCTCGAGCTATCCCCAGCGGGGTGTCAACGTGATCGATGACGCCCTCATCGATGCCGCAAGCGTCCTCGACCTCGATGCATTGAAGAACCGCCGGCGCCAGATCGTGACCGAGTTCAGTCCCGAGACCAAGCAGATGTGCGTCTCGGTCGAGGACGAGCTCATCTTCAAGGGCGCGGCGACATCCCTCATCCAGAGGTGCCGGCGTCTCCGCACGCCGGACGGCGACCAGCCCCTCGATGACAACAGGCGCGTAGGGGCGACCGGACAGATCGACCGGATGCAGGCCGATGGAGCGCGTGTGATCGCTGTGGCGGCGGCGCCCGCCGGCAC
>JGI12709J13192_1000124_pt1 | contig 13591 bp, 13 predicted proteins | sample BlaSpr_A8_OM3_M3_FD_13192 | JGI IMG/M metagenome (IMG submission 13192)
CACGATGTCGATGGCCATGGCGGCCAGGACCACCAGGAAGGAGTACCAGGCGACGCGCACCGAGCCGGCGACAACTAACCGCCGAACCGACTCGATCACAATCGCGATGCAGGTGGCCCCCAGGAGGAACATCTGGACTAGGCTCGAGATGTTCTCCGCCTTGGCATGGCCCCAGGCGTGGTCCTCGTCGGCGGGCTTTGCAGCGGTCCTGATGCCGGCGTAGGCGAAGATGCTGGCCGACAGATCCAGAAAGGAATGAGCGGCGTCGGCGAGGATCGCGACACTGCCGGTCAGCAGGCCCACCAGCAGCTTCGCCCCGATCAAGACCAGGTTGACCAGGACCGAATAGAGCGCCGCCCCGGCCTTGCCGTCCAAGCGACCCGTTGACGCTATCTGGTCCATCGGGATCTCACCTTATCCTTATGCCCACCACCGTGAAGACGCCGCCAGAGCCCCGCGCCGCGATCAGCCGGATGCATCCGTATGAATGGGAGCCACCCAGCGCGAGCATCGCCCGTCAGGCCGGCGTCCCGGAGGACCAGGTCGTCCGCTTCGACACCAACACCTTTCCCTGGCCGGGCGCCAGGCTCGACGCGCTGCCGCCGGAACCCCTCAACGAGTATCCGGATACGAGCTACGCCACCCTTACGGAGGCGATTGCGCAGTACGCTGACGTGCCGACCGATCGCATCACGGTCGGCGCCGGCGCTGACGAGATCCTCGACCTGGTCGCAAAGTCCTATATCGACGCCTCATCCCGGGTCGTCGTCTCCCACCCCACCTATCCGATGTTCCGGATCCTGACCGAGATAGCCGGCGGGTCGATCGACGAGGTCCGGGCGATCGACCTGCACCTCGACCGCAAGGCGTTCCTCGAGCACGCGCGAGAGGCTCGCCTGAGCTGGCTCTGCAATCCGAACAACCCCACGGGCGAGTTGCTGCCGCTTGACTTCGTCGAGGAGGTGGCCGTCGCCACGGGAGGCGTGCTGGTTGTCGACGAGGCCTACTTCGAGACGTCGGGCGTTACTGCCCTGCCGCTAGTCGACCGATTGCCCAACGTGGTCATCGTTCGCACCTTGAGCAAGGGGTTCGGACTCGCCGGCGTCCGGGTTGGCTACGCGTTAGCTGGGGCGCCCATCAGTGAGGCGCTGCGCCGGGTGCGACCGCCCGGCAGCATCAGCGTGGTGTCGGCGGCGCTCGGGGCTCAGGCGCTAACCGACGTCGACGGAATGCGCCAGCGCGTGCGGCAGGTCAAAGGCGAACGGGCCCGGTTGCAGACCGGGCTGCAAGCGCTGGGTCTCGAGGTCCGCGACTCGGCGGCCAACTTCCTCTTGGTGCAGACGGGTCGTTCGGCCGCTCCGGCACTCCTGAAAAAGGGCCTCGTCGTCCGCACCTTCCCGGCGACCTCGCTGCTGGCGGAGTACATCCGGGTCACGGTCAGGCGGCCCGCGGAGAACGACCGCCTGGTCGCAGCTCTCATGGAGACCAACGCCCGGAGTTAGGGATAGATTGGCGGCGAGCAGTTGCTCTCGCCGCCCCGGAACACCCATCCGATCAACGGCCAGTACCAATCCAACGTGATCAGGCCGTGGCAGTTCTGACCCGTGCGCACCAGCTCGTAGCTGACCGGATAGGTAACCGTGCCGGTTCCCCAGCGCGGCGATCCCAGGGTGTAGCTGCCGACGGCCTGGTTGAAAATACCTTCGCTCGTGTTCCTCTCACCTTCGATAACGAGGGGTGGTCGACCGAAGTACGCGAACACGGCGCAGAAGGCAAGAAGCAACGCAGTCACCACGGCCACCGCGATAGCTCGGCGCCGCAGAACGTCCGACGGAAGTGGCGGGCTGATAACAGCGGCCGTGGGAACCACGAGCGTCCCAGCGAACCGGTCGCCGAGACGCTGATGCTGTTTCGAGGTAAGCGTCAGGATGCCGCCTAACAGATAGAGGAAGGGCAGCGCGTCGAGCAGCCGGCCGAGGTTGCGGAGAATCGCCGCCTGCCAGCCGATACGCCGACCCTCGAGGTCGGTGACGCGCAGGCCGGCAATGCGTTTTCCGACCGTTGCGCCGAACAGGCCCTCGAGCACGGCATAGTAGGCCACCCACAGCAGCGTCAGCCAGAACCAGTCAACGGTCGTTTGCGTCGTGAACGAGGCAAAACTGCCGGTGGTCATCGATGGCACGACACCGCTTGTGACCCGGGTGACCCCAAATGTTCCGTTGACGATCGCGTCGAGCAACGAGATCACCAGCGCGTCGACGATCAAGGCGCCAAGCCGGCGAGGCAACGCCCGCGCGGTCGCCGAGGCGAGGCTGTTCGCGGAAGCCAACGGAGTTCCGCTGACGGTCATCCGCGCCAATTGTGACCCTACTGGCGAGTTTTCGCCGGGGCGAAAAATGAGGCGGCGACGTCAGGGGAACACCGGCTGCCACGTCACCTCTGAACCGGACCACTCGAGGTTGAGCTCGCCGCTGGAGTACACGACCGCGGGTGAACCGGGCGCCACGCCGACGGAGACCACGCCGGGGATCGATCCGAAGAGCAGCCGCTTGCCATCCGGTGACCACTGCAGGCCGAACACCGCTAAGCCGGGTGGGAACAGCAGCTCAGCCACGTTCGAGCCATCGGTCCCCATGGTCACGAGGTGCGCCGGTTCCTGGCTACAACCGACGGGCACGCAGCCAGTCGTACGTTGGATATATGCGACCCGGGTGCCGTCTGGCGAGATGACGGCGTAGTAGAACCGGTGGAGACTGGTCGAGTCCGGGAGCTTGGTGTCGTTGTTTCCACCGACGCCCACAGCGCGGACCGCTAGCCCATCGCCCGGATCGTCGGTGACGATGTAGAGGATCCTCGCGTCGCCGGCGGTCCAACCCAGGGACCCAGGCGTAGCGCCAGTCACCGCGATTAGTGTCGACCCGTTGCCATCCATACGTACCACCCGGATATGTCCGGGCTCCGACACAGCGATGAGGGACCCGTCGCGAGACCACTCGAACCCCTGCTGGCCCCATGGCGCCTCGGTCACCGGGAACACGGCCGTCTTCCCTGATGCGGCGTCGGCGACCCAGAGTTCGGCTCCCACGCGGAAGGCCACGTGCCTGCCGCTGGGCGACCACTTGGGGCACGCGATCTGCCCTGCATCCTTGGGCAGGGTCACTCGCATGATCGGTGCCGATGCGTCGCCATGGTCGTTGAGTCCGACCACGACCACGGCTCGATTTGAAACCGGCCATACGCCTCGGAAGGTCGTGACGGGATCAGAGGCGCGGGCTTCCCCGTAGGCTAGCCGGTGCCCATCAGGTGAGAACCTTGGGCACTGTTGGGCGACGCCGTCGCGATCGGAACCGATGATCCGTCGTGCGGCGGCGCCTTCGCGCACAACATAGATGTCGCCGACCTCACCGCCGCTGACGTTCTTCGGGTTCGCCGAGACGGCGATCAGCCCGTTTGCGGGGAGCGTCGTCGGCGACAACGGCGGATAAACCACGATCGATTTCGAATGTGGTGAGGTGACGACATTCGTCTGATGCAGTGCACGAATCACGACCGCTACGCCGACCGCCGTGGCCGCGACCAACACCAGGACCACCCCAGCCAACGCCGTCCGTACCTGGCGATTGCCAGGGCGGCCGGCGGTTGCCACGCCCAGCATGCGGTTGCTGGCGGAAGACACGTCGCCCAACTGGCCTTGCTGCCGGGCAAACACCGCATTGATGTCTTGGCGGAGGTCGTTCATCCCAATTCCTCCAGGGCGACCGCCGGCCTGAGCCGGTGACACGCCCGATAGATTCGCGATTTCGCGGCCGCCCGCGAGACGCCGAGGGTGGCAGCGACTTCGTCGATCGACAGGTCGAGGTAGAAGTGCATGAAGAGAGCGCCGCGGTCAGACGCGGGAAGTTGCTCGAGTCCGCGTTCGAGGTCGAGGTGTTCGACGTCGGGCTCCGGCGCCGGCTGGCGGTGAACCACGTCAACGGCGGACGTCAACCGGAACCACGGCGTCCGACGCACGTTGCGGCACTGGTTGGCGACGATCGCGAAGAACCAGGGGCGGACCGGCATCCCCGGTCGGAGCTGATGAAGCTTTCGCCAGGCGCGGGTCAGCGCCTCTTGGGTGGCATCCTCGGCGTCGCCCCGATTCCCCAGCATCGACAGGGCGAGGCGCAAGCTCGGCTCGACCAGCGGCCGGATCAACAACTCGAACGCCGTTTTGTCGCCGGCTACCGCTCGGAGACGAAGAGGCTCGTCAGTCGGCAGGCTCAAAGCGTATGCCACACCCTATGAGACACACCCAATCGGCCGGACGTTGCATCGAAGACCAAACTGCGTGCAGCCTAGACGAGATCAGCCTTTGCCGACAGTGAAGGTGTCACCTGGAGTCACGGGCCAGCGCATTGACTGATGGTCTACTTGCGGCGACAATGGTGCGGCCCATGAACCACTGGCTTCGTCGTGTCCTGCCGATTGCGGCGGTCTTGTCCACCGCCGGGGTTCTCATGGCCAATCAGATCGGGGCCATGGCCTACACCTCAGGATCGACCGGCTACGACATCAGTTACCCACAGTGTGGCGGTCCCTACCCTAACGGTACTTTCGGCATCGTCGGAGTCAATGGCGGATACCCGTTCCTCCATTACAACCCGTGCCTGGCCGATGAATACAGTCACACCACCAACGCCGCGCTCTATATCAACACGGGCTACGACCCGATCTACACGCAGCTCGACGGCAAGCACAGCACCGCGGAATGCGTGACGCAGTCGGCCACGATCCAGGGAACCTTCTCACAGCAGGCGGCCTGGGCGGTGGGCTGCAGTGAGGCGTCGCGCTCGATTGCCTATGCGACCTCCCAGGGCGCGACCAGCCCCAGCAGCTGGTGGCTCGATGTCGAGACCAGCAACAGCTGGTCGTCCACGGACTTGAGCTTGAACCAGTACACGATCCAGGGCATCGCCGACACCCTTCTCCGCCAGTCGCCGGCGGCCGTCGGTGTGTACTCCACCGGTTACCAGTGGCGAACGATCGTCGGAAACCTGCCGATCTCAGGCGTCCTGGCCGACTGGGTGGCCACCGGGTCGACCTCGCCCCGACGGGCCCGCGCCTACTGCGGGACCGGTTTCTCGGGACGTCCGGTCTGGTTTGTCCAGTACCTCCACGCCGGCTTCGATACCAACTACATCTGCTGACCCGCAGTCGAGAACGTAGGCCCGGCGGCCGAAAACCGTAGCCTTTACACTGCTCAGCCCGTTGACTGAACCAGCGGGCTAGTGTCAGTCTGCGAACTTTCTTATCAATCTCCCATTTGAAAAGCGCATGATTCGTACGTTCTGATGGAAGGTCGGGCGCCTGCAAGGCGGCGTCGTGCCTCACGTTTGCACCCTGTGCGTCTGGTCATCCTGACCCTCTTCTGCCTGGTGCTGTCCGGGACGGCGGGCGCGGCTGCCTACTTCCTTCCAGTAGTGGTGGCGGGTGTCGGACAGACCGGTCAGACCGTCGTCGTGCCGCCCAGCAACAGTCCGGGTCTGAAGGTCACCCCGACACCAGCCACGTCTCCGGGCGCTCCATTCACGGTGCTCTTGCTCGGCTCCGACGACGATGGGAAGAACAAGTCCCCGTTGACCCAGTCGATGATCCTTGTGCGGGTCGATCCCGCCAGCAAGCACGTCACCATGGAATCCATCCCCCGCGACCTCTGGGTACCGCTCTGGACCGGTGAGAACGCGAAGATCGATGCCGCCTATGCCTACGGCGGCGCGGCCGGCGCGATCGCCACCGTCGAGCGGAACTTCCATGTTCACGTCGACGAGTACGCATGGGTCGGGCTCAAGGGTCTGATCAAGCTGATCGACCTGCTTGGAGGGGTCGACGTCTTCGTCACCAACCCGGTGCTCGACGACGCCTACCCGGACGACATCAACGGAGGATTCCTCTACGGCTACAAGACGGTCGCGGTGCTGCCGGGCGCGCAACACCTCGACGGTAGCCGCGCGCTGCAGTATGTCCGGTCGCGACACAACGACATCAACGGCGATTTCGGACGGTCGGCACGGCAGCAGCAAGTCCTCCTGGCGATGAAGATCAAGGCGAGTACGCTGAACGCGGCTGACCTGCCCGATATCGTGAACGCCCTCGCGGGCAATTTCAAGACCAGCATGGGACTCGACCGGGTGCGGAGCTTGCTGAGTGTCGCAAGTGGATTCGACCTCGCAAACGTCAAACAAATCGTTCTCTACGCCCCCTTTTACACCAACTACGGACCACAGATCAGTGGGCAGAGCGTTATCTATCCCCACTGGACGCAAATCCTCGCGGTGACGAAGGAAAACTTCCCGTGATAGCGCGCCGGCTGGCGGCAATCCTTTTTCTCCCCATGATGCTGGCGTTCGGATCAGGCGTGTACCTGTACCTCGGCACGCTGAAGAGCAAAGTCGTGAAAACGCGAGCGGACATCCCGACGGTGACCAAGCCCCGGCTCGTCCTGCCGGGGACGATGTTCGTCGTCCAGGACGGCCGGCTGTTCAGGCTCAAGGACGGCAGCTTTACCGAGATCGGCGCGCCAGGCGACTGGTCGCAACCTACGGTCACACCCGACCACACCCATCTGATCGCCGTCTTGCGCGGCGGGTATTCGAGCGATCTCTACCTGCTGGACCTGGATGGCCACATCCTCAAGCGGCTGACCAAAAATGATTCACGCATCGTCGATTACAACCATTGGGCCTTCTATCCGCGCGTGTCGCCCGACGGTTCGACCCTTTTCTACAGCTATGACGGCCCCAAACACGTCGACGCCGCGCCGGGCGACGATCTCTCGATCTGGAGCATGCCGCTCAATGGTTCGCAATCTCAAGCGCGGCGCCGTACCGATCCCTACTGGTACACCGGCGGCGACGTGACCCCCATCCCGCTGGCCGGGACCGGCCTTCTTTTCGTCCAGCACTCGATCGATTCGTCCACCGCGGTCCACTCCCAGATCCGGCTGCAAAGCCGGCCGGGTGATTTGGTTGGCAAGCCCCTGACCAGCCTGGCGGACAACTGCAGCGAGCCCGCACTCTCACCCGACGGCACGCAGCTTGCCATGATCTGCACCGGCGGGAAACAAATCGCCATGCTCGAGGTGGCTCCGTTCAACGGCACCAGCCTGGGTCCGGCACGCGTCCTCCTCGAGGGTGGTCTCTATGCGTCCCCTACCTGGTCGCCAGACGGCCAGGCGCTGGTCTACTTCGCCCCCAGCGGGGCGGCCGGGCACTTCGAGCTCTGGTGGCTCGCCGTTCCAGTGGCCCCAACACCGTCGCCGAGCGCGGCCGCGCCGCCCGCACACTCGCCGTCGGCGGGCGGGGCCGCCTCATCCATTCTCGTTCCATCCCTACCCGCGACCCCGGTGCCCGTGCAGGTAACGCAGGGCGTCGATCTCACGGCAACCTCGCCGCCCGCCTGGTACTGAGTAAGCTGGGAGGCGGCGACCTGGATGGGGATACTGGGCAAACCGCTCACCTGGATTTCGTTGTCGGCGCTCGCCGCCATCGTGTTTCTCGTGCTCCTGGTGGCGAAACTATCGCCGCAGCTGTCGGCGACCGCTGGCCCGACGCCCGCGCCATCGGGCCTTCGAGCCGACATCGTCCTTCCAGCCAAGTCGATGCCGTCGCCCGACTTCACCCTGCACGACCAGGACGGTCAGCCGGTGTCGGTCTCGGCGCTCCGCGGTCGGGTGCTGGCGATTACCTTCCTCGACTCGCACTGCAAGCAGTTGTGCCCGCTCGCGGGCGACCAGCTGGGTCAGGCTCAGCGGGCGCTGGGGCCAGCCGCGAAGCTCTCACTGCTCGTCGTCAGCGTGGCCCCGGCGACCGATACGCCGGATAGCGAGCGAGCGTTCGCTGCGACTCACCATTGGACCGGGGACTGGCACTGGCTGCAGGGCTCCCCCGACCAGCTGGCCGCGGTCTGGAAGGCATACAGCATCGCCGTCGAGGGCACACCGGACAACGTCCTCCACAGCACTGTTGTCTACCTCGTCGATAAGCAAGGTTTCCAGCGCGCCGGATGGGCCGGCCCGATCGAGCCCGATCTGCTGGCGCACGACGTCCGCTTCCTCAATAGCGCGGCAGCGTGATGGCTACGGTTCAGGCGGGCGCTCGCATCCTTCTGATAGATGACGAGCCCGGCATTCGCAATTTCGTCTCGCGCGGGCTGCGCGGGGAAGGCTTTACGGTCGACCTTGCGTCGGACGGGGACGCGGGCCTCAAGGCGGCGCTCGGGCCGCCCTATGACCTGATCATCCTCGACCTTCTTCTGCCCGACCTCGGCGGCATCGAGGTGCTCCACCGTCTCATCCGGCAGCATCCGGGCCAGCCGGTGATCGTGCTATCCGCGCTCGGCGACACCCCGTCGAAGGTGGCGTCGCTCGAGGCAGGTGCGGACGACTACCTCGTGAAGCCGTTCTCCTTCGAAGAGCTGCTGGCCAGGGTCCGGGCGCGCTTGCGTGACGCGCGCTCGGTGCGCACTCGCCTGACGGCCGGGCCACTGACCCTCGACTTGATCGCCCATCACGTGCACACCGAGTCCGGTCGCGTGCTGCTTGCCGAGCGGGAGTTCCTGCTGCTACGGGAGTTGATGTCCAGCGCCGGCGACACCGTCAGCAAGGAGCGCCTGCTTGCNACCGTCTGGGGTTACCGCTTCGACCCCGGCTCTAATGTCGTCGATGTCTACATCCGCCGGCTCCGCGCCAAGCTCGGCGGGGAAGCGATCAAGACCGTGCGCGGCGAGGGATATCGCATTGATGCGGCCTGACCGCTGGCCCTGGTCATCCAAACGCTTCCTCTGGATCGATGTCGCCTGGGGCGTCTTTGCCGTGCTNAACCTTGGCGCGATCTATGTCTTCGCCGCCTGGGAGACTGTTCCTTTCCACTTCATCTGGGTCAGCCTGACGATCCTCTACGGCTTCCGGGTCTGGCGTATGAAGTCGACGCTGATGGTGTTAGGTGTGATCATCGTTGCCACAACCGTCCCTCTGGCCATCGACATCTCACGGCGCGCCCAGCCGCTCGGCGAGATCACCGAGGTTCCCTTGATGTCGGCGATGTTCCTTGCCATGGTCTGGCACGCGCGCAGGCGGCTCTCCGTCATGGAGCAGATGAAGCGCGTCTCCGACGCCAACCTCCGGCTGCTCGAGCGCGAGCGGAGATTCATTCAGAACGCCTCGCATGAATTGCGCACCCCGATCACGGTGGCCATCGGTCATGCCGAGCTGCTGCAGCGGTCAACCGATCCGTCCCGAATGGCCTCGGATGGCAGGGTCGTGCTCGAGGAGCTGATGCGCCTGCGCCGGCTCTCTGATCGGCTCCTCCTGCTAGCGGCGGCGGACGATCCCGATTTTCTTCACAAGCAACCGATCGAGGTGGAGCCGGTGCTCGTCAGCGCTCTACGGCGCTGGTCGCCGACGCCGAGACAGTGGCGATTGGGAACGACCGACGAGGCGGTGGTCGATGCCGATGCCGACCGGCTGGCCCTGGCCATCGACGCCCTGGTTGAGAACGCCGTCAAGCACACGACCCCCGACGACTGGATCGAGCTCGCGGTCCGCCGCAATCAGCGGGTCGAGATCACGGTAGCCGACTCGGGTACAGGCATCTCCGCCGAAGACCTGGACCGCATCTTCGAGCGTTTTGCCCGCTCGGATATCAGCCGGCAGCGCNACAGCGAAGGGCTTGGCCTGGGCCTCCCGATCGTCAAGACGATCGCGGAGGCGCACGGTGGGACGCTCAGCGTCCGCAGCGACGTGGGCAAGAGAACCGAACTGACGATCTCCCTTCCCCTCGCGGTCAGTGTCGCCGAAGAGGCTAAGGGCTTGCCGACGCCGACGCCGATGCCGACGCCGACGCGCTCGCCGTAGGCGCGGGTGTCACGGATGGGGCCGCGCCTACTGGCGTCGCCTGGTCGAAGCCGAACCAATGCTGAACAGCGAGCCCGTAGAAGAGCACGGCGATCAGGAGGATCAGCACGATGACCGTGATGATGACAACTGCTGGGCCCGCTCCCCCCTCGGGCTCTTCCTCGACGACAGCCATGCGCGGATTGTCCCACGGCTACTCGAAGGGAAACAACGGTCCGCAATGGGCGGCAGGGCCTTTCTGACAGATTTGTAATCCCCAACGCCTGTTCAAGTCGTCGGGCGAGGCTCAGACTTAGCGACGGGGACGTAGACAGCCTTTGTCGTGAGGTAGACGGATGCTCCGAAGGGTCTCGTTTGTCGCGGCGGGGGTGGTCATCGTTGTCGTTGCCATGGTGGCCTTCGTCGGGCTTTTCATGTTGCCAAAGCCGGGTCCACTCGCGGGGCCGCCGACAACACTCCACCTCGAGACCGTCGCCGCGGTCGGCCAGGCGCTCGAGTGGCCGCGTCCGAACGATCCGCATCCCGACTGGGTCGGCTACCTGCCGACCACCACCTGGACGGTGCCGGCCAACTCCACCATCCAGGTCCAGATCGACCAAGAAGATGGAGCGACGGGCCTGCGCAACCCGTTCTGGGGCAAGGTTTTTGGCACCGAGGGCGGCAACATGCACGTCACCTTTTTCGACGACAAGGGCAATCCGCAGGAAAGCGACATGACCTCCATCGATCCGACGCAGGCCGCCCACACCTTCGCCATTCCCGACCTGGGCGTTTTCGTCCCGCTGCTGGGCGTCAATGCGAACGCGCCCGCCGGCAGTACCAACGTCATCACATTCTCGTTCAAGACCAAAGGTCCCGGCAGGTACCGCTGGCAGTGTTTCGTTCCGTGTGCGGCCAAAACGATCTTCGGTAACGGCGGGCCCATGTCGACGATCGGGTACATGGGCGGCACGCTGATCGTTACCTAGCGATGGCAGCTTTCCACATCGAGGAAGCCGACCGGCCGCACATGGTGCGGCTGCTGATCATCTGGGTGATCCTGTCCGCGATCGGTATCGTCGCCGTCCTGCAGATCAACTATCCGCCATACGACCAGTCGATCCAGGGACAGGACCAGGCCAGCACGCTCAAGCTCTTGACCGCGTTGGCCACACCGGTCTTCATCGGCGTGGTCATGTTGATCATTTACTCGGCGATCTATTTCCGGCGGACGACGCCGGAGCTGGTCGATGGGCCACCGATGCTCGGCAACACGCCGGTCCAGATCGCTTGGGTGACGATCAGCGCTATCCTCGTCCTCTTCCTGGCGGTCGTCGGGATCGCGACGCTGTCCAGCGAGAACGTCGCACAGTTGGTCGGTGCGCCTGGCCGGTCGATCGGCGGCGGCCAGACCGGCAGCGGCACCACCGGGGAGGAGAACAAGGAAATCCACGTCCAGGTGATTGCGCAGCAGTGGTACTTCACCTACCGCTACCCGGATTACGGCGGGGTGGAGACCACTCACCTCTATCTTCCGGTCAACCATCCGGTCGAGCTGCACGTGACCTCACTCGACATCATCCACTCGTTCTGGGCGTACCAGCTGGGTGTGAAGGCCGACGCCAACCCCGGCGTCGACAACATCTTCCACGTGACCCCGCAGAAAACCGGCGCTTTCCAGGTGCGCTGCTCAGAGCTCTGCGGCTTGTGGCACGGCCACATGGTGGATTCCCAGGGCCAGGTCGTCAGCCAGAGTGACTTCGACACCTGGATCGCCCAGCAACAGACGGATTTCCAGACGATCGCGAAGGCGGTGCCGAGTTACGCCCCGTACTATTTCCCGTTGCCACTGGTGAAAGGGAGTTGAGCATGGTTGTGTCCGAACGGAGGTTGTCGCTCCCGAACAATCCCATCACCGGGATCCTCCTTGCGATTCCGGCCTACTTCTTTGGCGTATGGCTGGGTACGCTGTTCGGGAACATCGACGATCAGAACACCGGGGTCATCCTCGGCTACCTGTTCGCCACGGTTGCATTTCTCGCCGGGGTCGGCTTCCTCAACTATCCGTTAGAGCGGCTCTTCGGCTGGCGGGTCACCCCCGTCACCGATCCGGCTGAGAATCGCGGCATCGGTCGCTACCTTCGGCTGAGCCTCGATCACAAAGTCATCGGGCTCCAGTACCTGGTGACCATCCTTCTGATGCTGCTCTTTGGTGGCATCGGCGCCATGCTGATCCGCACCAGCCTGCTGGTGCCGGACGCCAGCATCACGCCGTCAGGCAACTACATTCCGCTGATCGGACTGCACAGCGTGATGATGATCTTCATCACGAGCGCCGTGATCGTGGGTCCCTTCGGCAACTACCTGGTGCCGCTCATGATCGGGGCGCGGCGTATGGCGTTCCCGCGCCTGGAGGCGCTTTCTTTCTGGGTGGTGCCGCCGGCCGCGGTGATCCTCGCCGCCGCCACCTTCTGGGGTGGCTTCCCGACTGGTTGGACCGGCTACCCGCCATTGTCCGAGCAGGCCGGCCAGGGGATGGACAGCTACATCGTCGGCTTCGCGCTGATCGCGGTTGCCCTGGTCACCTCCGGCGTGAACATGCTGGCCACCATCATCGGCCTGCGTGCGCCCGGGATGACCTGGACCCGGCTGCCGATCTTCGTCTGGGGGATCTTCACCACCTCGATCCTCGGCCTGCTGGCGGCTCCCGTGCTGGCGGCCGCATTGATCATGCTGGCCATGGACCGCTCGCTGAACACGTCCTTCTTCATCGCCTCTAATGGGGGGAGCAATTACCTGTGGGAGAACCTCTTCTGGTTCTTTGGCCACCCCGAGGTCTACATCTTCATCCTGCCGGCGTTCGGCATCATCATGGAGATCGTTCCGCACTTCGCCCGCAAACCGCTGTGGGGTTATCGCACCGCCGTCGTCGGACTGTTCGGCGTCGCCCTGCTCAGCTGGTTCGTCTGGCAGCACCACCTCTTCGTCAGCGGCATCGCGCCGGTGCTCCGGCCCTTCTACATGCTTTCCACCGAGCTGATCTCGATCCCCACCGGGATCATCTTCCTCGTGACCCTGGGCACGCTCTGGCGGGCGCGCGTCTGGTTCACCGTGCCGATGTTGTTCTGTCTCGGTTTTCTTTTCAACTTCCTGATCGGCGGTATCTCGGGTGTCTACCTCTCTGACGTGCCGACCGATGTGACGCTGCACGGAAGCTACTTCTCGATGGCCCACTTCCATTACACGATCATGGGTGGCGAGATCTTCGCGTTGATGGCCGCCGCTTACTACTGGCTGCCGAAGATGACCGGCAAGATGCTGAGCCCGACCATCGGGCGCATCCACTTCTGGACAATGTTCATCGCCTTCAACTCCACGTTCTTCCCGCTGTTCATCATTGGCTTGCTGAACATGCCGCGCCGGGTCTCAACCTATGATCCGGCTCTCGTGGGACTGAACCGCTGGGTGACGGTTTCCGCCTACGTGCTCTTCGGGTCGATGGTGCTCTTCGCCGCCAACCTGATTTACTCCTGGTTCTTTGTCAGCCGGCCGGCGCTGGCCAATCCGTGGCATGCCCGGTCTCTCGAGTGGCAGGTGCCGACCCCGGTTCCCGCGCGCAACTTCGACCGTGTGCCCGTGATCGTCGCCGGCCCCTACGACTACGGCATTCCGAACGCCCGGCCGGTGGCGGATCTCGGCGGCATCGTGGGAGTCACCGGTGGC
>JGI12709J13192_1000127_pt1 | contig 13366 bp, 10 predicted proteins | sample BlaSpr_A8_OM3_M3_FD_13192 | JGI IMG/M metagenome (IMG submission 13192)
CCGGACGGCTTCCAGCTCCGGCAATTCGGGCATGGAGCCAAGATACGGCGGCCGGTTTAACAACCGGCCGGCCGCCTGAGCGGCGGCTAGGTGCAGACGGTGCCGTCGGCCGGAAGCGTCAGGTTGAGCAGATAGGTATTTTCGGCCTGAGTAGCACACAAGCTCACGCCGTACGAGCCGTGGCCGTTGCCCTGGCGCGTGAGCAGCACCGACCCGGCGAGCTGCTGGTGCACTCCCTGCGCCCAGGCGTAAGGAGTGGCAGGGTCGTTCGTGCCGCCGACGAGCAGGATCGGAGGCGCTCCGTCGGCCCTCAGTGGCCCGACGGTTTGGGTCGGCGTCGCAGGCCAGAAAGCGCACGGGAGAGTCGAGTATTGGGTCCAGGGCCCAAAGAACGGAGACGCTTTCGCGAAGGCCGGCCCGAGCGCATCGTAGGCGGAGATGTCGGTTGGGACCGGGTGGTCGAGGCAATTGATCGCGTTGTTAGCGTCCAGCTCGTTGGTGTAAGTCCCGTCGGCGTTGCGACCGTTGTAGTCGTCCGCTGACGCGAGCATCAGTGCTCCGTTGCCCTGATCGATTTGCGCGAGCTCGCGCTCGAGGATCGGCCACGTGGGCTGGTAATAGGCCCTCCAGAGGACGCCGGTCATAGCGAGTCCGCGTGTCAGCAATCGGTTGCCGACGGGCATTGGGGTGGTGTCGAGCCGCTGCATCAGAGCAATGAGCTTTGCGTAGGGATCGCCTGACTGCGCCCACGCGCATGGAGGTGAAGCCGCTTTCCGAGCCGTGCAGTCGGCGAAGAACGCTCGCAGGTTCTGCTCGAAGCCGACCACCTGCGCCAACACAAGATCGTTGAATGAGATCGCCGGGTCTACGACCGCGTCTAGGGATAGCGCGCGAACACGCGTCGGAAAGAGGTGTGCGTACATCTGGCCCAGGTACGTTCCGTATGAGAAGCCCAGGTAGGTGAGCTTGGCGTCGCCGAGGGCGGCGCGAATCAAGTCCATATCGCGCGCGGCGCTCGCCGTGTCGACGAACGGCAGCACGTTCGCAGTGCGCTGAGCGCAGGCCGCGGCGTAGTCCTTGTCGGCCTGGATCGCAGCTTGCTTCTCGGCTGGATCATCGAGCACCGTGTCGAGGGCGTTGAAGGCGTCCTGCGCTCGACCGTCGAGGCAGCGCACTGGCGAGCTCCTGCCAACGCCTCGCGGGTCGAAGCCGATCAAGTCGAAGCGACGGTTGAGAGGAGCAAACGCAAACGCGCTGTCATGAACCCAATCGACACCAGACACGCCTGGGCCACCGGGGTTGATCAGGAGCGAGCCGATGCGGCTGGCCCGGTCGGTCGCCGGATAGCGGTTCAGGGCGATGTCGATGGTGCCCGCGGTGGGATGCGCGTAGTCGAGCGGTACGGTCACCGTCCCGCACTGAAAGCCGCCACCGCAATCTGTCCACGCGACCGATCCGGTCGTTGATTGCGCTGGGCTTGGAGTCGGGCTGGGATTTGCCTTAGCTTGCGGCGCGCCTCGGGTGCACGCAGGCAACAGAAGAATGGCCGCGATCGCGACTGCGGTGACTCGCGGAACCACAATTCGAGTCTAGCTATCTCGTCTTGCTCGCCGCCCGCGTGCTACGGTACGCTCAGTTACAGAGGGGAGTAGCCCTCGTGCCGGCTCCGACTGGCACCCGTTCGGTAAACGGGGTTTAACCCGAAGCCGGCGGCGTCGAAAGGCGCGGCGAGACCTCTGCTCGGCAGTTACGAGTGGAGGTGAAACACATGAGGGTCGCCCTGAGTCTGATGGCAGTTGTGATCGTTGCGATCGCATGCGGCTCTGAATCCACGCAACCGGGTCAGGTACAGTCCACCTCGACCCTGACAATCATTGGGTCCGCGACACTGTCGGAGACTGCCTGCAACTTTGCGATGCCCAGCGAGCTGCCTTTGCAGGTCGTGAGGTTCAAGCTCGTCAACCAGACAAAGTACACGGGACGATTCATCCTCTCGAACATTCACGAGGGCCACACCTTCCAGGAGCTGCTCGACTACTGGAATGGACCACAGGGCCAGGTCCAGGCGCCAACGTTTGGGTCAGAGCTGGAGCTTATCGACGTTCTTGCGAACAAAACCGACGTCATGATTGCCTCGGTCAGCCTTGTCGGTACGTATGCGTTCCACTGCGGCTACTTCAGCCCGGACGCGGGCAAGGTGATCGGCTTCTTTCACGAGTTGAAGGCCGGCTGAGGCGACCTGTTCCGGCTGGCGGGAAGGGAGGGAGTCGAACCCGCTCATCTATTTACGTCAAGAGCCCTCGAGCCGCCGCGCCAGCGATCCATAATCTCGGTCGCGGTGAGCGGATTCTCAGACGACTGCCGGTGGTGGTGGGACGGTCAGAGGTGGGTCCCCACCTCTGAGGTTGTGCTGCCTCAGCTCCCACCGACTGAGATCGAGCTGTCGGGAAAGCTGGCGCTGGCACGTGCCGACTTGGCGAAGGGTCGACCGGGATTCTGGGGCCACACCCTTTTCCTGGAGGGCCTGCTCGGCTTCATGCCCGTCAATCGGCGCGGCCTTAGCGAGTATCGGACCTGGACGATGGAGCAGCTCACACTGGCCGCCGCTTACCTGCTTGGTCCGGACGAGCCGATGCTCGCCGGGGAAATGTCCAGACACGACGTTTGGGACGGCTGGACGCGGAACCTTGCGGTTGCGGTCACCGCCGCACATATCATCGTCTTTCGGATCGACTCTCTCGAAGGGCAGCCTCGCTGGGTCGGAATGGCGGCCCGCCCGAAGGACGTGAGGATGACACGAACCAGCGTGTTGTTTGGCTGGAGTTATCAGGCGCTGGAGGTCACAGGTCCTAACGGGCGGTGGGCCATCCAGGGGTTTCAAGGAGAGAAATTTGATCCGGAGCCGGTGATTGACGCGTGGCGGAACTCAGTCAAGACCACCACGGGCGCGCGATGATTTCGGTTGGCGGGAAGGGAGGGATTCGAACCCTCGAGGGAGCTTTACACCCCCTACCCGCTTAGCAGGCGGGTGCTTTCGGCCACTCAGCCACCTCCCCGACAAGGCGGTGCCGTCGCTCGATTCTATCGGCCCCGACCTCTCTCCATACTTAGCACCCGATGGAGGCTCCCGGCGGACCAGGCGCGCCCCCGATGTGGGGCCCCGGACGCAAGATGGCGTTCGGATCCGCACCCGGTCCGAGGAGCAAGCTCTGGTACACGCTCGCCGACGGCAACCTCAGCGAGGTTTTCTTCCCCTTCCTCGACCGCGTCGCCCTGCACGAGCTTCGCTTTTTCGCCTCCGCCGGCGGCGCGCCTCCGGTCGATGACGCCGCCGACGGGCAGCACGCCGTCAGCTGGATCAGCCCGGGCGTTCCCGCGTTCCGCGTCGAAACCACGCACCACGAGTACCGGCTGACCAAGGAGGTCTTCTCCGATCCCGAAGAGAACGCCCTCCTGATTGCCGCAACTTTCACGCCCGAGCTCCCCGACCTCCGGCTCTACCTGCAGGCCTCCGCCCACTGGCAGCCCGGCACCGAGGGTAACTTCGGCAGCGTCATCGACACGCATCCGCCCGCGCTGCTGCTCCGGCAGCAGGACGTGTGGATATGCATCGTCGGCCCCTTCAGCCGCGCGACCGTCGGCTACTACCGCAGCTCGGACGTCCACATCGACCTGAGCGACGGCGACGGCTACCTCACCTACACATACGATCGCGCGGGTCCGGGGAACGTCTCGGTTGGCGCAGAGATCGGGATCCGTGCCGGCTCCTTTCAGCTTGCTATCGGATTCGCGCATACGCGGGCCGACGCCGAGGAGGTTGCGCGAGCCGCGCTCCAGAAGGGCGCGGGGACCGTGCGTCAAACGTTCGAGCGTGCGTGGCACGCGCAGCCCGAGATCCCTCGCGCCCTCGCGCAGGTCAGCGGCGACGATGGGATGCTCGCACGCGCATCGTTCGCGCTGCTGCACTGTCTCGAGGACAAGTCGCATGCCGGCGCCTTCATCGCCTCGCCCGCCGCGCCCTGGGGTGAGCACAACCATGACGGCGACCACGTGTACCACCTCGTGTGGCCTCGCGACCTCTGCCGCATCGCAACAGCGCTTCTCGACGCGGGTGACACCGACGCTGCGCTCCGGGCCTTTCGCCATTTGCAGACGCACCAGCGTCCGGATGGGGGCTGGTATCAGAACTGGTATCTCGATGGCACGCCCCATTGGCAATCGATCGAGCTCGACCAGGTCGCGCTGCCCATCCTTCTCGCGTGGCGGCTCGGCGTGGCGGGCTGCCTCGACCACGACCCCTACGCGACCATGATCCGCCCCGCGGCGACATTCCTCATCCGCGAGGGACCTGCGACGCAGCTCGACCGATGGGAGGACCAGGGCGGCCTGTCGCCGTCGACGCTTGCCGTATCCATCGCGGCCCTGATCGTCGCGGCCGAATTTGCCCACGACGCAGGCGAGCACATCGCAGCCAGCCACCTGCGCGCGGTGGCCGACTACTGGAACGACCGGGTCGAAAGATGGTGCACCACGGCGTCTGGCCAGTACGTCCGCCTCGCGTCCGACCCGGATCGCCGTCCGACCGAAGGCGCGATAGCACCGGAATTCTTAGAGCTCGTCCGGTATGGGCTGCGCCGGCCGAAGGACGAGCGCGTGCTGCGCAGCCTTCAGGGCGTGGACACCTCATTGAAGGTCAGCCTGCCTGCCGGGCCGAGCTGGCGGCGGTATGTCGGTGACGAGTACGGCGAGCACGAGGACGGGTCACCTTGGGACGGGAGCGGCCGCGGCCGCGCGTGGCCTGTGCTGACCGGAGAACGCGCGCGCCATTTCTTCTCCATGGGCCTGCCGGCCGCGGAGCTCGTTCGCTCGCTCGAGGGGTTTGCGGGACCGGGCCTCATGCTGCCAGAGCAGCTGTGGGACGGACCCGACTCCCCCGAGCGGCGTCTCGTCTTCGGGCGGCCGAACGGGTCCGCGTGTCCGCTGGGCTGGGCGCACGCCGAATACCTGGAGCTGTTGGTGACGATCGCGCTCGCCGGCTTTCCGGACATCGTGATGCCCGCGCGGCGCAGGTACACGGAGGGACCCTCGCATGAGGCGCCGTTCGTGTGGTCGCACAAGCACCAGATCACGCGGATCACAGCGGGTCGCAAGCTGCGCGTGCAGCTCCCGAGGCCCGGCGCCGTGCACTACACCTTCGACGCCTGGAAGTCGTACACCGTGGCCGAGGCGATCGACACCACGCTCGGCCTTTGGGTGGCGGAGGTGCCTTGCCACCGGCTGCCGGCCGGCACGGAGTTCGCGTGGACCGCCCATTACATGACGGGCTGGGAGGGGAGGAACTTCGCGCTGACGGTGGAGTAGTTCGGCCTTTGTTCTCTGCCCGCCCCTCACCCTGACCCTCTCCCCTGAAGGGGAGAGGGAAAAACTGGGGGGACTGCTCGGCCTTACTTTTCTTCTGGTGGTTCCAGGTCGTCCAGCCTCAGGCCGTTCGTGGTGTCTTCGTCGAACTGGCTGTGCAGCTCACCACAGTCGGCGCAGCGGTAGTACTCGCCGACGAAGCCCTTGTGCCAGACCGCGTAGCTGACCACGCCCGGCTCCTCGACCAGGACCTCCTGCTCGAGCCGGTAGATGACCTGCTCCCAGCCGCCCACCTCGATGTCGTCGTCGAGCACGACGACGCAGTAGGGATGCGGCTCGCCCCAGACCATGACGACCTCGCCCCGGCGCTCATCGTCCACGTTGACGATCGACCACGCCTCGGCCGCCTGCGCTCGCGTGCTGCGGACCAGACGCAGCTGGGCCCAGAAGCGTTCGGCCGACTCTCGCTCCGCCTTGTCGTGCTCGGCCTGCGCCTCCTGGAAGGCGCTCCACATGCGGAGCAGGTGATTTCGGAACCGGTGGTATGTGGGGAGCAGCTTCGGCTGCGTCTTCGGCGACCCGATCAGCTTCTCGAACGCGTGCTCGAACGCCGCCTCGACCCGCTCCTGGCGGTCGGTCACGTCCGGCGCCCAGGCCTCGTCCTCCGACAGCCGCATGCTCTCGTTGAGCACGACCTCGAAGTCCAGCCAGTCGTCGCCGAACTCCGGGACGAAGACGCTCTCCACGAGGTCGGCCAGGCGGTGCTCCTCGAGGAGGGCGGGCGTGACTTTGCCCCGCGCGTCGGGCCACCCCTTCCAGCCCATCACGTTGTGGATCCAGTAGTCGAACACCGTGACGGCGTACTGCAGAGCCGCGGGCGAGCTCCAGATGCCGGTCGGCCAGGTTTTCTTGCCGGTCCTGACCTTGTTGTAGAGGGAGATGACCGCTTCTTCGTCCAGGTATTCGGTTTCCATGCTGCCCTCCAACTATATGAGAGCCGCCGGAGAGCCTCGGGCGCCTCTCATATAGGAATAACCCCCAAGCGGCCCTGGGTATAGTCCTTAGCGATGGCCGCAACACGCAGCTTCACCCCCGACCAGGTCGCCCGCTACGCGCGGCACCTCATCCTGCCTGAGGTCGGCGGTGCGGGCCAGCGCAAGCTGCTCAACTCGAGCGTGCTGCTCCTGGGCGCCGGGGGCCTCGGCTCGCCCGCGGCGATGTACCTGGCGGCGGCCGGCGTGGGCAAGGTCGGCATCGTCGACTTCGACGTCGTCGACGCCTCCAACCTCCAGCGCCAGCTCCTGCACGGCCACGACGACATCGGCCGGCTGAAGGTCGAGTCCGCGGCCGACACGCTTCGCAACCTGAATCCAGACGTCGAGGTCGTACCGATCAATGAACACCTGAACTCGGAGAACGCGTTGCGCATCTTCGCGCCCTACGACGTGATCATCGACGGGACGGACAACTTCCCGACCCGCTACCTGGCGAACGACGCGGCGCACTTCCTCGCCAAGCCTCTTGTGCACGGCAGCATCTTCCGGTTCGAAGGGCGGCTCGCCCTGTTCGACTCCGCGAAGGGCACAGGCTGCTACCGGTGCCTTTTCCCCGAGCCTCCTCCGCCCGGATCGGTGCAGAGCTGCGCCGAGGCGGGGGTGTTCGGCGTCCTGCCCGGAATCATCGGCAGCATGATGGCCTTCGAGACCATCAAGTTCCTGCTCGACATCGGCCGCCCGATGATCGGACGCTACCTGCTCTTCGAGGGTGAGGACATGAGCTTCCGCGAGCTGAAGCTGCGCCAGAACAAGGCCTGCCCGCTGTGCGGCGAGAACCCCACGGTCGATTCGCTGATCGACTACGAGGCGTGGTGCGGCACCCCCGCCATGGAGCCCTCCGAAGCCCGCGCGAGCTAATCTCGTCCTCGTGGACCGCCCCGGCCAGCCCGGCCGCATCTCGGGGCTCTGGGCGCCGATACGTGCGTCAGGGGGCCCGGCCCGTCGTCGTCGCGCATCGAAAGATGCGCTCCTCCTAGGTCCACCCCTTCCTTCGTCTCGGCCCCCAGACCGGCGACCTAGCGGCCGCCTGCCCCGAGCTACTGGCCGTTCTGGCCAGGTCGGTCCACAGTGATCCAGCTCGACGCGTTCGACGCGACCCGCTTGAAGAACGCGCGCGAGATCGTGCGCGGGCTCGACTCCGTGCTGGTCGCTTACTCGGGCGGCGTCGACTCGACCCTGCTCCTCAAGCTCGCGATGGATGAGCTCGGGCAGGGCACCGTCGCGGTCCTTGCCAGCTCGCCGGCGTATCCCGAGTCGGAGCAATCCGAGGCGCGCGCCTTGGCGAGCCGGATGGGCGCGCGGCTCGTCGAGGTCACGACCAACGAGGTCGAGCTCGACGCATACGCGCGCAACAATCCCGACCGCTGCTTCCACTGCAAGGAGGAGCTCTTCGACACGCTCGAGCCCGTGCAGCGCGAGCTTGGGCTTGCGCATATTGCATACGGCGCGACGGCCGACGACGCGGGCGACCACCGTCCAGGCCATGGTTCGGCGGTCCGGCGCGGCGTTCGTTTCCCGCTGCTCGAGGCCGGAATGGCGAAATCCGAGATTCGCGCGGCTGCCCGCGCGCTCGGCCTTCCCAACTGGAACAAGCCGTCGTTTGCGTGCCTGTCGTCGCGCATTCCGCATGGCACACCGGTGACCGTCGCGGCGCTGCGCCAGATCGAGGCCGCGGAGGCGGCGGTGAAGGCGCTCGGTTTCCGGCAGGTGCGGGTGAGGCACCACGGTGACGTCGCGCGCATCGAGGTCGATGCGGAGGAGATCCCCCGGCTCATCGAATCGCGCGAGCTCGTCGCCGGAGCGGTGCGCGAGGCCGGCTACAGGTTCGTGTCCGTGGACCTCGACGGTTACACAACCGGCAGCCTCAACCGCGCCTGGAAACCCGAGCGATCGCACCTGTCGTCCTGAGCCTCGACGAGGGCACCACCGGTGCTACGGCCATCGCCGTGGGGATGGACGGCGAGATCAAGGGCAAGGGCTACCAGGAGATCACCCAGCACTACCCGCATCCAGGCTGGGTGGAGCATGACGCGAACGAGATCTGGTCCGCCGTCGAAGTAAGCGCGCGTCAGGCTCTCGACGCAGCGGGCGCGAAGCCGGCAGATGTCCGCGCCGTCGGCATCACCAACCAGCGCGAGACGCTCGTCCTGTGGGATCGCCGGACGCTGGAACCGGTGGCGCCCGCGATCGTCTGGCAGGATCGCAGGACGGCGGACGAATGCGCGCGGCTCCGCGAGGCGGGCCACGAGGAGCACGTCCGCGACGTCACCGGCCTCGTGATCGACCCGTACTTCACCGCGACCAAGCTGGCCTGGGCCCTGCAGCACGTGGAGGGCGCGAAAGACGCGGCGGTGGGGACCGTAGATTCCTGGCTCGTGGCGCGTCTCTCCGGCGGCCGCGACCACGTCACGGACGCATCCAATGCCTCGCGCACGCTCCTGTTCGACATCGACGCCGGCGGATGGAGCGAGAACATGGCGGACGTATTCCGGGTTCCGTTGGGCAATCTCCCACGCGTCGTCGATTCGAGCGGCCGCATCTCCGCGTGCAAGCCCGAGGCGTTTGGGGATGTGGCGGCGCCGATCACGGGCATCGCGGGCGACCAGCAGGCCGCGCTGTTCGGCCAGGCGTGCACCGCGGACGGGATGGCCAAGAACACGTATGGGACCGGCTCGTTCGTCCTCATGCAGACCGGGCAGCGTCGCGTCGCGTCCGCCTCGGGAATGCTCACGACGGTCGCGTGGCGGAGGTCGGCAAGGCTCAGCTACGCGCTGGAGGGGGCGATCTTCGTCACCGGCGCGGCCCTGCAGTGGCTGCGCGACGGTCTCGGCATCATCGCCAGCGCGTCCGAGGCGGGCCCGCTCGCCTCGTCCGTGCCCGACGCCGGCGGCGTGTTCCTGGTGCCCGCGTTCACCGGCCTCGGGGCGCCCCACTGGGACCCGTACGCGCGCGGAACCATCACCGGGCTGACGCGAGGTTCCAGCCGGGCCCATCTCGTGCGCGCGGCGGTCGAGGCGATGGCTTACCAGACCAGGGACGTGGTCGAGGCCATGGAGCGCGACACGGGCAGGCCGCTGACCGAGCTCCGGGTCGACGGCGGCGCAGCGGTCATGGACGTGCTCTGCCAGTTCCAGGCCGACCTGCTCGGCCTCCCGGTCCGCCGGCCGAGGAACACGGAGACGACGGCGCTGGGCGCCGCCTTCCTGGCAGGACTTGGTGCGGGGCTCTGGACCGATTCCGACCTCGGGCAGCTCTGGAAGCTCGACCGCGAGTTCGAGCCGCGCATGTCGCGCGACGAGGCGGACACGCTCCAGGCCCGATGGCGCCGGGCGGTAGAACGAAGCCGAGGTTGGGAGGAGGGCGCTCCGCCTGCCGGATAATCAGTAGTCCGGTGAGCACCGAAGCGCCTTCCCGACCGCCCCGCCACCAGAACCTGTACGCCCACTTCCTGTGGATGCAGCAGCGTTTCTTCGCGGCCATGCTGCTCGCCGCCGGCCTCGTGGCCACAGGCATCGCCATCTACCAGCGCCAGCTCTTCTCTCCGGGTTTCGCCGTCTGGCTCATTTACATCCCGACCGGTTTGGCGCTCGGGGGCGGCATCCTTCTCTACCGCCGGCGAAGCAACCTCCAGGTCCTCGACAGCGGGGTGAAGATCTCGAACATGCTCAAGAGCGTCCTGATCGACTACGACTCGATCAAGTCGGTCAAGGCGCTGCCCCTCCGCCAGCACTTCCAGGATGGCCGCAGCCGGATGATCGCGCCGATCATGAAGCAGCACATCGATAAGCCCGCGGTCTTCATCAAGGTCCGCGGTGACGAAACCGAGCTGGCCGCCATCAAGAAGGACCTGGGGGTCTTCAAGAGGCGCCTGATGGACGAGAACACGATCGCCGTCCCGGTGCCCGACGCGGACGCGGTCGTCTGGGAGATCAGCGCGCATCTGCCGGACCGAGTCGGTCAGAACCAGGGCGGATCGAAGCGACGCAAACGCCGTCGGTGATCGGACCGCGCGCCTACCAGCTCGAAGAGGCGCCGGCCCCACAGATCCGCGGGACCAACTATTTCGACCGGTGGGACCTGATCGCCGTTCTCGGGCTGACCGCCGTCGCATTCGTGATTCGTTTCTTCAGCCCGATACTGCCTGACTTCTTCGTCCACCCTACCCAGGGCCCCTTCATCACCAACTGCGTTTCCAACACGCCGATCAACCCGGTGGGCGACCCCGGAACCCTCTGCGGCCTGGCCTATCCCTTCAACAGGGGCTTCCCCGACTCGCAGGGAAATCTCTCGCCGCCCAACGGTCAGGTCTTCGACGAGATCTATTTCCCCGTCGACGCCTACAACGACGTCAAGGGCATCGAGCAGTGCCGTCCCACGACCACGAGCTGCCGCTACAACTATTTCGACCCCGAACCACCCCTCGGCAAAGAGATCATCGCGGCGGGCGAGGTGGGATACGGATGGTTTCGCGCGACCTTCCAGGGCGCGCACGGCGATTACGTCGATCTCGGCTTCAACACTTTTGGGTGGCGCATCGCCGCCTGCATCTTCGGAACGCTATGCATCCCGATGATGTACCTGTTCGCGCGAAGGCTGTGGCCGAACCGGCTGTTCGCGATCGCGGCCGCGACCTTTGCCTGCTTCGACGGCATGTTCTTCATCCAATCGAGGATCGGGATGATCGACATCTTTCCGATCTTCTTCATCCTCCTCGCCTACTACCTGTTCCTGGTCCACATCCAGAGCCAGACCTTCAACCGATCGATGCTCTCGCTTGTCGCGCTTGGTTTCGTGTTGGGCGTGGGCATCGCCTCGAAGTGGATTGTCCTGGCCGCGTACGCGAGCATCGTCTTCCTGCTTGTCGTGCGCGCGATCCTGCGCGGACTCAACTTCGAGTTCGGGCCGCCCGGCTGGTCGTTCGTGTCGTGGAGGCGCGGCGCGGGGCCGGCGCTGCCCGGCGACGTGTTCTGGCCTTCCTACGTGTCGGTCGCGTTGATCGCGCTCGTCGTGATCCCGGTCGGGATCTACGTCGTTTCGTGGTACCCGTTCTTCGCGCGCGGCGCCTTCCACAACCTCAACGACCTGTGGAACTACCAGGTCGACTCGTATCGCTACCACGCCACGTTGAAAGCGACGCATCCGTACGGTTCGCCGGCGTGGTCGTGGCCGTTCCTTGCGCGGCCGGTGCTGTACTACGCCGAATACACGAACCTCGGCACCGACGTCTTCACGGGGGAGCCGCTGTGGGCGCGCATGTCCAACCTGGGCAACCCATGGATCTGGTGGACCAGCCTTCCATGCGTCGTCGCCCTGCCGTACTTCATCATCCGGCACCGCAGCTTTCCGGCCACAGTGATCCTGCTCGGCTTCGTCACGCAGTACCTGCCGTGGTTCCCGATCACGCGGGTGCTGTTCATGTACCACATGTTCGGCGGCCTCATTTTCATGGTCCTCGCTCTCGCGTTCGTGCTCGCGTTCCTCGCGCAGAAGGTGCCGCGGCGGAATGGGCAGATCCTGGTCGCGGCGCATCTCGCGACGGCGGTCTTCTTCTTCGGCTATTTCTATCCGGCCTGGACCGGAGTGCCAATCTCGGCCGCGGCGTGGTTCGAAGGAACCGGCACACCTCCATGGGGCCCGAAGATCTGGCTTGTCCAGAACTGTGAAGTCCCCGTAGCGCAGCCGCGCCTTTTCTGTTGGAACTAGCGGCCGGTCTCTTTCTCGTCGCGTGTGCCGCGGCAGGCTTTGGCATCACCTACCTGTCGGGCGTCGGGTTGAACCTCGAGGAGCGCATCACCTTCGGCGCGGTGCTGGGACCTATGGCCGTGGCCGCGGCGAGCTACGTCATCTCACTACTGGTGCGCGACGTCACCTGGCTGACCGTGCTTGCAGGCCTCGTGCTGGGCGCCGGCGCGGGGGTGGCCGGCCTGGTCGCCGGCTGGGCGCAGGTCGGCATCGACCTCGTCGATGCGCGCCGGAGGTGGCTGGCACCGCTGCGCGCTCCCGACCATCCATGGCCCTTCGCGCTGGTGACGCTCGTCTGCGCCGCCTGGACCGTGCACTTCTTGCACCAGGCATACGTCTACACGCCGAGTGGGCTGTACACCGGCTACGTGAACATATGGGGAGACTGGGCCGCGCACCTCAGCTTCGCCGGCTCATTCGCCTACGGCAACAACTTCCCGCCCGCGTTTCCCATCGATCCCGGTCACCACCTCGGGTACCCATTCATGATCGATTTCTTCGCCGCCGACCTCATCCCGTTCGGCATCTCGCTCACGGAAGCACTGACCGCGACGTCGGGAATGCTGGGCCTCGCTTTTCCCGCGGTCCTCTACCTCGCGGCGCGACGTTTCGCCGGCGGCCGGCTCGCCGCGGCCATCGCCGTGTTCGTCTTTCTGTTGAGCGGCGGCCTTGGCTTCGGCTATTTCTTCATCGACGTCTCCCATAACGGCTTCGCCGCCGCGCAGCACCTCATGCGCGAGTACACGCTCAACCGCAACGTCAACCTCCAGTGGCTGAACCCCGTGCTCGCCTATCTGATCCCGCAGCGCTCGACGCTCTTCGGCTTCAGCCTCGCCCTGATCGTGCTGCTAGTGCTGTGGCTGGCGGTGCGCGACCGGGCCCAGTGGAAGACGTTCGTGTTCGCCGGGCTGGTGGCAGGCGTGATGCCTGTGTTCCACGTGCACGCGTACGGCACGGTGGTCGCCCTCGGCCTTTTCTGGGCCCTTATGTTCGACCGCCGCCGGCAATGGCAGGCGTTCTTCGTGCCGGCGATTGTCATCGGCGTCCCGATCCTCGTCTGGATGTGGCCTCCGCAGAACACGAGCGTGTGCGGCGACCTGCCTTCGATCGACGGCTACTGCATCCAGCCGGGATGGCTTGCGTTCTCCGACTGGCAGGCGCACGGGTGGTGGTTGTTCGCATGGGACTTCATCTGGTTCTGGATCTGGAAC
>JGI12709J13192_1000128_pt1 | contig 13321 bp, 10 predicted proteins | sample BlaSpr_A8_OM3_M3_FD_13192 | JGI IMG/M metagenome (IMG submission 13192)
CGGTTTGACCTGCCGGTCTGGCAGGAGCTGCGGGAGGAGCTGAAGGGCCGCGGCTTCGAGGTGATCACGATCGCCGCCGACGCGCGCGGAGCGGCCGCTGCGGAGCCCTTCATCTCTGCCGCGCATCAGCGGCATCCCAGCCTTCTCGACGAGAAATTCACGGTCGCGGAGCTTTACGACGTGCGCAATGTCCCGGCCGCGTTCTGGATCGACGAGGACGGCCGCATCGTCCGGGCCGGCGACCCGATCTACGCCCAGCGACGCAATCGCGAGACCGGCGAGGTCACCGTGAACAAGGAGTATCTCGATGCGGTGCGCGACTGGGTCGCCAAAGGTCCGCGCAGCGACTACTTGATGGGCCAGGAGCGCCTCGCGGCGCGCTTGCCGGCGCTCGACTTCGATGACGTCATCGCTGCCGCCGACTTTCAGCTGGGCACCTACCTCGCGATGCATGGTCACGCGGCGGACGCCCTCGTGCATTTCAAGAAAGCTCACGCGCTGCGACCTGAGAGCTGGACCTACAAGCGCCAGGCGTGGAGCCTGGGCGACATCGAACGCGACTACGGCACCACGTTCCAGGAGGCCGTGAAGGACCCGGCGAGCGGTCCGTTCTACCCGCCGCTCGACCTGGGCTAAGGGCTGCCCGTGTCGTCGAGGAGCGACGACAGGGCCGCCGCCTCTGCCCGCAGCCTCGACGCACGCTCGGTTCGGCCCGTTCGCTCGTACTCTGCGGCGGCCGCATCCCGTTCCGCTATCTCGGCGCGCAGAATTTCAACAATCTCCTTGGCCGAGAGCTCCCGGCGAGCGACGTCTCCGACACCGACACCCAATCTCGTCCGGGGGACGTGAGGCGGGTCCACCGCTTCGGCGTTGTCGATCGCACTCACGGCGGACCGGATGGCAGCCGTCCCGACCGGGTCACGCTCCTTCAGCGCGAGTCGAAGCGCAGCCCTAAGGCGGTCACGCAGTCGAGCTGCGTCGGGGAAGCCTTCCATCGCTTAGACGCTTCATCATCTCGCACTAGCTCAATGTCCGAGATGGCCGAGCAAGAAGGCGAAGCAAGTCCGCCGGGCGTGGTCGCGAACCAGCGCCTGACGTCGCTCACCGGCGCCCTCCTGTTCGTCCTCCTTGGCCTGATCGGCATCACCATCCTCAGCGTCAGGAGCCTGCTGCCCCAGCACCTGCTCCTCGGCTTCGTGCTCATCCCGCCCCTTGCGCTGAAGATGGCCTCGACCACCTACCGGTTCACGCGCTACTACACGGGCGATCCGGCCTACCGCGCGGCCGGTCCGCCACCGCTCTACCTGCGCCTGATCGCGCCGATCGTCGTCGTCTCCACGGTGGCTGTCTTCATCACGGGGTTGGAGCTGTGGTTCTTCGGCCTGAGGTTCGGCAGCGTCTGGATCGGGGCCCACAAGCTCTCCTTCCTGATCTGGCTTCCAGCCATTGCGATCCACGTCCTGGCGCACCTGAACCGCACGTCCGCGGCGGTGGGTCAGGAGCTCTCGTCGCCGGCGCCCGGCGTCACCATGCGGCGATCACTCGTCATCGGAAGCCTGGTCGCGGGCGCGGTCCTCGCCGCGGCGAGCCTCACCTACGCCAGCCCGTTCATCTTCTTCGGAGTGGGCTAGGGACAGCAGCTCAGACTGTGGCGGCCTGCCGGAAGTGGGGGAGCACCTCGGTCGCCAGCAGGTCGATCGTCTCCGGATCCAGGCCCTGGAACACGATGTATTGGTAGCCGGCGTCAAGCAGCTGTCGCAGGTGCTCGACTCCTTCTGCTGGGGTGCAGGGCGTCACCAGCTTGTCGAGGAACGACCGCAATTGAGGAGGAATCCGATCGACCTTCTCCTCTGCCTGTTCGCGGGTCTTCGCCAGGGTGAGGTTGATCAGCCCGGTCCGCAGCACCGAGCCGAAGTCGCGTCCGGCCTCGTCGCAGCCCGCGCGAAGTCGCGACCACCGCTCGGCAACGTCCGCCGCGGTGAATGCGCCTCCTGCCCAGGACGCCGCTCCAAGATTGCAGGCGTGCGCGTGCTTCGCTGTGAGACGGAGCGTGCCGGGTCCTCCACCTGCGACGAGAATGGGAATCGGATCCTGCACCGGCCGCGGCGCCAGCGCCGCGTCATGGACCCGGAAGAACTCGCCCTCGAAGGTCACCGTTTCTCCGGCGAGGAGCGGCTCGATGATGGCCAGCGCTTCGGCCAGCCGCGCCAGACGTTGAGGGCCGGTGCCGTAGTCGAGCCCCAACCGTTCGAACTCCCAGGGCATGTCGCCGCTTCCCACGCCGAGCACAGCGCGGCCACCCGAGATTCGGTCGACGTCACTCACGATGCGTGCAAGGGCGACAGGGTGACGGTAGGAGACGCAGCTGACCATCGTGCCCAGGCGCACTCGTTCGGTCGCCTCCGCCAATCCCGCCAGCGTCGTCCAGGCGTCGCCCATGACCAGTGGATGATCCGGCATGAAGATCGCATCAAACCCGGCGGCCTCGAGCGTCTGCGCCGTGGCGCGGATCTGGGGCCATGGCGCAACCGCAGCGATGTTGGCGCCAAACCGAGGGCCGGGCTGGGTGACCCATGGATGCTCAGCAGGCACCTCATTAGGCTACATCTCGACCATTGACGAGCCAGCAGCCGAGTCAAGACAAAGGCATTCCTCTCGAACTGACCGCCTTCTGCGTGCGTGGCGAACCTATCGGCTACTCGGAGGCGATCAGCGGGAGCTTCGCGCCGTTCCAGGTCGGCGATAACTGGGGCTCCCCGTGGAGCACGACGTGGTTTCACGTGCGAGGTCGCGTGCCCGACGGCTGGGCCGGCAAGCGAGTCGTGGCCTTGCTCGACCTTGGCTTCGACGGCCCAACCGGGTTCACCTGTGAGGCCCTTGCCTGGAAGGACGGCAACGCGTGGCGCGGGGTAGATCCAAACCACCGATGGCTGCCGATCGAAGGTCCAGAGGTCGACTTCTATCTCGAGGCGGCGGCCAACCCTCGAGCGACCGAGCAGGGATCGGACCCGGCGCCCTCGATGATCGCCCTGCGCGATTCTCCTGAGCCCGCGTTCGTCCTTCGCCAGGCTGAGCTGGCCCTTCACGAGGTCGAGGAATCGATTGGTGAGGTGAAACTCGACCCCTTGCACCGCATCACCGCCGTCGGCCACGCTCACATCGACACTGCATGGGAATGGCCGGTCCGCGAGGCCAAGCGAAAGGTCGCCCGAAGCTGGTCGACGCAGCTCGCGCTAATGGACGAATATCCCGACTTTGTGTTCGCCGCTTCGCAGCCCGCGCAGTACGCGTGGATGAAAGAGTCGTACCCCGACATCTACCGGCGCATCAAGGAGAAGGTGGCCGCCGGCCAGTGGGAGCCGGTCGGCGCGATGTGGGTGGAGGCCGACTGCAACCTGCCTTCGGGCGAGTCGCTCGTGCGCCAGCTGCTGCACGGCAAGCGCTTCTTCATGCGCGAGTTCGGCTACGAAACCAGGATCCTGTGGCTGCCGGACGTCTTCGGTTACCCGGGCAACCTGCCGCAGCTCATGGCGGACGCCGGCTGCGATTTCTTCCTCACACAGAAGCTTTCCTGGAACGACACCAACAAGCCCGAGCACCACACCTTTCTATGGGAGGGCATCGACGGGACGCGGATCTTCACCCACTTCCCACCCGCCGACACCTACAACGGAAGTTTTCTGCCCGAGGACGTCGAGTGGAGCATCCGCAACTTCAAGGACGGCCACAGCTCGAACAGGTCGCTGTACCTGTTCGGTTGGGGTGACGGAGGCGGCGGCCCGCAGGCGGAGATGATCGAGTCGGCGCACCGCCTCGAGGTCGATCTCGGCCGCGCGGCGGATTTCTTCGAAGCGGCCTCGTCCGAAGCTAGCGGCCTCACGACCGTCGCGGGGGAGCTGTACTTCGAGTTGCACCGCGGCACGTACACGAGCCAGTCCCGGACGAAGCGGCTCAACCGACTTGCTCAGCAGGCCCTGCGCGAAGCGGAGATGTGGTCGGTCGCGGCCGGCGCCGCGCACCCTTCGCCCGAGCTCGGCGTGCTTTGGGAGAAGCTGCTGCTCAACCAGTTTCACGACATCCTTCCGGGCTCGAGCATCGACTGGGTCTACGAAGAGGCGGAGCGCGACCTGGCGCACGTCACGGAGCGGGCGGCTGACATCGCTGAGGTGGCGATGGCGGCGATTGTGGGCGAGGGCGAAGCGTTGGTGGCGTTCAACTCGACGTCTCATCCGCGCGCTGAGGTCGTCAGCCTGGATGGCGAAAACGCGCGCATCGAGGCTCCACCGTGCGGGTGGGCGGTTGTCGCCGCGGGCCCCAGCGGACCTGAGGTCGCGGTCACCGACCACAGCATGGAGAACGAGCTGCTCCGCGTCGAATGGGACGACCGCGCGGTCCTGACCTCGATCTGGGACAAGGAGGCGCATCGCGAGGCGCTGGGCGGACCGGGGAATCTGCTTCAGCTGCATGACGACAACCCCGCGCGGTGGGATGCGTGGGACCTCGATCCCGACTACCGGACGTCGTTCATCGAGGTGACGCAGATCGACCGGCTCGAGCTGCGGGGCGGGCTTCGTGGACTGCTGGCGTTCAGGCGCAGGTTCGGTGAATCGTCTCTCACGCAGATCATGTCGCTTGATGCCGGGTCGCGAGTCCTTCGCTTCGAGACCCTCGTGAGCTGGCAGGAAAGGCACAAGATGCTGAAGGTCGCCTTTCCCGTCACGGTGAGCTCGCGCGAGGCGACGTACGAGATCCAGTTCGGCCACCTCAAGCGGCCGACGCATGAGGACACGAGCCAGGCGAGAGCGATGTTCGAGGTGTGCGCCCAGCGCTGGGCCGACCTCGGCGACGGCGACTACGGCGTCGCGCTGCTGAACGATTGCAAGCACGGCTACGACATCCATGGCTCGGTGATGCGGCTTTCTCTCTTGCGCGGGCCGACGCATCCGGACCCGACTGCCGACCTCGGCGACCACCAGCTCACCTACGCCCTGATGCCGCACGCCGGCGATTTCCGAGAGGCGGGCGTTATCGAGGCCGCGGAGGACCTGAACTCTCCGCTGCTGATGGCCCATGGAAACCTGGCCGCCGGCTCGTCCCGGTCGCTCGTCGACGTCGACACCCGGCAGGTGATCGTCGAGACGATCAAGTGTGCCGAGGACTCGGACGACGTGATCGTGCGTCTCTATGAAGCGTGGGGTGGCAGCTGCATGGCGCGATTGCGGACGACGCTCCCCGCATCACGAGCGTATCTGTGCGATCTCCTGGAACGCGAGCGCGACGAGGTCGCGGTGAGGGACGGCGTCATCGAGCTGGAGCTCACGCCGTTCAAGATTCTGACCCTCAAACTTCAGGCTTAGCGAAGGTCGCGGACTAGTTTCCCCTCGAGGCTGCCCGCAACGACGGTATCGCCGCGAGGGCGAACACGACTCCGGCGGCGGCGGCCACGTAAAAGGGCACGCCCACACCCAGTGCGAAAAGGCTTCCACCGACGAATGCGCCGATCGCCATGCCGGAGCTCAAGGCGGTGCCGACGATGCCCTGGGCCTCAGCCCTGCGGTCCTGCACCGCCCGCATCAGGAACGAGTTCATGGCGGGCTCCGTGAAAGCCCACAGCAGGCCCTCGAAAGCGCCGACCGCGATCACGATCGGGACGTTCTTCAGCCCAGGGTAGACCACGCCCATCAGCGAGCCGAGCACGATCGAGCCGAAAGCGAGCCACCGGCGGTCCCAGCGGTCTGAGCCCCAACCTGCAAGTGGCGTTGCGATGAGCACCGGCAGCGCATACAACGTGAAGGACAGGCCGATCACCGGGTCGCTCGCGCCGAGAGAGCGCATGTAGAGGCTCCAGATCACGTCGTAGATGCCGATCAGCAAACCGAGGCCGATCGAAAGCGTGACGACAGCACGCACGGCGGCGCCGACCGGCGAACGACCAAGCAAGGTGCGCGCCTGCAGTGGTGCGGTGACGGCAGGTCTCGCCGTCGAGGGCACAGCCCGCCAGACCACGATCGCCGCCGCCAGGAGCGCTGCTCCGGTGACGAGGAAGACCGTCCAACGGCCGAAGACGGCGAGGAAACCGCCGATCGCGGGTCCGACGATGAAACCGCTTTGCTGCGCGCCCGAAACCCAGCTGTAGGCGCGTCCGAGGTAAGACCGCGGAACGACGTCGGCCACCGCCGCGAGCTCGGCCGGCAGCGAGGCCGCGAAACCCAGCCCCTGGGTGAAGCGAAGCGCGATCAGCCACCCCACCGGCACCGGCAGAATGAGCGCGATCGAGCTCAACGAGGCCAGCAGGAGGCCGCCGACCATCATGGGGCGCCCGCCGAATCGAGCTGCGAGGCGGCCGGCGGGCCACTGACCCACGGCCTGCGCCACGAGTGAGGCGCCGACGATCACACCGACCAGGGAGTACGGCGCTCCGCGCTCGTGCAGGTAGAGAGGCAAGACGGGGAGGAGGGAACCGACCCCCGTGCCGGAGACGAAGATTGCCGCCACGATCCCAAACAGCGCCTTACGGTCGGGGGCTTGAGTCTCCGTCACTCACGGAAGGTTAAAGGGCGACCGAGGTCAGGCCGAGGCGGGACGCTCCACGGGGCGAGGCGCCTTGGATTCGAGGTGGCCAGCGACCTGGTTGAGCAGCCGGACGAGCTCAGCCCGGTCTTTCGGGACCAGCTGCCTGACTGCGCCGGCGATCCTTGCAGCCCCCAGGCCCCAGAGGCGTTCCAACAGGCGGTCCGCCTTGGGCGTCAGCTCGAGCCAGGTCGTGCGGCGGTCGGCCAGGTCCGGAACCCGGCGGACGTACCCCTGCTCCTCCAGCCGGTCGACAAGAGGCACGAGGGTGCCTGGGGTCACGCGCAGCCTGCGGGCCAGCTCCCGACCGGACTGTCTTCCGAAGCGGCGGATGGTAACGAGCGCGCGGAACTGCGCCATCGTCACCTCGCAATCCATGAAGAAGCTGGCCGTATCGTCGGCAAAGGCCGCCCGCTGCCGGCCGAAGGCGATCATGATCGAGCGCACCTCGTCGCGATCGAACGCCTCTGTGCTTCTTGACCTCATCTTGACCTCATTGGATCGTAGCAAATGACTTGACTGTGGTCAATCATTTGATATAGTCAAACGACTGTGAAGTCGCGCGCAGGCTGCTCGCAATGCTGATTCGACTGCTCCGCACCTACCTGCGGCCGTACACGCGCCACGTCGCGATTGTCGTCGTCTTGGTGCTCATCCAGACCATCGCCAACCTCTACCTGCCGAACCTGAATGCCGACATCATCAACAACGGCGTCGTCAAGGGCGACGTCCCTTACATCTGGAGAACCGGCGGGATCATGCTTGGAGTCACCGTAGTGCTCGGCATCATCGCGATCATCGCGGTGTACTGGGCCTCGCTCGCGGCGATGGCCGTCGGCCGGGACCTGCGGGCCGCCGTGTTCGGACGCGTCCAGGGCTTCTCGTCAAGAGAGATGAACCGTCTTGGCACGGCGTCGCTGATCACGCGCAACACCAACGACGTGCAGCAGGTTCAGCTCTTCATGCAGATCGCGCTGACGATGCTGGTCGCGGCCCCGATCATGGCCGTGGGCGGGGTGATCATGGCCCTCCGCGAGAACGTGACGCTCTCGGCGCTGCTGATCGTGGTCGTGCCGATCATCGTCGCGCTCGTCGCCGTCATGTTCGTGCTGGGCGTCCCGCTGTTCCGCTCCATGCAGGGCAAGATCGATCGCATCAACCAGGTCCTGCGCGAGCAGATCATGGGAGTTCGCGTCATCCGGGCATTCCGCCGCACGCCTTTCGAGCAGGCGCGTTTCGAATCTGCCAACGAGGACCTCACCTCCACGGCCCTGCGCGTGAACCGGATCTTCGTCGTCATGTTCCCGGCGTTGATGGCCGTGATGAACCTGACCACCGTCGCCGTGCTCTGGTTCGGCGGCCAGCTCGTGAACAGCGGGCAGATGCCGATCGGCAACGTGACGGCCTTCCTCATGTACGTGATGCAGATCCTGTTCTCGATGCTCATGGCAGTCGCGATGGTCATCCTCGTGCCGCGGGCGGAAGCCAGCGCCGCGCGGATCAACGAGGTCATCGACATGGCCCCTTCGATCGCGGACCCGGTCGATCCCGATGAGCCAGACAGCTCGACCGGCCACGTCGAGTTCGACAACGTGAGCTTCGGCTATCCCGGCGGGGAGCATCCGGTCCTCCAAGACCTGAGCTTCGACCTACGGCGAGGCGAGACTGTCGCCGTCATCGGTGGCACCGGCTCAGGCAAGACCACGTTGCTCAACCTCATCCCACGTTTCTTCGACGTCAGCGCCGGGCGGCTGCTGGTCGATGGGGTTGACGTGCGCCGGCAGTCGCTGGAGCGGCTGTGGGGCGTGATCGGGCTCGTCCCTCAGCGCGCGTTCCTGTTCAGCGGCACGGTCGCGAGCAACCTCAGATTCGGCAACCAGGACGCCACTGACGAGGAGCTCTGGCACGCCCTCGAGGTCGCCCAGGCCAAGGACTTCGTCACCGCGATGGAGGGTGGGCTGGAAGGCGTGATCGACCAGGGCGGCACCAATGTCTCCGGAGGCCAGCGCCAGCGCCTGGCGATCGCGCGCGCGCTCGTCAAGCGGCCCTCGATCTATCTCTTCGACGACTGCTTCTCCGCCCTCGACGCGGGCACCGATTCGCGCCTTCGCGCCGCGCTTCGCTCGGAAACCACCGAGGCGATGGTCTTGATCGTCGCCCAGCGCGTGAGCACGATCATGCATGCGGACCGCATCATCGTGCTGGACGAGGGTCGCGTCGTGGGCATCGGCACCCACTCGGAGTTGATGGAATCCAGCGAGCCTTATCGGGAGATCGTCGACTCGCAGCTCGGCGCGGCGGCGGTCGCATGATCAATCGCGGAGGCGGTGGCGGCAGGGGCCCGGCGGGCGCAGGTTCCAGCAACCGGCCGATGGGCTGGATGGGCATGGGCGGCCCACCCGCGGGCAAGACCAGGGACGTCCGCGGAACGCTGCGCCAGCTCCTCGGTCGCCTGCGGCCGGAGCGGACTCTCCTCGCCATCGCCACCGTGCTCGGCGCGGCCAGCGTCGCGTTCGCGGTGATCGGGCCGAAGATCATCGGCAACGCCACCAACATCATCTTCAACGGCGTCGTGGGCAAGTCGCTCCCCGCCGGGTTGACGAAGGCCCAGGCCATCGAGCTGCTGCGCCAGCACGGCCAGGGCCAGCTTGCACAGACGCTCTCGGGCATGGACGTGACCCCAGGCAAAGGCATCGACTTCACGCAGCTGGGCCAGGTCTTGATGCTGGCGGTCTTCGTCTACCTCGTGTCCTCCGTTTTCACGTGGGCTCAGGGCTACCTCCTGGCCGGGGTAGCGCAGCGGACTGTCTACCGGATGCGCCGCGACGTAGAGACCAAGCTCGCGAGACTGCCGCTGAAGTACTTCGACAGCCACTCCCACGGCGACATCCTGAGCCGGGTCACCAACGACATCGACAACGTGGCCACGACGCTGCAGCAGGGGCTGAGCCAGATCCTGACGTCGGTGCTCACGGTGATCGGGGTGCTGGGGATGATGTTCTGGATCAGCCCGCTGCTGGCGCTGATCTCACTCTTCACGGTGCCGCTGTCGGTCGTGATCACGGTTTTGATCGCGCGGAGGTCGCAAAAGCAGTTTGCGGCGCAGTGGAAGTGGACGGGCAGCCTGAACGGCCACGTCGAGGAGATGCACACGGGCCACGCCCTGGTCCAGGTGTTCGGTCAGCGCGGCAGGGCGCAGGAAGTCTTCGACCTCCACAACGGCCGCCTCTACGACGCGAGCTTCAGGGCCCAGTTCCTGTCGGGGATCATCCAGCCCGCGATGCAGTTCTTGGCCAACCTCAACTACGTCGCCATCGCCGTGATCGGCGGCTACCGCGTCGCGACCGGAACGATGTCGCTCGGCGATGTGCAGGCGTTCATCCAGTACTCGCGTCAGTTCACGATGCCGATCACGCAGATCGCCGCTCAGATGAACCTGCTCCAGTCGGGCTTGGCCTCGGCCGAGAGGGTGTTCGAGCTCCTGGCCGCAGAGGACGAGTCCCCTGATCAGGATCGTGGCGAAGGGCTCGGCGACGTGACCGGTCACGTCTCTCTCGAGCAGGTCTCGTTCCGGTACGTGCCGGACAAGCCGCTGATCGACGGTTTCGACCTGGAGGTGCGGCCCGGCCAGACCATCGCGATTGTCGGCCCGACGGGAGCCGGCAAGACCACGATCGTCAACCTGCTGATGCGCTTCTACGACATCGACGGCGGCGTCATCCGCCTGGACGGTGTCAACACGCGCGACGTGCCGCGTGATGACGTGCGCCGGGCCTTCGGGATGGTCCTGCAGGACACGTGGCTGTTCGCGGGCACCATCCGCGACAACATCGCCTATGGAAAGGAAGGCGCCACTGAGGAGGAGATCGTCGCCGCGGCGCAGGCGGCGCACGTGGACGGCTTTGTCAGGACGCTGCCACACGGCTACGACACCGTGCTGGACGACGAGGCTTCGGACCTCTCGTCGGGGCAGAGGCAGCTGCTCACAATCGCCCGCGCGTTTCTCGCCGACCCGAGCATCCTCATCCTCGACGAGGCGACGAGCAGCGTCGACACCAGGACCGAGGTTCTGATCCAGGCGGCGATGGCGCGGCTCCGGCAGGGCCGCACGAGCTTTGTGATCGCCCACCGGCTCTCCACCATCCGCAACGCGGACCTCATCGTGGTCATGGACGGCGGGCGGATCGTCGAGCAAGGGAGCCACGCGGAGCTCCTGCAGCGCGAAGGCTTCTACTACGACCTCTACAACAGCCAGTTCACGAGCGCGTGGGACGGCGACGGCCAGGTGGCCGAGCTGAAGGGAAAGAGCGTCATAGCGCGCTAACGGATTACCGTTTCCAACGGTGGTACGTAACCTGATCGGCGGCCGCTGGCTGGACGGCGAAGCCGAAACCCAGCCGGTCTACAACCCCGCCACCGGCGAGGTCATCGACCAGGTCCCGCTGTCGGGAGAGGCCGAGGTCCACGCCGCCGTGACGGCGGCGGCCGCCGCCTACGAGGGCTGGTCCCAGACGCCGGTGCTCGAGCGCGCAAGGCTCATGTTCGCCTACAAGGCACAGCTCGAGGCGCACTTCGAAGAGCTCGCCGCCATCGTCACGAGGCATCACGGCAAAACCCTCGACGAGGCGCGCGGCGAGGTGCGGCGCGGCATCGACGTCGTAGATTTCGCGTGCGGCGCCCCGACGCTCCTCCAGGGCCGCACCCTCCGGTCCGTCTCGAGCGGCGTCGACCAGGATCTCTACCGATACCCGGTTGGGGTGTGCGTCGGGATCCCGCCGTTCAACTTCCCGGTGATGATCCCGCTCTGGATGTTTCCGCTCGCGGTCGTGGCGGGGAACACATTCGTGCTCAAGCCCTCCGAACGCACCCCGCTCGGCGCGGTGATGCTCGCAGAGCTTTTCCTGGCGGCGGGTTTTCCGGAAGGCGTGTTGAACCTCGTCCACGGCGCGAAGGCGGCGGTCGAGGCGCTGCTCCGCCATCCGGTCGTGCGCGCGATCTCCTTCGTCGGCTCAGCGCCCGTCGCGCGCTCCGTTTACGCGGAGGCGGCACGGCACGGCAAACGCGTGCAGGCGCTGGGCGGAGCGAAGAATCACATGGTGGTCATGCCAGACGCAGACGTGTCCGACGTCATTCCTCACCTCTTGAACGCGAGCTTCGGCAACGCGGGCGAACGCTGCCTCGCCGGCAGCGTCACCGTCGCAGTCGGCAAGAATCCGGAGAAGCTGCTCGACGCCCTCTCGGAAGCGACGAAGAAGCTCACGGTCGGACCGGGCGATCAGCCTGGTGTCGACGTGGGCCCGCTGATCCGCCTCGAGCACAGGGCGAAGGTCGTGTCCTATATCGACCAGGGGGCAGGCGAGGGCGCGGACGTTCTCGTCGACGGGCGCGGGGCGATGGCTGGACCAGGCTTTTTCCTCGGCCCGACGATCCTCGATCGCGTGGTCCCGACGATGACGGTCGGCCGCGAGGAGATTTTCGGGCCGGTCATGTCGGTCGCCAGGGCGGCCTCGTTGGAGGACGCGATCTCGATCGCCAACTCGATGACGCTCGGCAACATGGCGGTGGTGTTCACCAAGAGCGGCCGCGCGGCCCGCGAGTTTCGCGAGCGCGTCGAGGCCGGGATGGTCGGTGTCAACGTGCCGATCGCTCAGCCCTTCGCCTTCTTCCCGTTCTCAGGCTGGAAGGACTCGTTTTTCGGCGACCTGCACGTCCACGGCGCCGATGGAATCGAGTTCTACACGCGCAAGAAAATGTTCATCAGCCGCTGGTAGGACCTGGGCAACCGCGGGTCAGCGGATTGGGTCGAGAACGACGACGGGGATCAAGCGCTCGGTTCGTTTCTCGTAGTCCTTGAACGACGGCCAGATCTTGGACATCTCCTCGAACAGCCGGTCGCGCTCGTCGCGACTTTCCACCACGTGGGCACGAGCCTTGAACCGCTCGGTGCCGCCAGCGGTGGCCACCTCGATTTCGACCTCAGGGTGGGCTCTTATGTTGCCGAACCAAGTCGGGTTCTTCGGTGCCCCGCCCATCGAGGCAACGATGACGTAGCGGTCGCCGTCGCGACCGCAGACGAGAGGGGTGGTGATCGCCTCGCCGCTCTTCGCTCCCCTGGCGGTCATGAGCAGAACGTGGTCGCCCCACATCCCGACTCCACGCCCTTGCTTGTCGTGAAACTCGGCGATCGTCTTCTGGTTGAACGGGGTTGCTCTCACGAGTGAAATCTAGACCTAACCCCGCAAAGGCTGTGGAACCTGCCGGCGCAACGAGCCGGCGGTCAGTAACCCTCGCTGACCACGTTGATCAGCGGCTCGCCGCTGAGGTAACGGCGAAGCTGGTCGGCGATCAGCCGCCATGCACGGTCATTCACCCCGACGACGGACCCGGCCATGTGTGGTGTGACGAGGACGCCATCCATCTTCCAGAGCGGATGGCCTTCAGGCAAGGGCTCGGGGTCGGTGACGTCGAGGGCGGCGCGAATCCGATGCCGCTCGATGGCCTGCATCAGCGCCTCGGTGTCGACGATGCGTCCGCGCGCTGGATTCACGAGCAAGGCTCCCGGTCGCATCGACGCCAGAAACCTGGTATCGACAAATCGTTGAGTCTGCGGGGTGAGTGGCAGCAGGATCACGACCACGTCTGCCCGCGGCAGGAGATCGGGCAGGTCGGCCGCGCCGCTGACTCCGGTGCGAGCGTGCAACCCGACTCGCTCGACCGTCACCCCGAATGGGGCAAGGCGGGCCTCGACGGC
>JGI12709J13192_1000130_pt1 | contig 13309 bp, 13 predicted proteins | sample BlaSpr_A8_OM3_M3_FD_13192 | JGI IMG/M metagenome (IMG submission 13192)
GCCGAAGGCCGTTGAGTCGGAGGCCGCTGAGCCACTTGCGGCCGAGCCAGTTGAGACCGAGCCGCCGGTGACAAAGCGGCTGACGACGGCGCCGCCACCGGCGACGGAGCCGCCGATGACACAGCCGATGACAGAGCCGCCGGTCGAGGTGGTGACGTTGACCGATCCGCCCAGGTCCAGGGCGACGGACGCTTTGAGGTCGACGTGGCCACCGGCGTCCGAGTCGGCCCCGGCTCCGCCCGAGGAGACCGACATCTGGCCGCCCGAGCCGCCAACGGAGCCTGCGATGCCGGCGTGGCCGCCCTCCTCCGAGATTGCCAAGGCCGAGACCGTGGACGAGGAGCCGTCGCCCGCGCAGCCCATACCAAGCTGGCCGGAGAGCTTCGATTCCAACGCGGGTGCCCTCAAGAGCGAGCCCGCTCCGACCGAAAAGCACCCGACTGCACCCACGGTGAAGACTCGCGCCGCAGCGCCTCCTCCGGTGGCATCGAAGCCACCTCCTGCGCCGAAGGCGCCTGCCGCCAAGGCTCCGGCCGTTGCACAAAAGCCGCCGGCCGTCTCGCCGCCGGCGGTGAGACCGTCGCCACCCCAACCGCCACCTCCACCTCCCACGCCACCGGCACCACCTCGGCCGGCCGCGGCCATGCCCCCGGCAGCTCCCAAACCGGAGCCGAAACCGGCGGCACCCGCCACGAGGCCTCCGGTCGAGCCGACATCAGGGCCGCCGGGGCGTCCGGCCTGGGCTCCCCAGATCCCCGGGACGCCGGATCCAGCCCCGGACGCCAAAGGCGATTGGCCCGCCCCGGTGCAGGTCCCCGCGTGGGCGCCTCAGGTTCCGCTCGCCTCCCAACCGGGCACGCCGACGTGGTTCTCGCCGAAAGAGGCGATCCCGACCCCGCATGTGACCGCCCAGCCTGCCGCGCCCAAGGCGGAGCCCCCGCCGCTGCCTCCGGTTCCTGCGTCAGGCGGCCATCTACCGGTCGCGCAGATCCCGCCAGTTCCTGTCAAGCCGCCGCCGCCGTCCGCGCCTCCCGCCGGCTTTGCGCAGCCGGCCAACTCTCAGGCGCCGGCGAGGCCGGCGTGGGAGGTCGTCGAGCAGCACGGCAAGACGGACAAGAACGCCAAGGTCCAGGTCGGCGTGACGGCGGAAGACCGCTCCTATGCCGAGTGGTTCGCGTGGGCGAAGCGGGGCGGGGCGCCTTCGAGCGCCTGCCACGCCGCCGCGCAGGGAGCATTCGCGGCATTGTCGACCGGAAAGGACCTGGCGACCGCGGTCCAGTGGGCGACGGCCGCGATGAGCCGCGCGCCGGAGCATGTGTCGTTCAACCGCCAGACCTACTGCGCGTGGTTTGCCCTGGCCAACATCGACCTCAACCTCGACCAGCATCGCGCCCATGCATTCGCAAGCGCCGCCCTGCAGGTGCTCGATTCCGGTCAGGATGCCGCGGCGGCGCACGCGGCGGGTCTTGCCGCGGCGGGGATCAGGTAGCCCCCAAACTTAGGCCGTCTTCTCAGCGCAGGAGGTCGAGACGTACGAACTCGTGCGCCTGCTGCATCCGAGAGCGGCGTTGGTCGGCCTGGAATCGTGCGAACTCCTCCGGGTACGGGTCGAAAGGATTCATCTTCACGCCTCCTTCGACGGCTCGAGGCGCTCCAACGCCTCGTCGATGTTCAGCTCGCCGCGCGCGACCTGCTCCAGCAGCTCGACCCTCGATGGCGGCGCCGTCGCCGGGCTGCGGTCGATGCCGAGCTTCGCCAGAAGGGCGTCGAAACGCGCGCGCGCGGTCGGATAGCTGACCGCAAGGTGCCGTTCGAGCTCCTTCATGTTTCCGCGCGAGGCGAGAAAGACGCGAAGCACGTCGCGGTCTTCGTCGGTGAGGACGCAGAACTCACACGAAGCGAACGCGCCCGACAGCTCGGTTTCGCAGGACGGACAGGTCAAGCGGGTGACGGCAAGCCGCGTGCTGCAGACGGGGCAATTGGCCGGCGGACGCCGCGCCGGTGTGCGGGCCATCAGGCGACCACCACCTTGACGTTGCCCATCGTGCATTCGACGTCGAGCGTTCCCGCGCCCGAGCCGACCACGTCGTTCTTGATGGCCTCGCCCTCGAGCACGGCCTTGCCCATGGTCGTTCGGGCGTTGATCCGCACGCTCGAGGACTTGTCGAGGTTGATCCGCACCGAGCCCATCTCGCACGTGATCGAGCTCGCCCCGTCGGTCAGGCGTCCGGTCGCCGCCACGTTGCCCGCCGCGACCTCCAGGTTCAGCGGCCCGCGGAAGTCGTCGATGATGCAGTTGCCTGCCTGGACCTGCCCGCTGATGGGTCCATTCATTCCTTTGATCCGCAGGCTCCCGGCCTGGACGGTCGTGAGCAGGGCGAGCGACGGGTTGACCCGCACGCTCAAGCGGCGCCCGAAGTCGAACCCGTTGATGGTCACGCGTCGTTGGGGGCGGCTGAACTCGAAGCTGGTCTCGTCGTTGATGGGCGACTGCTCGATGACCATGGTGTCGCCGTCCTGGCGAGCGCGGTGCGGGCCGTCAGCCACGGCGAATGCGACGTTTGGGTCGCCGATGATCTCGGTCTGGCCGAACCGCGAGATGACGCGCACCTGCCGGACGGCGCCGACGGTCGGTGTCGGAGCCTGGACGGCCGCGGCGGCGGCGGTGGAAGGGCCTGGTTCGAGGGCTTCCAGGCGGGCGGCTCCCTCCTCGGCGGTGAGCGTTCCCGCGGCAACCTGGGTCAGGATTTCACGCTGTAGGTCTTTCATGCGCCAAATTAGAAAGCATTACTTGCTAATTTGTCAAGTTAGCGAGTCAAACAATCAGGCTCCAGGTTCGGGATAAGCTAGGCCAATGACCACGCGGGTCGGCGTCATCGCCGACACGCACTGTCCAGAGTTCATCGATCGACTTCCGGATGCCGTGGTGGCGGCGCTTGCGGGCGCTGCGTTGATCATCCACGCGGGCGACGTGAACGCCGCGTCCACGCTCGACGAGCTGGCGCTGATCGCTCCGGTCGAGGCGGTGCGAGGTGACCACGACCGCCTCCTCTCATCCCTGCCGCCGACCCGAGAGCTGGCGATCGAGGGCAAGCGCATCGTCGTGGTCCATGGCAATCGCTCGCGCTGGATCGAAGAGCCGAGCACGCTGCTGTGGACGCTGAGCCTCGGGTTCTTCCAGCCGCTTCGTGGGCTGTCCCGCAGCCTGCGAAGGCGCTTTCCCGATGCTGACGTGATCGTCTACGGGCATACGCATCGCGCGCAGGTCGAGACGATCGACGGCGCCCTGCTTTTCAACCCAGGCGGCGTGCATCAGTGGAACCCGGTCACGGCAAAGCGACGCCTGGCGCAGAGACCGGGATGGTTCGAGTGGTGCTGGCTGCAGGTCGCGCGCCACATGCGCAGGTTCCAGTCGCCGTCGGTCGGAGTGCTCGAGATCGACGCGAACGAAATCCGCCCAACCATCCTCAGTCTTTAGAGTCTTGCTTCGTGCCCACGATGACGTACAGGCCGGCGACCATCGACGACGCCGAGCTCGCCTCCGACTTGATGAGCGCGTCGTATGTGGCGCTGCCCCAAGACCCGCTGCTCACGCGCTACCGCTGGAAGCATCCGCGCAAGGACATGAAGTCGGGGCGCTTCATCGGCGAGATCGACGGCCGGCCGGCAGCATTCCTTTCCTGGTACCACGGCCCCTGGGAAAAGCTGCCGGACCGCCACTGCGAGGTCGAGGTCTGGCTGCACCCCGCGCACCTGGATCGCGCGCTGCTTCGCACGATGTTCACGTGGATCGGCGATCGGGCGGTAGCGGACGGGGCCGGCCTTCTGCTCGCGTACTGCGCCGAGGACGAGCCTGAGATGCTCGACTCGCTCTCCGATCTCGGTTACAGCCGCGAGCGGATCGAAAAGGTGTGGGAGCTCGACCTTCGGGTACAAGGTCCGAAGCTGGTCGAGGCCGCACGGGTTGAGCTCGACAAGATGGCCGCCGTCGGTGTCGAGCTCACGACCCTCGACGCTTGGTCCGACCCAGACAAGATGCGCAAGGTGTACGAGCTCGATGCCTCTACCAGGCAGGACATCCCGACCTCGCTGCCCATCCTGATCGAAGACCTCGAGGATTTCGTGAAGCGGACGAAGGCGCCGGACCGTCGCAACGACCGAACCTGGGTCGCGCTGGACGACGGGCGTCCCGTCGCGCTTTCCTACCTGAAGTTTCCGCCCGTCCGCGGCACGGTCTGGACCGGATACACGTGCACCCACGCGGACCACCGCGGCCGGGGCATCGCCCGCGCGGTCAAGCTGCAGACCCTCGCCCAGGCGGCCAGGCTCCGGGTGCCGCACGTGCGCACCGACAACGACGCCGAAAACGCGCCGATGCTCCACATCAACGAGGCCCTCGGCTACGTCAGGCGGCCGGGATTCGTCGAGCACCACAAACGGGTAACAAGCAAGTAGCCATGCCCAAGACGAAAGACTTCTACGAGGTTCTCGGCGTGCCGCGTACGGCAACGCAGAAGGAGATCTCGGCTGCCTTCCGCAAGCTCGCGCGCAAGCACCACCCAGACCTGAACGCCGGCAACAAGGAGGCTGAGTCGCGGTTCAAAGAGCTCTCCGAGGCGCACGAGGTCCTCTCCGACGCGAAGAAGCGCGGGCTGTACGACGACTTCGGCGAGAACTGGGCGTCGGCCCAGGCGGCCGGCGTCCGGCCGGGCCAGGGCGGCGGGCCCTTCCGCACGAACTCCGGCCCGGGCGGCCAGCGGGTCGATTACCGAACCGTGAGCCCCGAGGAGATGGAGGACCTGTTCGGCCAGGGAGGCGGCTTCGGCGACATCTTCGGCTCGATCTTCAGCGGAGGCCGCGGGCGTGCCAGGCAGCAGCCGCCACAGCTCGATGTCGAAGCGCCCATCACGGTGAGCCTGGCCGAGGTCTACGGCGGGACGAGCCGAACAGTCGAATTGCCAGGAGGCCGCCGGGTCGAGGTCAAGGTGCCCGCGGGCGTCAAGGAGGGCACGGTGCTCCGCGTCCCCGGGCTGCGGGCGACCGTCCAGGTCGCGCCGGACCCGATCTTCACGCGCGAGGGCAAGGACCTCCGGGTCGTGGTCCCCGTGCCGCTTCGGGTCGCGTTCCTCGGGGGTGAGGTGGCCGCGCCGACGATCAAAGGTGGGCAGGTCAAGTTCAAGGTTCCGCCCGAGACGCAGAACGGGACCAAGATCCGCCTGCGCGGCCTCGGTCTGCCCGACCCCAAGGGCGGGCCCGTGGGTGACATGTACGCGGAAGTGCGCGTCCAGCTGCCCGTCCCGATGGACGAGAAGACGCGCCAGTGGGCGGCAGAGCAACCGAGCTGAAAACTCTGATTTGAACGTACGTGCGCGGCGGCTGCTGCTGGTGCTCGTCTTCATCTCGGGCATGGCGTCGCTGGGCGTCGAGTTCGGCGCATCGCGCCTGCTGGCGCCGTACTTCGGGACCAGCCTTTACGTCTGGGGCGTCCTGATCGGCCTGATCCTCGTCTACCTCTCCGCGGGTTATGTGATCGGCGGCTGGCTCGCCGACCGGCATCCGCGGGCCGACGTCCTGTACCAGATCACCGCTTGGGCAGGGTTGTGGATCGGCATCATCCCGCTGGTCAGCTACCCGATCCTGCTGCTGTCGCAGCAGGGGTTCAAGCAGCTCAGCGTGGGGCTGGTCGCGGGAACCCTCTTCGCCACGGTGCTGCTCTTTGCTGCGCCCGTCATCCTCCTCGGCTGCGCCAGCCCTTTCGCGATCCGCCTGCTGCTGCGCGACGTCGAGACGGGGGGCAACACCGCGGGCCGCGTCTATGCGCTCTCCACCGCGGGCAGCATCCTCGGCACTTTCCTGCCCGTCTTCTGGTTCATCCCGACATACGGCACGAGGCCGACCCTGGAGGGTTTCGGCCTCGCCCTGGTCGGCGCTTCGATCGCGGGGCTTTGGCCGCGCCGCAAGCTCTACGCGTCGTTTGCCGTGGCCGTCATCCTCGCCTGGATCTTTCTTCCGTCCGGCATCAAGCCCCCGCAGATCGGCAAGCTGCTGTACGAGAAGGAATCAGCGTACGGCTACATCCAGGTGGTGCAGGACGGTACGAAGACCGACCTGATCCTGAACGAAGGCCAGGCCATCCACTCCATCTACGACTCGCAGAGCCTGCTCACCGGCGGACCGTGGGATTACATGCTGATCGCGAACGCGTTCCGGCCGGCGCAGAGCTCCGAGGTCCGGCCCAATGACGTGGCGATCCTCGGCCTCGCGGGGGGGACGGCTGCCCGCCAGTACTCGGCCGCGTACGGCACTGGAGTGCAGATCACAGGCGTCGAGATCGACCCCGACATCCTCGACGTGGCGCGTCGCTACTTCCACCTCGACGAGCCCAACGTGCATCCGGTCGTGGCCGATGCTCGTTACTGGCTCGACACGCAGGCGAAGCAGTACGACGTCGTCGTCATGGATGCGTACCGGCAGCCGTACATCCCATTCCACCTCACGACCAAAGAGTTCTTCAGCGAGGTCCGCGATCACCTGCGGCCGGGTGGCGTTGCGGTGGTCAACGCAGGCCGCACCGCAAAGGACTACCGGCTGGTCGACGCGATCGCGAGCACTATGGCCGCGGTCTATCCCAGCGTGTTTCTCGTCGATGTGCCGGAGTTCAGCAACACGCTCGTCTACGGGTCGACGCAGCGCACGACGATCGCGGACGTCGTGCACAACCTCGGCCTGATCCAGGAGCCGCTCGCACAGTCGGTCGCCCAGAGCACGATGATCGACGGCTCGCTGCGTGTGTCGCCGTACCACGACCAGGTTTTCACCGATGACCTCGCGCCGGTCGAGCGGCTGATCGACCAGATCATCTTCAGCTACGTGACCGGTGGCTAGCCCTGGTGCAGCTCTCCCTTGACCTGCTCGCCAGCGAGCGCCTGATCCGCCTCGAGGCATAGCAACCGGACTCTGCCGCTCGCCACGATCCGTTCGTCTTCGTCAAGCACGTTCGCCTGCCATACCTGAGTCCGCTGTCCGCGAGTGATCGGTCGCGCGATGGCATGCAGCTTGGCTCCTGCGCGCACCGCGCGGATGAAGCTCGTGCTGTTCTCCAGGCCAACCACGTGCTGGCCCCGCTCACGTGCGAAGAGGTAGGCGCCGATCGAGGCGAGCGTTTCGATGACCCCGCAATGCACGCCGCCGTGCACGATGCCGTAAGCCTGGAGATGTTGGGGACCAACCGTGAGCTCGGCGCGCACCTCTTCCTTGGTGGCGAGCGTGATGGTCATGCCCATCGCTTGAACCCAACCCTCGGGCCGCTGGTTAATCTGGCCCGAGAAGTCCTGGCTCATTCCTGCCAATCGTACTGACCACAAAAAACTGAGGGCCCGGCGACCGGGCCCTCAGCGTCTACGTTCGCAGTGCTACCGCCTCCGACTCCAGGAGTCGGTGTAGCGGGGTAGAAGCCCTAGAGGCTCATGCCCTCCCGAGCTCCCGGCTGGCAAACGAGGCGGCTGGCACCACGACTCGGTTTATCCAAGCTTCGCCTCACCTCCTTGCCCCACGGGCGTTGAACTTCGCCGCAAAGTGTACCGAATAGACTGTCCGCTGCATGCCCCGCAGATACGTCGCCGTGTGTGGCGCCTCCGAGGCGACGCCATCGCAGCTCGACGCGGCGCGCGAGGTGGGGAAGCTCCTGGCGCGTGAAGGGGCGGTGGTCATCAACGGCGGATACGCCGGCGTCTCGGGTGCCGCGAGCGAGGGTGCGGCGAGCGAAGGGGGCACCGTGGTCGGCATTCTTTCGGAGTCCGACCGCGAAGGTGCCAACGAGCATTTGACCGTCTCGCTGCCGACCGGGCTCGGACAGGCGCGCAACCTTCTGATCGTCACCGCGGCCGAAAGCGTGATCGCGATCGGGCAGGGATGGGGGACCCTGAGCGAGATCGCGCTGGCGCGCCGCCTGGGCCGCTCCGTGTTCGCGCTCGACACGTGGGATGTGAAAGGGTTGGAGGTCGTGCACACGCCGGCCGAAGCAGTGAAGCGTGCCCTCGAAGCTTAAGCGCGTAAAGAAGCGCGTTGTCCAGAAGCCCGATGGCCGCTACCTCATTTACTACGAAAAGATGAAGTGAGCGAGCTTCGCTGGCATCCACTGCTCGAGGAGTGGGTCACGGTTGCGCCCTGGCGCCAGGACCGCACCTATCACCCGCCGGCCGAGCACTGCCCGCTCTGCCCGACGCGACCCGGCATGGCTGAGACGGAGATTCCCGAACCCGATTACCACATCGCCGTGTTCGAGAATCGCTTCCCGTCGTACACCGGAGAGCAGGGACGCTGCGAGGTCGTCTGCTACACGCCCGACCACGACTCGTCACTCGGCGAGCAGAACGTCGAGCACATCCGCGACCTCATCGAGGTCTGGCGTGATCGGACGGACGAGCTCGGGCGGCTGCCAAACGTGCGATACGTGTACGTCTTCGAGAATCGCGGTGAGGAGATCGGGGTCACTCTGAGCCATCCGCACGGACAGATCTACGCGTATCCGTTCGTCCCGCCGGTCGTCCAGCGCGAGCTGGCCGCCGAGGCGCGCCACATGCGTAAGACGGGCCGGTGTCTCTACTGCGACGTGATCGAGCAGGAGCGCGAGGGAAAGCACACGATCCTTCGCGACGATCGCTGGATTGCGTTCGTGCCTCCGTTCGCGCGCTGGCCGTACGAGGTGCACCTGGCGCCTGTCAACCACCGCGGCGGTCTCGCCGACCTGGACGATGCGGACGATGAATCCTTCGCGCGCAACCTGAAAGGCGTGCTGCAGAAATACGACCGCCTTTTCAAGAAGCCGCTTCCCTATGTGATGGCGATGCACCAGAAGCCGCCCGGCCGTGGCGGCCGGCACCATCACTTCCACATCGAGTTCTACCCGCCGAACCGGAGCCGCGACAGGCTGAAGTACCTCGCCGGCTCGGAGCTGGGCGCAGGCGCTTTCATCGTCGATGCGCGCGCCGAGGACACGGCCGCGGAGCTTCGTGCCCTCTAGCAAGACGACGTGGCGCGGGCGCGCGCCCGGCCGCGTGAACCTCATCGGGGAGCACGTCGACTACCTCGGCGGCGTCGTCCTGCCGGCGGCGGTCGACCGCTACACCGAGGTCGCTGGGCATCCCTCCCCGGACTGGTCGATCACGAGTGATATCGAGGGAGGCCTCAACTACGTGCGGGCGATCGGCCAGGAGCTTGGCATGGAACCGCAATCGGTGACCGTCACGTCGCAGGTTCCGCCGGGTGCAGGAATCAGCTCTTCCGCCGCTCTTCTCGTCGCGCTCGCGTCCGGCATGCGACCTGATCTCGCCGGCAAGGACGCGGCCCTCGCGTGCCAGCGAGCCGAGCAGGCGGCGACCGGAGTTCAGGTCGGCGTGATGGACCAGTTCGCCTCCGCACTCGGTAGGCGGGGCGACGCGCTCCTGCTCGATTGCGCGACCCTTGAATATCAGCTGGTGCCCTTTCCCGACGAGGTCGCGATCGCAGTCATCGATTCCGGCGAGCATCGCTCGCTCTCGTCGACGCCTTACAACCAACGGAGGCGCGAGGCGGAGAGCGGCGATCCCAAACGCCGCCGCCACGTGGACTCGGAGATAGCGCGCGTTCACGCGTTCGTCGCGGCCCTGCACGACCGCGACTTCAAAACGATGGGACGGCTGCTGAAGGAGTCGCATCAGAGCCTGCGCGACGATTTCGAGGTGTCGACGCCGACGGTCGATGCGCTTGTCGAGCGAGCGTGGTCGGCGCCGGGCTGCTATGGAGCTCGCATCATGGGAGCGGGCTTCGGCGGCAGCATCATCGCGCTGGTGGATCGCACGCAAAAGGATCGCTTCGCGCAGGCGCTCGACCGCCCGGTGTTGTTCTGCGCCACAGCTGACGGGGCCTACGTGAAGCGGTGAGCGATTCGATCTTCATGCCCTTGGCGCAGCGCGCGGCGGGACGCCGCGAGCTGACAGGATGGGAGGCCGTGTGGATGCCGCTCGGCGAGGGCGAGGCCGAGCGCTTGACGATCGGCCGCGGCACCGGATGGAAGCCGATCGAGGTGCCCCGTCAGCTGGCCGCCCAGGAAGGAAAGCAGTCGGTGTGGTACCGCACCGAGTTCCCGCGCCCCGACCACGCCGGCCGCGTCGTGCTCCGCATCGGCGGCGCGTTTCTCGCGACCAACGTCTGGCTGAACGGCAAGCTTCTCGGCGCGCACTACGGCTACTTCGCGCCGTTTGGCTTCGACCTCACGCCCTATCTCAAGCCCGAGAACCTCTTGGTCATCTGCTGCGAATCCCCCGTCGAGACGCAGCCCGAGAAGAAGCGCCACATCATGGGTCTGTTCAACGACGGCGACCTCAAGCCATACCCGGCGTCCGCGTACTCGAGCCTGCCCGACCCTTACCGGATCGAGGTCCCACTCGGCCTGTGGCAGCCGGTCCAGCTCGAGTATGTCGGGCCGATCGCGATGGACTGGATTCGAATCACGCCCGGCTTCGAGGGCGGTGACGGAAGGCTCGAGGTCGAGGCGAGGCTGCGCAACCTCGACGGGCGGCAGATGGAAGGAGAGGTCGAGCTCGTCGTGCCCGCGCCTGGACGCGACGCGCTGCGACTGCGCCGCGAGGTACGCCTCGGTGGAGGCATGGAGCAATCCGTGTCCATGCGCCTCGCGTTTCCGGGCGCGAGGCGCTGGAACCCGTGGCGCCTGGGCGACCAGCCCGTTTATCGCGCCGAGATGGTTGCGCACACGGCCGACGGCGAGTCATCGCGTGTCGAGGAGGGCTTCGCGTTTCGCGAGCTGACCTGGGACATCGGCCCGCGACGTTGGAGCCTCGCCGTGAACGGCAAGCCGATGTTCCTGCGCGGCGCGTGCTACTCGCCGTCGCAAGCGCTCGACGGACTGACCGCAGACGTGATCGCCGCCGACATCGCGATGGCGAAGGCGGCGAACATCGATGCTCTTCGCGTCGTCGCGAATGTCCTACCCGTGGAGTTCTACCGGAAGGCGGACGAGGCGGGCATGCTCGTCCTGCAGGATCTGCCGCTGACCGGGACGTACGTCTATCACGGGCGCGCCGATGAGGTCCGCTTCTTCGAGAACGCGGCGAAGCAGCAGCAGGCGGAGATGGTCGCGATGCTGCAGAACCATCCATCCATCGTCATGTGGATCGCGCACGACGAACCGCCATGGCTCGCCACGAACTTCGACCTCGGAGATGTCCACGCGGTGCGCCAGAACCACTCGATCGACCAGGATCTCAAGGCGTCCTTCGAGCGCCTGGACCCGACCCGACCGGCGATCGCCGCATCGGGAGACATCGATCTCCATTTGACGCTCGGCTGGTCCGGGGGCTCGTGGAAGGACATCGCCCATCTCGAACCGCTCATAGTCAGCGCCTTCGGCGCGCAGGCGCTGCCGTCCGCGGATTCGCCCGCTTGGGACGAGATCGGCCGGCGCTGGCCGGTTGCCGACGATGAACCCGCGTGGCGGTACGCGGGGTTCCAGCCGGTCAACTGGGCGGAGCGTGGTGCGGGCCTGCCCTCGGCGCATCAGTCGCTCGAGTCGATGATCGACGCGTCGCAGGCATACCAGGCCGACCTCGTCCGTTACGCCGCCGAGCACTTGCGGACCCGCAAGTTCGAGTCATGCTGGGGCGCGTTTGCCTTTCACCTGGTCGACCCGTTTCCGGCGATCGGCTTCGGTCTGGTCGACGGTGCGCGAATCCAGAAGCAGGCGCTCGCCGCGCTGGCCGCGGCTTTCAAAGCCACGCGCATCGTCATCGAGCCACTCGCCTTCGAGCCCGCGCGGCCATTCGGTTTCCTGCAGAGCCCGCGCGTCCCTTTCGCGGCGCGCCTCGTCGTCGTCAACGACGACCCGCAGGTGATGGGCCGCGGTGTCGTGCGCTGGTCGATCACGCGTGAGAAGGCCGCCGGGTCGCGCGGACTCGACCGCGTCCGCGATGCGATGCAGAAAAAATCCTACTCGGGGATGGTCGAGGTCGAGGTGCCGACGGCGTTCGAGCCGGCGGTTAGCGCGAACACGCTGAGCCTTCCGCTCGCGGCCGAGGGACAGTACAGGCTGGAGGCCACGCTCACTCTGGGGGGACGCGAGGTTGACCACGCCGAGGTTGCGTTCGAGGTCACATCATCACTGGCCGCCGTTCGGCCGCGGCCAGAGATCCCGCGCTACCTGGCGGAACGCATCGCTGATCTCGACAGCCTGCGGCCCGAGGTGCAAGGCATGAGCTTCGCGCTCGAGAACAGGACGAGGCCCGCCGTGCTGACCGGTGTGACCGGGCTGCGGCTCGATGGGGTGCTGGTCACGGGCCATGAGCTGCAGACGGAGACCAGCGCCGGGCTCGCGCCGCTACCCAAGCGGGTGGACATGCCGCTGGGCCGGCGCCTCGTCCTGCACGTGGTGACAGGCCGGTCTCTCGGCGCCGGCGCGCACTCCCTCGAAGCCGACGTCACCGTGCCAGGCATCGCCTCCGGGCGACTCGTGATCGAGAACCGATCACATGTCATAGGCTGAAAGCACGGATGGCATACTTCAGCACTATTGTTGCCGCGCTAATCAACCAAGATTCCTGCCGCGAAAGGCGAGAAGGGAGGCTCCCCACCGCATGTCAGATGAATATCGCCTGATTCTCGACATCATCCTTGCGGTATTCGCCATCTTCGCGGCCATCTTTTATCTGCGGACCCGCCGCCGCCGCAAGAAGAAGTCCGCGCCGCCGGTCCGGCCCGCAGCCCCGGCGCAGGCACAGGCTCAGCAGACCGCGGGCGTTGCCGCGACCTGGGCTCCCCCGGCGCCCGCCAGGCCCGGGCCGGTTGCCCCGACCATAGTCACGCCGCCGTCGGGCGGCGGCTGGGGAGCTCCGGCGCCGAGCCCATCCAGGCCTGCGACGGGAAACTGGGGGGCGCCGGCATCGCCCGCCGTGGCGCCGTCGTCCACCTCGCCGGCCACCTCACCGTCTTGGGGCGCGGCCCCGTCGAATGACGCGGCGCCCTCATCCTCACCCGGCTGGGGAGTGCCGCCGCCTTCCGCAGCGCCCGCTCCACCGGCGTCAGTGCCAGCCCCGTCATGGGGGAGCCCTCCCCCGTCGCCGCCGACCACCGGGGCCCCGACGTGGGGATCGCCCGCGCCTTCCGCTGCGCCCAACGCGCCCGTACCCGCCGGGGATGCACCTGCGCCGGGATGGGGAGCCCCGGGCGCGCAGCCTCCCGCGTGGGCTGGATCCGCGCCGGCGTCGCCCCCAGCTGCCCCGCCGGCGCCGACCGCCGCTCCTTCGTTCGGCGCGCCCCC
>JGI12709J13192_1000131_pt1 | contig 13265 bp, 12 predicted proteins | sample BlaSpr_A8_OM3_M3_FD_13192 | JGI IMG/M metagenome (IMG submission 13192)
CCCGCCTCTACCGCCTGCCGGGCGCGCGCCATGGCCGTCTCGATGGCCGGGTCTTCGGCTGCCAGCCCCGAGGGGAAGTCGGTGAGGTGCACCGAGCGCTCGTCGGACAGGTTGCGGTAGATCGCGTCGGCGAGGAACGGCGTGAACGGCGCCATCAGACCGCACAGCGTGCGCAGCGTCTCGTAGAGGGTTTGGTACGCGGCGGCCTTGTCGCTGTCGGACTGCGACTTCCAGAAGCGGCGCCGCGAGCGGCGGATGTACCAGTTGGACAGGTCGTCGACAAAGCGCTGGATGCGGCGCGCCGGCTCGATCGCGTCGTAAGCGTCGAGCCCGCCGTTCACGCTCGTGACCAGGCCGCTCAGCCGCGAGAGCAACCAGCGGTCCAAAACGTGGCGCTGCTCGAGCGGCACGGCCGNCGAGGACGGGTCGAAGTTGTCGAGCCGCGCGTAGGTGACGAAGAACGAGTAGCAGTTCCACAGCGGGATGAAGAACTGCTGCACCGTCTCGCGCAGCGTGTCCGTGCCGGTGCGGTAGTTCTCCCCCACCTGCGTCGACGTGAAGAAGAACCAGCGCACCGCGTCGGACCCGAAGTTATCGAAGAGGAAGTTCGGGTCGAGCACGTTGCCCCGCGACTTCGAAGCCTTCTTGCCTTTGGGATCGACGACGAGCCCAAGGCAGATCACGTTGCGATAGGAGTTCTGCTTGAAGAGCAGCGTCGAGATCACGAGCAGCGAGTAGAACCAGCCACGCGTCTGGTCGAGGGCCTCGGAGATGAAGTCGGCCGGGAAGGTCTGCTCGAAGGCCTCCTTCCCCTGGCGGGGGTAGCCGCGCTGAGCGAACGGCATCGCCCCGGAGTCGAACCACACGTCGAGCACCTCGGGGATGCGGCGCATCACGCCGCCGCACTTCTCGCACTCGAGCGTGACCCCGTCGATGAAGGGCCGGTGGAGATCCACGTCGTCTTTCAATCCCAGCTCCGCGGAGGAGCTGACGCAGCGCTTCTCGTCGCACCCCTCGCAGATCCAGATCGGGATCGGCGTGCCCCAGTAGCGGCTGCGCGAGAACTGCCAGTCGACGTTGTTCTGCAGCCAGTCGCCCATGCGGCCCGTCTTGATGTGCGCCGGCACCCAGTTCGTCGCCGCGTTGTTGGCGATGAGCTCCTCTTTGCGCTCGGTCGTGCGGATGTACCAGGCGTCGAGCGCGTAGTAGATGAGGGGAGTGCTGCAGCGCCAGCAGAACGGGTAGGTGTGGAGCACCGTATCGGCCTTGTAGAGGAGGCCCCGCTCGCGCAGGTCGTCCATGATCAGGGGATCGGCTTCCTTGACGTGCAGGCCGGCGAACTTGTCGACGTACGGCAGGAACTTGCCGTCGAGGCCGACCGTGTGCTTGAAGGGGATGCCCTTCTCCTGACAGAGACGCAGGTCGTCCACGCCGTAAAGCGCGGACGTGTGCACGACGCCGGTGCCTTCCTCGGTGGAGACGAAGTCGGCGTCGACGACGTACTGCGCGCGGCCCTGCTCGGGCACCGAGTATGGGTAAAGCGGCTCGTAGTCGAGGCCGACGAGGTCGCGTCCCTTCATCCGCTCGACGACGTTGGGCGACTCCATCAGCACGCTCAGGAGGGCCTCGGCGAGGATCAGGTATTCGTCGCCCTCCTTGACCTTGATGTAGTCCACGTCGTTGTCGACCGCGAGCGCGACGTTGCCAGGCAGCGTCCACGGCGTGGTCGTCCAGGCGAGGATCGAGGTGTTCGGGTCCTTCTTGAGCCGGAAGCGGATGTAGACGCTTGGGTCGGGCACGTTGTCCTGGTACCCGAGGTGCAGCTCGTGGTTGGAGAGCGGCGTCGCGCAGCGTGAGCAGTACGGCGCGACCCGGAAGCCCTTGTAGATGAGGTTCTGCTTCCACATCTCGCTGAGAGCCCACCAGACCGACTGGATGTAGTCCGGGGTCAGCGTCCAGTACGCGTGCTCGTAGTCCTGCCAGAAGGCCATCCGCTCGCTGAAGGCGACCCAGTCCTCGACGTACTGGTAGACGCTCTGCCGGCAGAGCTCGTTGAACCTCTGGATGCCGATCTCGTTCTCGATCTCGAACTTGCCCGAGATGTTGAGCTTCTTTTCGACCTCGATCTCCACCGGCAGCCCGTGTGTATCCCACCCGGCTTTGCGCTCGACGTAGAAGCCCTTCATCGTCTTGTAGCGGCCGAAGAGGTCCTTGAACGCGCGGGCGAGGATGTGATGGGTCGCGGGCTTGCCGTTCGCCGTCGGGGGGCCCTCGTAGAAGACGAAGCGCGGTTTGCCCTCGCGCAGCTCGAGCGATTTCTGGAAGGTGCCTTCGTCTTTCCAGCGCGCCATGAGCTGCTTTTCCAGCTCCGGGAAGCTGACCCTTTGCTCGACTTTTTCGAACACGGGCCTAGCGCGCGAGGTTGCCGACGATCGCGATCAGCAGATAGGTGGCGAGCAGCACGACCATCGGCGAGAGGTCGATGCCGGACATCGGCGGCAGGCGGCGCCGGACCGGAGCCAGGACCGGCTCGGTGATCTGCCAGGCCATCCGCGACACCGGATTCGTCGGGAACGGGCTGACCCATGAGAACACGACGCGAATCAGCATGATGATGATGAACACGTACAGCAGGGTCGTGAGGAGAGAGACGAGGGCGTTCATCTAGGCCGCCTCGGGCCTGGGCCCAAACAGGACCTGGCCCAACCGGACCATGGTGCTTCCCGCCGAAACTGCTGCTTCGAAATCGCCGCTCATACCCATAGAAAGGATAGGGAGCGATCTTCCCAGCCGTTCTTGAGCCTCGTCGCGGAGCCTGCCCAGCTCGTGGAAGGCGGGCGTTGGGTCGCCTTCCGTCGGCCCCATCGCCATCAGCCCCTGCAGGTCGAGATGCTTCGAGACCTCATCGATCAAGGCGATCGCCCGGTCTGGGTCGGCGCCGGACTTCTGGGGCTCCCGCGCGACGTTCACCTCGACCAGCACGGCCTGCTTCGCGTCGATCTGCGCGAGCCGCTCTGCAAGATGTAGCGAGTCGACGGACTGAATCAACGCGAAGCGGCCGGCGGCCTGGCGCACCTTGTTGGTCTGGAGGTGGCCGATCAGGTGCCACTTGGCACCGGGCACCGCGGCCATCTTGCCCAGCGCTTCCTGAACCCGGTTCTCTCCAAGGATCGTCAGCCCGGCGTCGAGCGCCTTCTGGCAGACGTCAGCGCCGAAGCCCTTCGTGGCGGCAACGATGGTGACCTCGTCCGGGTCGCGGCCGGCCCGCGCGATTCGTTCCCGCACCGAGGCGAGATTCTCTGCGACGCTCACCGCAGGGCGACGATCGCCCCGAACCTGCGTCCGTCGGGATGGCGGCGGTGCGACGGAAAGAGGTAGCTCTCCTTCGTGCACATGCCGATGTCGTACACGGACTTGACGCCGGCTTCTTCGAGCTGGGAGCGGTTGGCTGCCGCCAGGTCGAGCAGGAACCGGCCGCCATCATCCGGCCGCACGAACTTGCGATCGAACTGGGATGCGACATCTTCGCCGACCTGGTAACAGCGTCCGCAGATGCCTGGTCCGACGCCCGCCCGGAGGTATTTGCATCCAAACTCCGCCCGCATGAAACGAACTGCCGCCGCGGCCACGCCCGCGCGAGTTCCGCGCCAGCCGGCGTGGACGAGGCCGGCGGCCCTCTTCTCCGGGTCCCACAGGACGATCGGAAAGCAGTCGGCGTAGGTGGCGAACAGCGTCACGCCGGGATGGTCGGTGACCAGCGCGTCCACGTCGTCGACCGACCCACCCGGAGCATCGACCCTGGCGACTTCGCTCCCGTGGACCGATCCGATGGTCGTGAGCTCGGCTCCGTCGAGCCCGAGCGCGCCGGTGAACGCGCGGCGCGCGGCCATGACAGGGGCGGGGTCCGGCGCGTGCTTGAGGCCGACCGACCCGACCGCCACCGTGGAAAAGCCATGGACCAGGCCGGGCTCGTCCGCAAGTTCAGGAACCATCAGTGCGGCCGGTGTCGTGCTCACGCTGGAAAGAGTACGAAGGGCGCAATCCGAGTACCTGATCGATGTTCCTTGGTTCGGATAGTCCGGACAAAGCAACCCGATCGTGGCCGCAGAGTTCGGATAGTCCGGACTATCCGAGGTCGGGACGGCCTCAGGAGCGCCGAGAGCTGAGGACCTGCTCGATCTCCCGCTTGACCTGCTGGAGGTCCATGAACTCCCGGTACACCGACGCAAACCGGATGTATGCGACCTCGTCCAGGTCGCGGAGCCGGTCCATGACCATCTCGCCGATCTCCTGGCTCGGGATCTCGACCCGCCCGGACCGCCGGAGCTCGGCTTCGATGTCGTCCACGATCGCCCGCAGGCGCTCGGGCGATATGTCGCGCTTCTCGGTCGCCTTCTTCAGCCCGTTGAAAAGCTTCTGGGGATCGAAATCCTCGCGCCGGCCGTCCTTCTTGGTGACGAAGAACGGCACCGTTTCGATGCGCTCGTAAGTCGTGAATCGCTGCCCGCACTGCAGGCATTCGCGCCTCCGGCGGATCGCCTCCCCGATCTCAGAATCGCGGGAGTCGACCACCTTCAGGTCGTGGTGACCGCAGTACGGGCAACGCAAAATGAGCTCCTCTTTTGTCTACATCCGATTACGCAGGAAGGCGGGGATGTTGATGTCCCCGAGCTCCTCCGCGCCGAACTCCGGCCGATCGATCGTACGACGGGTGATCTCCTGCCTCGCCTCCTGCCGCGCTTCGGACTGCGTCTTGCCGCCGAAACCGGTGGCGATCACGGTGATCTTGATCTCCCCGGCCATCGTGTCGTCGCGGACGACGCCGAAGATGATGTTGGCGCCGGGGTCGGCGGCCGACCGCACGATCTCCGCGGCCTTCTGGACCTCCTGGAGAGTGATGTCCTTGCCGGCCGTGATGTTGAACAGGATGCCCTTCGCGCCGTCGATCGAGGTCTCGAGCAGAGGGCTGGACACGGCCTGCTTGGCCGCGTCCTCGGCGCGCGAGTCACCGGCGCCGTGGCCGATGCCCATGAGCGCCTCGCCGGCGTTCTCCATGATCGCCTTGACGTCGGCGAAGTCGAGGTTGATCACGCCTGGCTGGGTCACCAGGTCGGAGATACCCTGCACGCCCTGGCGGAGCACGTCGTCCGCCATTCGGAAGGCCTCCTCCAGGGTCGTCTTGGAGCTGGCCACCTGGGCCAGGCGGTCGTTGGGGATGACGATCAGCGCGTCCACCTGGGCCCGCAGCGCCTTGATGCCTTCCTCGGCGGTGTCGTTGCGGATGCGGCCTTCGAACGCGAACGGCCGGGTCACCACGCCGATGGTCAGCGCGCCCGCTTCCTTGGCGAGCTCGGCCATGATGGCCGCCGAGCCGGTGCCGGTGCCGCCGCCCATGCCGGCAGTGATGAACACCATGTCGGAGTCCTGCACTACCGCGGTCAGCTCGGTCCGGCTCTCGTCGGCCGAGTCGCGGCCGCGCGTCCAGTCGCCGCCCGCGCCCAGGCCGCGCGTGACCTTGCTGCCGATTTGGACCTTCACGTCGGCCTGGCAGCGCTCGAGCGCCTGCTTGTCGGTGTTCACGGCGATGAACTGGACCTTGAGGGCCTTCGAGATCATGCGGTTGACGGCGTTGCCGCCGCCTCCACCGCAGCCGACGACCTTGATCCTTGCTCGCCCTTCGTGCAACTCGCTTTCTTTCATATCGATCAGGTGGTCCTCCTTCGAATGTGCTCTGGACATGGCGAGCTCCAGTTCGCTTTTGGTGTGTTCTCTAGAAAAAATCGCGCAGCCACCTCACTGTTTTTTGATACGTGTTGCCGAACGTGACGGGCTGTCGCGCGTTGCCGAAAGACGCGTGTGAACGCGCCCCCCACTTCACCAGCCCGGCCGCGACAGCGAACGACGGGCCGTGCGCCTTGTCCGCGAGGCCGCCGAGCCCGATCGGCTGACCGATGCGGGCCGACGTGTTGAACACGTACTGAGCCGCATCCGTCGTGCCCATCAGCCTCGAGCCGCCTCCGGCGATCACCACGCCGGCCGGCAGCAGCTGGTCGAAGCCGCTCTTGCGAACCTCTTCGCGGGCCATCTGGAAGATCTCCACCATGCGAGGCCCGATGATCTCGGCGAGGAACCGGCGGGGCAGAGCCTGGATGCGGTCGCCGCCGACCTGCCTGACCTCGACCTTCTCGCCCTGGTCGATGACGTCCGGCAGCGCGTGCCCGTAGTTGAGCTTGAGGCTCTCGGCCTCGTCGAGGGTCGTGCGCAGGCCGATCGCGATGTCGCTCGTCACGTGGTTGCCGCCGACAGGCAGCACCGCGAGGTGGCGCGCGGTCCCTTCGTTGTAGACAACGACGTTGGTGGTGCCGGCCCCGATCTCGACCAGGCAAACACCGAGCTCTGTCTCCTGCGGGGTGAGAACGCCCTCGCCCCCGGCAAGGCCCGAGCAGACGACGTCCTCGACGTCGAAACCCGCGCCGTGGACGCACTTGATGACGTTTTGCACGGCGGTCTGGGCGCCGGTGACGATGTTGGTCTCGACCTCGAGCCGGTGACCAGTCATGCCGACCGCATCGCGAACGCCGTCCTGGCCGTCGACGGTGTACGCGCGCGGGATGACGTGTATGACCTGGCGATCGCTCGCCACGCTGACGGCGCGGCTGGCCTCGACGACGCGGCTGACGTCGTCCTCGCTGATCTCGTGGTCGGGGTGCGCGACGGCGACGACGCCGGTCGAGTTCTGACTCCAGGTGTGGGTGCCGCCGAGCGACACGACCACCGATTCGATGCGCTGGCCGGCCATGCGCTCGCAGGCGACGGTGGCAGCCTGGATCGCGGCGATGGTTTTCTCCAGGTTGACCACGACGCCTTTGCGCAGGCCGTCGGAGGGGCTTTCGCCCACCCCCAGGATGCCTATCGGAGCACCCGGATCGTCAGACTCTGCGATTACCACGGCGACCCGGGATGTGCCCAGGTCGAGACCGACGGTTTTCTTCCGCCGCGACAAAGCTGTGCTGGAGCGCCTCCTGGAACGTGGGGATGGACGACTGGCGGGTTGCCGGGATTATATCGGCTCCCGGCTGGTTGCGGGACTAGATTTTGTGGGTCGGCCCATGGCCGGGTCTAGGCGTTGTGGTGCAACCCAGAATGTTCGGGTGCTAGACGCACCAGGCGCCTGCCTTCGAGTTCGCATCGAAGTCGTAAGCCGCGGCACCCTGCTTCCAGACCTCAAACTTCGACCCCGAGAGGCGGTAGCACATGAACTGCGAGGCGTCCGCAAATGCGTAAACCGCGGCGAGCTGCGGGAAAGGCACGATCCCCTGGGCCGTGGGCGTGATCACCTGCACCACCGGCACCGCTTGATAGATCAATGGGTCGGTCGAGTAGGCGCCGATCACGAACGTCACGCTTTGGTTCGAGCTCAGCGTGGGCTGGGGACAGGCCCGGCCAGACTGGTCGACCTGCGCCGGAGCGCTCATGATGTCCGCCCCTGACGGCCGATTCTCAAGCGCGACCTCCACGCCGTAGACCGAACAACCCGGCGGGGGACCTCCCACGGTTGGACCGCAGTACTGGGTGCTGTGGAGCACGGAGCAGAACTCCACCAAGCGATAGACGGTGGGGTTCGGAATCGGCGCACCCGTCAGATGGAGGCCCGCCTGGGGGATCTGGAGGGCGACCTTTCCCGTGTTTGTGATCTCCAGCGAGAACATGCAGGCCGTCGACATCCTGAACGTGGCCATCAAGCCAGGTGGGAAACCTGGGGTTGCAGCGGTCGCCACCCCAGGCTGGACCGCGAGAAGGGAAGGATCGAGCTGGCCATAGTCCATGCCCTTGCCGTTGCCACCCGCCGCCACCGCCATCCTGCTGAGCTCGAGGTCTGAGTAGGAGAACCTGGACTGCGTGAGGACGACATTGTCCCTGTGATCGAACCAATTCGGGCAGTGCGACTCACCGGTCCGACCGTAGATGGAGGCGAAGGCGACCTTCAAACTGACGTCCAGCGGCGGGCTTGGCGTCGGCGAGGGGATCGGCGAGGGCGTTATCTGGGCGCGCAGGTTCGGAGTCGGCGATGGCGTTACCGACGATTGTGGTTGTCCCAGGGTGCAGCTAACAAGCGCAAGCGCCGCGAGTGCTGCCAATCGGCGGGCGCCGATCATGAGGGCCGAAGCGTGCCGTTGTGCAGCTCGAACTCGCTCCACTGAAGCTGACTGGCGAAGACGACCTCGATGGTCTGGGGATCCTCGAAGACCCGCGTGTTGCTCTCGCCCAGGTATCGGTATGAGATCTGAAGCCTGAAGCTGATGTCGGCGGGGAGGGCTGACCAGGCCTTCACGGTGAGCACGTCGCTCTCGCCCGGCTTGAGCGTCACGTGGCCGAATGGGACCGGGCCGGTGTAAATCGCCTGGATCCTTTCGCCGGCCGTCTGGCCGGCATAGTTGGCCAGGAACGGATTCTGGTCGTATCCGACCACCGGTCCCCGTCGCCACGCGTTCACATGGCCGGGCGCCCTGGCCCGCATCACGACCAGCGCGACCGACTCGATGGTCAACTCGCCCAGATCGGAGCGAAGGTTCTGCACCCTGGCGACCACGCCGTAAGGGAGGTTCGACGGCGCGTTTGGCCCTGTCACCGGCTGAGCGAGCACGGCGCCAACCGTGCTCGCGCCCCCAGCCACAGGCATGTGGCCCAGCGAGTATGTCGCCGGGTCGCCAGGGATCAGGATCGTGTCGGTCTGAATATCAAAAACATCAGCGCCGATGTAGCCATCTTGCGGGCCCGGATAGCTCGCGAGCCCAGGCTCGCAGATCTTGGTCGGGCACCACGCCGGCCGGATTGCGAGGAGCGCCAGCACCCCGATCAGCGCCAGGCTGCTCGCGGTGGCGACCGAGAGCGATGTGAGGCCTACGAGCGGACGCTGCAGCCACGCCGCGACGGCTGAGCGCGATGCGCGCGCCGCACCTGGATCGCGCCACACGATCAGTCCAGCGGCCAGCGTCGCGAGGGCCGCGATCGCGATCACGGCGGCGGTCAGGGCGGGGTAGGTCTTCACAAAGGTGTCCACCGTCAAGGCGGACGGGACAAAGGATGTGGCCGTGTCTTTCACGACCGACCAAACAGCACCGACGACGGCGGTGACAACGACGCCTGTGCCACCCACCCAGATCTTGGCGAGCCTCCGGAGCCCGCGCGACCTCGGAAGCGCCACGGTTTCCGACGCCTCCGGCCGACCTGGCGGTCGCCGGGCGGCCGTCGCTCCGTGGCGAGCGCGCCGCTGTGATGTGGGCACGGTGGGCCCAAGCTACTCCTGTCAATCAGACTTGACAAGAACGCCCCGATCAGACTTGACAGCCCGCGATCGGGGCTAGCAACGCTTGGTCCTGCTGTCGAGGTAGCTGAAGCGCGGGTGCCGGCCCCGGCGGGCATCAAGTCGAAGCCAAGCCCGCGAGGGCATGCATCGGCGGGCAATTTCCCGCGTCTGGGCTACAGGTAGTGGCGGCGGATGGCGCCCAGGTTGTTGAAGATCCGGACTCCGAACGCGACGATCGCCGCGATCGACAGGTCGACGCCGAGCTTGTCGCCGAAGTAGGTGAGGCCGCCGGCCAGGGTCATGTTGGTCAGCAGGCCGCTGAAGAACACGCGCGGCTCGAAAGTCCCGGCGATGTATGCCTTGAACGCGCCGAAGATCGAGTCGAGCGCGGCGAGCAGGGCGACCGCGGTGTAGCGCGCGTAAGTGATCGGGATCGTGACCGGCGAGAGCAGGCCGAGAACGACCCCGAGGACCACGAACAGGATCGCGACGACGATTACTTGCATGGGTTCGGCGTCGCTGCGGGCGTCGCGCCCGAAGACGGCGATGGCGCGGCGGGCTCGCGCGACTTGTAGCCGACCGCGGGCTCGGCCGGGTTCATCACGTTGACGTACTCGAGGTCGGCCGAGCTGTAGTCCACGTTGCCGTTGCCCGCGATGGCCCGCAATGCGGTGAGCTTGTCGCGCAGGGCGGCGAATTCCTCCGGCGTCAGCACGCGGCCAAAGTAAACCTTCCAGCCCTTTTTGGCGACGAGCGTCAGGTCGCCGCACGAGTCGAAGATGAAGCTCGCCACGTCCTGTCCGACCAGCGTGGGCATCGCGCGCTGGATGTTGACCAGCGCGGTAAGGAGCTGCGCGTCGAGAGGCCTGTCACCGGCGCGTGGGTCGGCGCCCGCGGGTCCCTGGATCTGGACCAGGCCGCCGGCGTTGGCCGCCGGCCCGAGGACGACCGCCTGGTCCGAAAGCCAGAACAGCCTGGTCGAGACACCCGCATGAAAGGCGGCCACGGGTTGCCACTCGCTGACCTGGATCACCACCCTGCCGGGTAGCTGCGGCTGAACGGTGGCCGTGCGAATCCAGACCTGCTGCAGGAGGCGTTCCTGGGCCGACTGGCCGTCGANCGTGACGATGGACGAGCTGTTGGACACCCCCGCGGCGTGCTCGACCTGGCTCGCCGACATGTGGTGCGCGCCGATCACGTCGACCGAGCGGACCGCGAGCACCGGGCCGGACCACACCCACAGGAGCACCGCGACCTCAAGCACTGCCGCCAATGCGGCAAGGCCCCGCCAGGCCCAGTGGACGTCCGGCTCGCGCAGGGCGCTCTCCGATCTCGTCCAGAGCTGGCCTCGCAGCGGCTCGGTACGCTCCAGCCCGTTGGGCCACGGCATTTTCGGGAGCACCGAGCTGCGCCGCCTGAATTTCACAAGGCCTCCGGCCCGACGCGCCGGCTGTGCCTGCCCACGGCATGGTCGACCAGGCGCTGGCACAGCTCGTCGAACGCGATGCCCGCGGCCCTCGCGGCGTCCGGCAGCAGGGACAGCTCGGTCAGACCGGGCACCGTGTTGATCTCGAGGAGCCATGGCACCCCGTCGGCGTCCACGATGATGTCGACCCGGCCCATGCCGGAGCAGCCCAGCTCCGTGAACGCTCTGGCTGCGGCATCCTGAGAGGCCGCTCGCGCCACCTCCGGGATGCGCGCCGGGATGATGTGGTGCGATTTGCCCGCGGTGTACTTCGCGTCGTAGTCATAGACCGGGTTCTCGCTGACGATCTCGAGCGTCGGCAGCACCTGCACGTCCGGAGTCGCCAGCACGCCGATGGTGATCTCCGTCCCGGTCGCGAACCGCTGGACCAGCACGCGGCGGTCATAGCGGCCGGCCAGGACGAGCCCGCTCGCCACGGCATCGGCGTCCTTCGCGATGGTGAGGCCGATGGTCGATCCTTCGCGCACCGGTTTCACCACGAGTGGCAGGCCGAGCCGCGCGACGACGCGCTCGACGACGTCTGCGGCGACGCCCTCCTTGATCTCGAGCTCCTCGAACTCCGGGACGTGCAGGCCGGCGCCGGCCATGACCTTGCCCGCGCGTGCCTTGTCCATGCAGAGCGCCGACGCCAGCACGCCCGACCCCGTGTACGGAAGCCCAAGCAGCTCGAGCATCCCCTGCACGGTGCCGTCCTCACCCAGGCGTCCATGCAGGGCGTTGAACACGCACTCGAAGCCCCCGTCGCGCAGCGCGTCCCATGTGTTGCGGTCGAGGTCGACCTCCGCGACGTCGTGGCCACGCGCGCGCATCGCCTTGGCCACCTGCGCGCCGGAGCGCAGCGACACCTCGCGCTCGGCAGACTTCCCCCCTCTCAGGACCGCAAGCTTCATGTCCAGCGGCCCACCATCTCGACCTCGGGCTCGAGCTGGATGCCAAACCGCCGCTTCACCTCGGCCATCACCCGTTCGATCAGACGGCGCACGTCCTGGGCGGTCGCCCCGCCGTCGTTGACGATGAAATTGCCGTGGAGCGTCGAGACGGCGGCGGCGCCTTCGCGCGCGCCCTTGAGCCCGGCCGCCTGGACCAGCCGCCCCGCCGAGTCGCCGGGCGGGTTCTTGAACACGCTGCCGCAGTTCTTGGTTTTGATCGGTTGCGTCTCGAGGCGCTCCCGCGTGAGCTTCGCCATCAGCTGCCGGGCCTCTTCCCCATCGCCGCGCTTCAGCTGGATCGTCGCGGCCACCACCAGCGCGCCTTTGAGCGCGCCCTCGCGAAACGCGGACGTGCGGTATCCGAGGTCGAGCTCGGCGGGCTTCCACGTCTTCTTCCCCACGCCAGGGACGAAGCCCTCCACGTCGACGAGCACCTCGCGGATCTCCTTGTCCCAGCATCCGGCGTCCTGGTAGACGGCGCCGCCGACCGTTCCCGGGACGCCGATGGCGAACTCAAAGCCGCGGAGATCGGCGTCGGCGACGATGCGGGCGAGGCGCATCATCTTCAGCCCGGCCGCGGCACGCACGCGGGTCCCGTCGACGGCGTGCTCGCGGCTGACGACGCGGACGACCGCGCCGTCGACGCCGCGGTCGGCGATCAGCAGGTTGGTGCCGGCGCCCAGCAATAGATAAGGAATGTCGCGCTCGTGAAACCCCTCGATCGCCTTCTCGATCGCGTCCGCCCGCGCCAGCTCGAGGAAGAACTCGGCCGGGCCGCCGATGCCGAACGATGTGCGGGAGGCGAGCGCCTCGCCTTCCTTGACCCCGGGCTGCTCGCGCAGCCAGGCGAGGTTGGATCGTGAACGCCAGCTCATCCTTGCAGCGCCTCCGCCGGCGTGGCCGGGCTCCGCCTGGCCACGACACACCAACTGCGCCACCAGACCGGCGGAGGCGCTGAGGGGGGCCAATGGGGGGATCCTGATCCCCCCATTTCTTTAGACCTTGTGCGCCAGCTCATCGCCCAACTTCTTGATGTCACCGGCGCCCATCAAAAGGACCAGGTCGTCGGGGCCCACGAGCTCCTCGAGCGCCTGCTTCGCCCCGACGAAGTCGCCGACATAGATCGCCTGCGGGATCTGGTGCGCCAGGTCGGAAGCCAGCACGCCGGACACGTTCTCCTCGCCTGCGCTGTAGGTGTCCAGCACGAACACGCGATCAGCGCCGACAAAGGCGCGAGCGAAGTCGTGCATGAGCGCATTCAGGCGTGAGTAGCGGTGCGGTTGAAAGACCACGATCAGGCGGCGATGCCTCAGCTCGCGCGCGGCTTCAATCGTGGCGCGGACCTTCGTCGGGTGGTGTGCGTAGTCGTCGTAGACGGCCGCGCCCTGAAACACTCCGAGGAACTCCATCCGGCGGTGAGCGCCCGGAAAAGTGCGCAGCGCGGCGGCCACGTCGGCGAAGTCGACGCCGATCTCGAGCGCCATGGCCGCCGCGGCGGTTGCGTTCTGGATGTTGTGGCGGCCTGGCTGGCGCAGGTTGATCT